>Ga0129324_10000139_pt1 | contig 50223 bp, 45 predicted proteins | sample CPBDNA_7_FD_96879 | JGI IMG/M metagenome (GOLD analysis project Ga0129324, IMG submission 96879) | Freshwater to marine salinity gradient microbial communities from Chesapeake Bay, USA - CPBay_Spr_15_0.2_DNA | ecosystem: Environmental > Aquatic > Marine > Coastal | place: USA: Chesapeake Bay... | reverse complement strand
CTCGGTGTATGTGTTGATCCACTTAAACCAAGGTGCTGAAGTTAAAGACTCATCTAAAATGCCAACTTAACAGCCGTACTGGGGAAAACCCAATGTTCGGTACAAAGGAAAGGAAGTGGGGGGACAATTCAAATATGCCCCCCACTGTCTCTCCATTTTATTTAAGTAAAACCTAAGTATCTCTTTGTTAAATTTTCTTAAAACTTTATTGATTAATCCGTTGGAATTATAGGGGAAATAGTATGCCGATAGAATTAGAAATCTTTTTAGACTATAAAAAAGCTAATAAAATTACTGAGCTAGAGGAACCTTGTGATACTTTTATTTTTAAACCTTTGGCCTATTTTGTTCTCAGAAAAACAAATGAATTATCCTTAAGGGCCAGTCACTTCTTTATTATAAGCATAATTCTCGCTATTGCTTCTATTTACTTTTTATCTACTGGAGGGCACCGAAGTTTTATCCTTGGAGGGGTTGGGGTTTTCATCTTTAATATCTTTACCAGCTGTGGTGATACGTTAGAAGAAATGAAAAGTATCGAAAAAAAATATAAAGAATTATATGATATTTTCTATAATTTTCTAGCAAAAGGTACTTTCTTTGTTGGACTTTATATTGGTTTAAGTAAAAGTAACCTTGGAATTCAGAATTTTACTTGGGTCGCGGCCTTTTTCTTATTACTTCATACAAGTGTTTATCGATTTTACAAAGAGCAATATGCCTTTTACTTGGAAGGTAACCCAAGAGGAAGGCAAAAGAAATTAGAAGGTTATAGAAGAGAATTGGTAAATCTTAACAAGTACTATGGCCATTATCTATTAAAGATACTTCTCATTCTATCACTCATTTTAAGTAAATATCATAAAACACCAGAGTCACTTACTAGTTATCAAACTGAGAAATATTTAGACCTTAATAAATCGATTCTTCCCTTATGGGGTGCCATCTCTGGTACATCGCACTTATTGATATTATCTCTTTCGTTGATTTTTTACATTCCCTCTTTATATTTCTTCTTCGCCATCCTTCTTGCAAATATTTGGGCGACCTTTGTTATTCTGATTCAATTTGGTGTTAATGAATTATTGGAAAAAGAAAGATAATTGTTATTTATTTAAGCTCATCTTAATAGTTATCTATCCATAACAAACAGTAATGGTAGTAAGTCTTTCTAGTTATTTTTCTTATAGAATTTTTTTCTATAAAGTCCTCAACGTATTTTTCGAGGAGGAATTATGAAAAAACCGTTTTTAATAGGTGCCTTTATGGCGATTCAAGGCCTAAATGCAGCGCCTACCGCTGATATTGCTATTTTACTAGACACTTCTGGAAGTATGGGGGGACTAATTTCTCAAGTGAGGGATGGTCTGTGGAAGACTCTAAATGGACTAGGTGAACTTAAGAGAGATGGTGTACCTGCAAACTTAAGGTTAGCGCTATATGAGTATGGAAGTGGGGTTGTTTCAGCAGAAGCGAACTATATTCAACAGCTCACTGCTTTAACAACAGATCATACCAAATTGGCAGAGGCGTTATTTGCAACTGTTGCAAAGGGCGGGGAAGAGTACTCAGGTATGGCGATTCAAAGTGCGACCAATGATCTATCGTGGACTCAACTAAGTGAGGATTTTCGCTCAATTGTTATAGCCGGTAACGAAACAATCCAACAGGGGCCTGTGGAGCCGCTATTTGCCGCGAAAAACTCTCTTAAAAAAGATGTGATTGTTAATACTATCTTTGCGGGACCCCAGACCTTTACATCATTTTCTTCACAAAATGGTGGATGTGGATTTTTTTGTCCGACACCAAATCCAATTCCTGGTCCAGTTAATGGAGGTCCACAAGGGGAATCTCAAGTTAACCCCATTTTTCTTGAGTGGAAGAGTTTAGCGCAGAGTGGGGGAGGAGAGGCAATAAATATTGATCACAATCAGTCTCAGCCTTATATTGAATCACCATTTGACGAAAGTATCATCAAGTTGACTGAAGAGGTAAACCAGACATTTCTTCCCTTTGGTAAAGAGGGAGAAACCGAATTTAACCGCATGATTACCCTAGATCGAAACATCCGTGCTAGTGGCGGTGGTTCTTATATGGATTGGGGAAACTACAGAGGTGGTAACTTTGGTGTAAGAACTCAATCAAGTTGGGATTTGGTTAGTGCTTCTTTGGAAGAAGGAGAAGAAAAAATCGATATAGAAGCCCTTCTTAATGAGTTAACTGAAAGCGAACTGCCTTTAGCTCTTAAAGGTCAAACAATTGCGAATCAGTTAAAAATTATTAAGACATTTGTAAAGAAGAGAGAGAGTCTCGAAAAAGAGATAACAGAATTAAGAATGAAAAGAGTGACTTTTGTTGAGCAAGAGTTGCAGTCCCGCCAAAACGAAGGAGAGATAACCTTCTCTGATGCCATTAGAGACATCCTCGTTAAACAACTTCAACAAAAAGGTTTTACTGTTCAGTAAGTATCGATTTAATGGTTAGGCCCTTATTTTGGGCCTAACCTTTCTTTATATACTCTCAAAAGTTACTGAAGAAGAACTTGGAAATCATATTCAGGGGTTTCTCTCACTCCGAGGTTTGAGTTTATCAGACCACCAAGATCGTAACCCATAAACTGTGTGTAATCGCGATCAATCTGATTCCTTAAGTACTGGCTTGCTTGATACCAATCCCACTTTATGTTGTCTTGTGAACAGGTCGAACGTTCATTACCGCTAAGGCCCCATCTAAGCTCACTACACATATAAGGATTAAAAGAGAGTTTAAATAGTCGATCAATGGCTTCATTAAGATTCATCGTTCTTATCTGTTGGTTAGACTTTCTTATCTTGAGCATGCATGCCGAGGTTAAATTATTGTAGATATTCAATAGGTCACCATTGAGATCCGTTCCATCATAATCAATGGAGAAGTTTGGTGGGTCGCCAACACCAATGAAAGTTGCCAATGTATTGTATATCTCCCTCACTGAGGCCTTAAGTCGCGCGTCTCGAGAAGGTGTGGAATAGACCTCCCACTCGCCATTAGTGCCGTAAATATTATCAGGTAAGGTCCGAGGGTGAGTTTTTTTGTCTATTCTATCATCGATAGCTGTCTCAACGGAAGATACTCTATCCAGGAAATCACGACAAAGGTCATTAAACATAACATTCGCTTCTTCTAGTGGGTTTATGGATAGTCCATTTAGAGAGAGTCTTGCGCGCACGAATTGGATAAAGGGGAGTGAAACTCCATTAAAGTAAAAAGCAACTTTCTTCCACGACGTTTGCCTATCGTCTTCTGTTCCATAGTACTGTACGAGGCTAAAATCTGAAATGTCACTGTTTTGGGTTGGTATATATCTTGAACCTTGAAGTTGGTAGGGTCTAAACCTAACAAAACCTGCCCCTCTTTGAATGGGGCTTCTTGTGAATTTTTCACCGAAAGAAATGTAGGTAATTGAATTATCCGGGTGAGCATCCATGAGATATATTTTTCCAGATTCTGTGACTTCTACAACGATACCTATGTGACCAGCTGTATCATAGAGCATTGTTCCAGGTATTATCGCCTTGCGTGTAATGTCTATGGGATAAGTATCTCTAAAGACAGGCCCTGTATCAAAGAGGCCGCCATTAACTCTAAAAACCGCTGTTGAAACAGAATTAACCACCTGATTTAAAATAGAGTTAATATTATCACCTGTTTTAATTCTTTTGAGGCTCGTTATTTTGTTTCCAGATCTAGAGTAACGAATATCTCTTTTAACTATCTTTTGAAAGTTCTCTAATTCTTTCTTAGCTTTTCTATATCTGATTTTTATTCTTCTAGGTCTGTTAAAAAATGTGTATCGATCATATCCTTGCTTTGCGAGGTTGTATTCTTTTATTAATTCATCAAGCTTAGAGTTATAAAAAGTTACTCCATTAGGGAAAACCAGAGGCAACTCCCGCATAAAGGCAAAGTAGGCACGGAGTACATAAGGGAGGTCAGCACAGTCTGCAAAGATATTTCTTAAACTACGAGGATTACTATTATAGAACAGAGGATTGGCCTTTGGGTTTTTTATACAATTATTGGCTGTGCTACAAGTGCCATCTTTAACGGCCGCCCCCATAGCTCTAATAAATTCAGAGTAGAGCGTTTCCTCAGAGGGATTCCACTGTCTTGAAATTTTCCAATCTAATTCTCCTGCATAGGAAAAATTTATTGTACCTAGAGCTATAACGAAAACGATTAACTTGAACATGGTTCCTCCAGTAAACGAAAGCCTTATGTAAGCCTTATGCCTTACTACTAAACCATAAGAGATTCATTGAACTTTCAAAAACTTAAAGGACATCTTAAGTCATGATGAAAATCAATTTTCTTATGTTTAAATTTAGAAATTCATTAATCATGAAAAAGGTCAATCCCTAAACGTCTGTTGTGGAGGGGCACTCAGCGTCCTTGTCGAATCTAATTGAGCGGGTGCAATGGATAAGTTTCTCTTAATCTATTTAATAAATTATCAGTAACTTAAAGCATAAGTGAACAAAGCCTTCTGTTTATCATTGCTTCAGGGATAGCTCCCTTTTTTCCTGGTGATTAAATTTTTCCAGGCTTGAGACAATATATCTAGCACCAACCAAGATTTAGTTGATGTCTGCTTTTATCCATGGAGGGAAAATGAAGCCTAAGTTTTTGTCTATTAGTTTATCCGTTTTTTTACTCCTGATAACTTCTTCATGTGTTGATGAACAAGAATGTCAGGAACCAAATGCCAACAACACTGTGGGACAGGCAAATTGCCAGTCTGATGACCAACCTATTCCGGGCGAGCAAGAGGATAACCCAGGTGATGAAACACCTCCGGATGCACCACCAACAACACCACCAGACACGCCACCAACAACGCCTCCTGATGCACCGAAAGAAGGTGAACCGACGGAAACGAATAAGGAGTCCTTTTTCAATCCTTGGAATAAAAGTAATACATCTATTGTCATAGATGCATATGAAGGTAATAGCATTAATTGGGATTTAATGAAGTCAGACACAAAAATGGTCGGCGTTATCCATCGATCAAGTATTGGACTAAGGGTGGATAGTAAATATCAATCTCGAAAAGCAATTGCTAAAAGTCGAGGCTATCTATGGGGAGCCTACCACCTCGGTTATCGTGGAAATACGATAAAACAAGCTGACCTTTTCTTGGGTCTTATAAATGGCGAAGAGGATACCCTAATGGTTCTTGACCTGGAAAATACGACTAATGGAACTTTTATGCCTATTAGTGAGGCCATTACTTTTATGGAGTATATCTTTGAAAAAACTGGGCGAATTCCAGTTGTCTACGCAAATCATTCAACGACAAAGCTTTTAAACTCTCGTGTCGCAGCACATCCACTCTTTCAACAGTCAAAACTTTGGTATGCCAGGTTTAAGTCAAATGTTACGGACTTTCCTTTTGGCGTTTGGAATAACTACTTTCTTTGGCAGTTTTCAAGTGAGATCAATTGCAACACTACTGGTAATTGTCTCTACAATGTACCGGGCACTAGGTTTGACATGGATGTAAATGTCTTCTTCGGTAATAAAAATGATATTCGTGCAAGGTGGCATAACGATTAACCAACAGAGCATTTGAGATGAGGCGGTAGCTCGCCTTATCTTTTTTAATATTCACTAGTTAATTAATTGATAGCTTCTTTTTGAGACTTTTAAGGTTAGCTATTACATCTGAAACTTCATGCTCAGATAGACCAACTGCATGTGAGTAAATATCTTCGATTAGATCCATAAGTTCCCCGATACCACCATCATCACTATCGAGAGTAGTTAAGGGGTATTCGGTTTCTTGAAGGTCTTCGAAGTCGTAGTCTCTTGCTTCCATAAAATCCTCGTTTTAGTACTCTTGTTGTCATTAGGATTAACATCAAGGGAACTAGGAGCGTATGGCGCAGCTCAAGTTAAAATATGATTGTGCTTAGCAACCAATCTGGGCACTAGGTTCTTTGTGAATCCTTTATACCTTGGTGAGTCAGACCAAGAAATAAACAGTAATAAAAAAGAGAATTACGGCAATAATGGAAAGAGCAAACCAGGGCGATTTTTTGGGTTCCTCGGAACGAAATTCCCCATTTTCACGAAAATAGGGATCATTTATATTATTGATAACATACTGAAGATTACCGAGAGGTGTAACTCCTGTAAAACTGTAGAGAACTTCTCGATTTTCGCAATAGGTTACGAAGGGAACCCCTCTTACACCAAAATGGCTCGCCAATTCTGGGCTTTCCATAGTGTCAATTTCATAAATATTTATTTCAGGGTTCTTTTCCGTTAACGCCTCAAAGACTGGAATCATTGTTTTACAAGGACCACAAGTTGGTGAAGAAAATTTGATGATGAATAGTCCTGATTCATCATTTACAACTTTTTCAAAGTTCTCACTGTTTAATTTATTCATAGATATTTTGGCCCAACAATACTTAACGCGTATTTTCACTATACAAGAGTTTATAAAGATAATACTTCAGAATTAATTTGATCGTGAAAATTATACCCTAGTTCATTTTAGATGAACAAATGGTTATCACTAGCTTTAAAAAAAATCTTAGCTTGATCTATTAACCATTGGGGATCATCTAATGGGAGGTTATGGCCGGCCTCATTATGTAAGGTTGCTCTTGTGGAGAAGCGCTTTGCGATGACCTCAGAACATTTGTAGCTAACAATATTATCTTTTTTGGAGGCCAAGACCTTTATAGGGCAGTTTATTTCATTGGGGCCTTTAAAGCTGGTAAGAGCATATATTTGTTTTAAAAAACTGCTCTTATTTATAGGATGCTCCGCACTCTCTTTAAAGAAATGCGTAAGAACCAGACCCATCGCTTTTAAGTTAAAACGATGTAAGGGAAGTGATAAATTACCGGCCGATGAATTGATGAGGATGAGAGAAGCCATGTCTTGCGGAAAGCGATTGCACCAATCCATACCTATCATTCCTCCCAATGATAGCGACATTATGACCCAAGGCCCATGGTGCTTGTCTTTTAGGTAAAGCCATTCTTCGCGAAGTTCGTTGGTATATTTTTCAATGCTTTTGAAACTTCCTAAATTTATTTTTTCGCTAACACTGGAGATTTCTAGTAAATGAGTTTTTGAAAGAGGGATTTGCTCTTCTAGCATTTGAGAGAATGGTTCCCAATGATGAGTTTCTTTTGCCAAACCTGGTATTAAAAGTAAGTTTATAGGGCCTTCTTTCATCTATCTCTTCTCAAGCGTAAATTGTGCCAATAGGGGAAGGTGGTCGCTCATATTAGTAAACTTCTTTCCAGAATACTGATGGGACTCTTTTAGCTTTAAGTTCTTATAAAAAATCCTATCTAATGAAAGTGTGGGAAGGAAGCTTGGAAAAGAGTTTGGTGACGACTCATGGGGGTGACCAAAGGCTTCCTTTAGCGCTCCCTCTTGATGGATAAAGTGGATTATTTTCTTACGCCAATCATTAAAGTCGCCGGCGAGTATGATGGAGTGATTTTCAAGGAGTTCTTTATCTAAATAATTATGAATCCACTTGATTTGTTTCTGACGATGAACTTCAAGAAGGTTGAGGTGAGTATTTAATAAATGTAGTTCGCTGTTTGGAAGTTGGCAGGTTACATGAAGTAATCCCCGTGATTCAAAGCGATGTTGACTTATATCATGGTTTTCGACAATTTTAAGAGGGAGTTTACTAAGGATCGCATTACCGTGACTTCCTAGCTTATGGTTCTTATTAGCACCATAAATGGCAAAGGGATAAAGGCCTTCAGCTAAATATTCAACTTGATTATTACTTTCAAAGTTTGGGATAATATGCTTTTTTCCCGAATGTTCACCAACGGCCTCTTGTAGAAAGACAATGTCAGCAGCTTCTTCCTCAAGGAAACATTTAATCTTCTCAAGACTAAAGTTTAAGTTGCTGGGACTGAGCCCTTTGTGAATGTTATAACTTATTATTTTTAAACTCATTGCCTATTACGGATTAAAAAAAAAATGATGGAAATTATAATGCTCCGTACGTCTCTAGAATATCATACTTTTGTTATTTCTAAGTAGGCAGGGACACTCTGGTACAAAGCTTAAAGGTAAACATTATCCTTCAACTATTTATATGCGAATATCGACTTCATTTTGAATAATTAGGAATTGCTTTTGTTTAAATATCAACGCTATTTGGCCTACAGCCTAGGAACCTCTCCGTTTCTCTAACTTGATATTTAGGATTTTCATCTAGAAATAATTGAAATTTTTGGATAAATGTTGGTCGACAAAAGATTTCTTCACATTGAACAATTCTCAAATTAATTCCATTAGGAAGTTCATTTAAGTCATTGCCAAGTGCCTGAAGGCATTCATTAAAACTACCTGATTCAAATAGAGGGTTTTCCATATTTGGAAGAATGTCGTCTTGATGCAGACAATCTCTTTGCTGATCTTCTTGATATGAAATATTTATCCTTGTGCCGCCGAGACCAAAGAATCTCATAATGGATCGCATCTTATGGTCTGGAATAGTTATAATTGTCCTCTTTTCCACTTTTTCTGATTTTGCACCGATACCACCAATTCCAGCTCCTCCGCTATTATTTAATCCACGTGCTCGGCCTTGCTCTACTTCGACACCTGGGCAACCCTGAAGATCCATAAGCCAGCAAAAAACAGGATTAACCGCGTGTATGTTTTGGGTTGAGAGGATAAGAGTGAGCATAGCTGCTTTAAATATACTTTTCATTTACCATTTATCGGATCCTGATAAATAAAGATGAAATTTAAAACGAATCCGAGTGTTGCGGTCGGGGATAGCTAGTTACCTGATAGAGCAATTTTTTTGGCCAATGTTTTGGCCTCCTCTTCGCCTAGAGTATACTTCTTAAATTCATCCATATTATGCCAAGGGTTCTTGGTTTCATCTAGCTTAAGGTCTTCGTCATAACGTGGGAATAGGTGAAAGTGAACATGAGGTACGAAGTTACCTAAACAGGAATAGTTAATTCTTACTGGATTGAAAATTCTCTTTAAGAGCTTTCCTGCTTGGAAAACCTCTTCCATATACTCCCGTTGTATATTTTCATCAAGATCAGTTATGTCTTGAACATGTTCTTTCAAGATGAGTTGGGAGTAGCCTTTAAAGTATTGATGATCTCCTATGACAAAAAAAGAATGTTTAAATTCCTTGATGACATAAGAATTTGTTCCATTCTTAGCAGATTGAATACGATCACAAATTAAACACATAGTTGGCCTCTTATAATTCTATATAATCTTTAATCTAAAAGATGTTATTAGGTTTCATTGTATTGATTCCAATCTGTCTTATATGGCAAAAAAGCGAATAGCCAGCGAACATCGTTTAAATCTTTTGAAGGAGTAGTTTTCGATTCGAAAAATGATGTTTCACGGTACTTCTTACCTAATTCATTTATATCACTGACCATACTCATATAAGACTTCTTTGTAAGCTGAATTTCACTTGTTTGCAAACAACAGTCCTCTCTTTTTACTTCACGATAAACATTTTCTAAAAAATCATTATTTTGTTTCTTCATAATTTTATTGAAAAATGAACCCATTAAGTCGACTCTTATTTGCCCAGAGATAAGGATTTTTATACGATTATTTGGGTGGAGTTCAAGAAGCCTTAATTCTTCAAGCTTAGCTAAGATCTTAATCAATTTATTCTGATCTATGTTGAACTCTTCCTGAACTTCTTTAAACGCCTTGCCGCGGTAAATTTCTCTAAAAATGAAGAAGGAAAATGGAGCCTTAGAAAAATAGCTATCCTGTTCATCTGTTAAATAATAACTCTGATTCTGTGAACGTTTGATCGCTATCTTTGATACTTCTAGCAAGGAGGTATTAAGAACATTACATAGTTCTGATAGCCTCGAAAGAGAGCATTCATAAGTTGAAAAAACTCTCTTGATAGAAACTTCAGATAAACTCAACTCCTTGGCCAGATCCTTATAAGTCATGCTTTGAGTTTTGGTGAGCGCTTTTAGTGAATCGATGATCAGTCTAACGTCAGTATCGGCCATAATTACATCTCAGTAAGTTTGGTATCGTATTTTGATACTTTATGTCTTTTAATTTTAAAAAAGTATTGCCTAGTGTACCTAAAGTCAAAGACTAGGAGGTCTAAATGAAGAATATTCTTACCCTAATTGCTCTGCTTTCTTTTTCGGCCTTAAATGCTGAAGGTCCCAGTCGATTTTATGCGAATAGAAGTATTCAAGAGCTTTCTCCTCCTGCTTTTGCACTAGAGATGGCGTCAAAAGAGTTTATCAATACTGTTTCCCTCACGACTTATTCAGAAGCCGATAAATTTTTAGTGGAACTCGCTAAAAATGAAGAGCTGTTTGAAAAAGTTAAAAATTACCACCTTTTGACATTAGTAGAGCAAATCGTTGTTTTGAGGAATGTATTTGAGATTGAGGTTAGGGCAATGAATATTACCCCACCCAAGTTAATAATTGATGTAAATTATGAGAGGGCTGCCTATTTTGAATATGATCTTCAAGACGCTACAAATGGCATCGTTTATATCAATCCTTCAATCACTTTTAATACGAATAAGTTCATGTCTCTTTCTTTGTTAATCCATGAGACTAGACATTCAGCTCAGCTCAATCTTGCTAAGAATGTTTCAACTGAGATTTTAGGACATCATTATTATCAAGCTTTCAAGGCACAAAAAGATTTATCTGGGCAACTCGGATTCTCTGACTTTCTAACATTAAATAATGAATACGAAGCCTTTCTCTTTGCAAACTACACTATTTATAAGCTATTTAATGGCACCATTGACATGGTTGATATGGGAACCTTTGCTTCACAGGTTAATAGGCGAGGGAAGGTTAAGATAGATTTACAAAACCTTCATGACCACCACAGCGATAGATTAACTGAAGTTTTTAATTTTTTAATGATAGATCAAAATAACCTATTGCAAAATAAGTAGCAAGAAAGGGGAGATGAAAGGAGCTTACTCTTTACTCCAGCTTTTTAGGACACATGATTCAAACCAGGTGATTTTTGAGTCGGAGTAATCAACCCAGGTGAATCTAAGATAACCATGTTTTGGTGAGTAGTTTCCACTAAATTCTGATACGTAAAGCTTGGAATCCTTTTGATTTAGCTCACGCTTGTCAGATATTAGAACGTTAAAGCTATCGACTTTGCCTACTACTGAATTATCAATGTTTTGTTTTTCTAAAACTCTTAGATGGAAAAAGGTTCTTAACGGTTCTTTAGTGTTTTTAAAAGAATTTTCTCTTTCTTGATTGATTTCATTTTTGAATGTTAAACCTACCTTCACTTTATTTAATTCTTTTAGGCTTCCTTTTATGATCTTTTTGTTTATTTTCCTAGAGTATTTAACAAGTTCACCAACACGATTGATTGTCTGTCGTTCGGAGAAAAGATTAAAGGATAATGCATAGGAATTATAATTTGTCCCTTTTAGAGTCTTTTCTTTTGCTTTATTATTGGTGATGTTAACTATCCTAGTAACTTCATAATTTTGATTATCATATACTGTCACAGAATCATTGTACCCTAAGATATCACCCTTGCAGGCATATTCCATATTCAACTTATAGGAAACTTTCGGGGCAGAAAGCGTATTTACTGACATGATAAAGATCGATATAAAAAATTTAAACTTCATGAATAAGCCTTTGTTCCAACTTCTTATTAATAAGCTAAAAACGATAATAAATTTTTAAATATTTAGGCAATAACTTTATTTAATTAAACAATCATAAGTGGTAATAGTGACCTTAAGTCACAAAAGACCTTTACTTTGCTTATCGGTAAGACTGGTCACTTCCTTCTGTTTTATTTCCTCGATTAAGTATTCAAAATAACTCTTCTCGTCTTCGGGAGCGTATTTTTGATAGTATTCAATTAGAAATAGCGAGAGGGTTGGGATTTCTAATTCCCGACTTAAAGATTCCATTTTTTTTAATAGTGTTTTCGAGAAGTCCTTTTGATTACTAAGGAGGCTCTTTCCGATGTAGACTAGTGCATCGGGGTTATCGGTACCTTTATCTTGGTATTTTTCGAAGAGGGTATTAAAGGTGGCAGTGATCTCTTGAATTGCTTCAATTGATTGTTCTTGTGCGGATTCTAAAAGAAGTGCTTGATAATAGGTTTTTAAAAGTAAGTTTGAATCATATTGAACAATAAGCTCTTTTATTTGCTCTGTTGCCTCATTCGTTTTTCCTTGAGCAAGTAGCAGCTTTGCCTTAACTCCTTTTATTTCTTTTTCAGTATTGAGGTAAAAAACCTTTTGCCAAAAAGTAGCTTGATCAATGATTTTCTCTGCACTTATTGTTTTATTTAAAGTAATAAGGACGAGTGCCTTCTTAAGCTGGGTTAGCGTAAAATCATGATAAGCAAGTTTGGAAATATAAAGACTTCCTGCACGGTCATAGAGAGTGATAGCATTTTTGTATTCTCCTCTTAATCTGAACTCTTCCGCACTATAGTAATAGCTAATAGCATTCTTACCCAAATTGTCGTAAACGAGCTTCGATTGGTTCACAGAAGAACAAGAGTAAAGCAAAAATAAGAGAAGAAGACTAATCGAGAGTTTCAAGTTGTATACCTTCCTTTTTACGACGTATTCCGCCACGGATAAGGGGGTTATTGTTAATTCCCTCTAAAGTATCTTGAGCATTATCAAGAGTTCTATTTGTTTTAAGTAGGATTGGTGTAATTTCATTCTTATTTTGATGGAGTACTTTAAGAATACCTCTTAAGAATGTCAGATTCTGTTCTATAGCTGAGACGCTACTTGAAACCTGTTTGAATATCTTTTCAAATTCCTTTTCAAATTCCTTTTTCACTTTAGGGTTGTTTACACTATTATAACTAGCAATTGTTTCCTTTGACTTTTTTGTCATCTCAGTAAGTTCCGTAACAAACGTGACCAGCTTCTCTGATCTATTATTGTTATCAAACCGATCTAGGATGAGATTTACCTTATCTACAATTCCTGAGATTCCATCACGGCTTCCCTCTATTTCTCCTGCTAGTGCCAATTCAGTGGCCTTCTTCGTGGACCTTTCAAGAACATAGCGATTACTTGTCTGTCTTATAGAGCGAAACTCTTTTTTGGGTAGTATAATTCTGAAGTCGGTTATCTGATTAGAGATTATATTTTCATTTTTTTCTATAAGAGTTTTTTCAAAGAAAAGGTTTGAATACTCCTCATAGACATAAAACTCTACTTTGATTTGAAGGTCGGAGTCCAAAGTGTAAGAAGAAACCTTCCCAATTGTATAACCTTTAAAGTAAATAGGGGGAAAACCTGACAAACCACGTGCTGTATCTAGCATTGTGTGAAATTTAACTCTGGATTTAAATGTTTTGTTTTTGATTAAAATCATACTAATCGTGCCAATAACAATGGCCAACGATAAAACAATAAATACTGTGACAAGCTTACTTCTATTTTTCATAAGGTGTAATTTTCCAAATTAATATTCTCAAAAGCCGTTGGGGAACTGCTTATCCCTAACATTAAACCGTTTCTTGAAGATAAATTATTGAGCTCTTTTTTTACTTCTAATTTAATATCCTCATCAAAGTTGAAGTGAGGTTCATCCCAAATGAGAAGTTCAGGTTTATGAATAATCGCCATAATAAATGCTGCGACCTTTTTTTGAGACTGGGTCAGTTCTGAAGGTCTACTACCTGAAAACTTCTCTAATCTAAAGCGCTTCAGAAAAGTTGATATTCTATCTTGAGAATGATTTTCTCCATTAGACGTTGAGGCATTCTTTAAGATGAGTCTTAAGTTCTCATGTAAAGTAAGGTTTGATATCAATACGGGAATTTCAAATAAAATCCCCATTTTCTTTCTAAGCTCGAAAAATTTACTCTTTAAGTCCAAGTCTACTCTAATATTATTGATAAGGATTTCACCGGGTATTTTATCTCTAACTCCAATTATATGTTCAAAAAGAAGGGTCTTTCCACTTGAGGGAGGTAGCAGTAATAAACCTGATTGATTAACCTCAATATTAATCTTCCTAGGTTTACTTGGGTATTGAGGATTAGGAAGAAGGATGTCATTAAAACTAACCTTCATAGAAATAACCTTGCAATGGTTAAGAGTAAATTCATAAAAAGAATAACAAATAAAGATATCGTTAAGGCATTGATGACTCTTCCTGGGATTTCAGTATAGGCGCGACTTACTTTGAGTCCCTGGTAACAGCAAATGATTGTCAGGATAGAAGTCGAAAGCATTACCTTTAAGATCATAAGGAAAACGTCCCAAAGAGTAATGACATTAACTATACCTCTGAAAAAATCGTCATATTGGAGATGAAAAACAAGGCTACTGAAAAGGTAGGCAAGGAAAATTCCGCTAAAAGCAAAGTAGGAGGTAAGCAATAGACCAGAGAGAACGCAACCAAGGACTCTTGGCGAAACCAAGTAGGATATAGGAGATATGCCTTTGGCCTTTAAAAGTGCGACTTCTTGGTTGACCTTCATGTATCCAAGCTCTGTTGTAATCGCAGAGCCTGATCGTATTAAAATAATGAGGCTGACTGTTATCGGAGCGAGATCTGAAACAAAGCCACTAATAATAAGAGGGTAGAGAAGCTCAATTTGACCTGTATCGAGGAAAAACATGTGGCCTCCCCAAATAAGGAGGACTCCCAAGACAAAGGCCAGAAGGACTACCGTTTTTAAGGCTTGAATTCCTGTGAAAAAGATTTGATTGATAAGGACGTCTTTTCCAATAAGTCTTGTCCGATACGAAAATAAATCTTCCAATACTTTGATACCAAAATCTATAGGACGTTCTTTTCTTATTTCCATAAATAAATATCGAGTTTATGTCCTAAATTATTGAATTCTCATAAAGAAATGATTAAATAAGGAAAGAACTTCCTTATAAGTTCTTAAGTTTATTTAATTAAATTTACTCTTTCTTAATTTCTAAAAAATTAATGGGTGATTAAAAAAATCTCATGGCCTTTGTAAAAAAGTGAAAATTGAAGGTTGAGCGTTTTACTTTGATTCTACCTTCTACCATTGCGATAACTTTCAAATAAACAGTTGATTACGCTTTAGGAATGAACTGATTTTACCGAAAATCAATACTATAGAAAATTATGAAACCTTTAATCTTTGGTCCAAAGGACCGCCCTCACATTCAAATCAAAAAAAATGGTCCACAGAGTATTGGTGACTGCAAAGTCGTAGAGGTAGGGGGCGATTATCTTGTTCTACAAGGGGCCGACTCTCTTCCACTAAGAGGAAGTCTGGTTTTTGAGGGAGAGGTCTATCCCTTTGATAAGAAAGATGAGCAAAAGGTAGATGACCTTTATTATACGCAACTTCGTTTGAAACCTGAATTATCTGAAGATCTATACCGAAAATTTCTTGTTCGTCTCCCAAGTGAGGAGCTAAGTGAATGGCTTATAGATCAACTGCCTAGAAATGAGGGATTAAGTGAGGCAAGTCCAATAGATGAACAACATATTGATAATGGGCCAATTGCACGATTCTTTGAAAGAATTATTCTGTTACTTTTTAATAAACCATGGATAAGTGTTCTTATCCTTTTGTTAATATCTATTTTTCCAGCAAGCCAAATTAAGAATATTCAAATTGACCCAAGTTTGGATAGGATTTTAGTTAAAGACTCCCCAGAGATGAAGATCTATAAAAATAGTCTTGATCTCTTTGGCTCGGATCGTAGTGCTATTCTCTTTATTCAAGACCCAAATATCTTTAAACCTGAGAAACTTAAAGTTCTGCGTAAGCTCGCTTGGGATCTGCAGAAATGGCCTAATGTAGATAAAGTAAATTCTGTCTTTACCTCTACCTTCATCAGAGGACATGACGAAACTCTATATACAGAACCACTCTTCCAGAGTATTGAGAAAGATTCAGATGCCTTATTGAAAAAAGTTCAAGATGACCCCATCCTTCATGGAAGACTGATTGATGTTCCTAAGGGGATTCTTGTTATTACCCTTCAACTAGATAAGAACCTAAAACTAATGTCAGGTGTAGCTGCTAAGCTTGATGAAAAAATTGCTCCTTTGAAAAAGGAGTTTAAAGTCTTTTATCAAACTGGTGAGCCTGTTATTGAGCTCTTTAGCCAAAAGGAGATGGTGTTCTCTCCTAAAATCTTCCTACCTTTAATTGCGTTAATTCTTTTTTTGGGTTTTACCTTTTTCATAAAGTCTATTGATGCTTTTGTGATCACGATGGTCGGGACAGTTCTTAGTATCTTCTGGTCTTTTGGTATTATGACTTATTTTGATATTCCAATACAGACTATGATTATTTTGATACCGGGAATTACTCTAACCTTAAGTGCTACCGAGATAGTTCACTTGATCTCCTCTTACAAAACAGGACTTAGAAAAGGGCTTAATAAAAGCGAGGCACTGTCCTTTATGAGTAAGGATATCAGTAAGGCCATTGTCCTTACTTTCTTGAGTACCTCTCTTGGTTTTTTAAGTATTCTCTTTAGCCAAATTCAAATTTTACAAGAATTTGCGATAGTCTCGTTTATGGCCCTAGTCTTTGATTTTTTGGTAACTATTTTATACCTTCCGTTGCATATACGAGTCTTTTCTACCAAAGGAAGCGCCGAAATACCTGTAAAGTCAGACTTAAAGATTTTTGCTAAATTGAAGGATGTGTTTTATCGCTTTTACCTGCATAGTTTTTTTAGTCCCAAGGCCCTTACTATTCTTTTTATCTTAATAGTTATTCACCTTTGGTTTGGTGCCAAAGTGCGTATGGACAACGACTCATCTGAAATGATCGCTCCCTATACCCAAACTAAGAGAGACATTAATTATTTTAAAGACAACCTTGGTGGGATGAAGGGACTTCATTTAGTGATTGAAAGTAAAGAATCTCTGGTGAGTCCAAAAGGCTTAAAAAAAATATGGGAAATCCACAAAGAAATCAAAAACGTGAAAGACGTTGAAGATGTTCAGAGTATCGCTGGAGTACTTGCCCTGCTTAATAAAGAAATGATCTCAGGTAAGGAAAAAGATTACGATATACCCAAATCTAAAAACCTCATTTTGCAATATATGCTTACCTTAAGTCGAGATGATGTAGACCCCTTCTTGACCCCGGATAAGCGAAAGGCAAACATTCGCTTGTCCCATGATGTTAGCTCCTCTATTGCAGCAGAAAAGTTTATCCAAAAAATTGAGAGTCTAGTCAAAAGACAAATCTCTGGAGAAAGCCTCACTTATTACCTTACTAGTCGAAATATTCTTAATATCAATGCAGGAAATACCATTATTCGGAGCCAGGTTTTCTCCCTTATAACAATGGTTTCAGTGATCATCATACTAATGACCTTCTTTTTTAAATCTTTTAAAATTGGTCTTCTATCGCTTATTCCAAACTTGATTCCAATCATTGGATTATTTGGAGTTATGGGGATGTTTGATATTCCTCTTAATATGGGGACATGTGTTGTGGCGGCAATCACCATTGGTATTGCTGCAGATGATACTATTCATTTGTTTTCTCGTTACTTCAAAGACAGAGAAGAAGACCTTAATCCCTTTTCAACTGCAAGTAAGAGTATTCATGAGGAGCTTATTCCTATTCTCACAACTTCTCTAACCTTGTCTTTGTCCTTTAGCACATTTGTTATTTCTAAGATCGTTCCGGTCGTAGAGTTTGGATTGCTTTCAGCCTACGTTTTATGCCTTGCTGTTATAAGTGACCTATATATTGGACCTTGGATATTAACTTATTTTGATTTGAAAAGTATAAGGGGAAGAAGAAACTTCTTTAGTTACCTTATTGGACCTAAAGCACTAACAGCAAACAAAGATCTTAACCAGCTTACTTATCAAGAGTTATTTACTTTGTTTCGTTGTGGTAAATTTAAAGTACTTCCTCTCGGTGTATACACTCCAATTGAAAACGAACTATGTATTCTTATAAAAGGTGATCTTCTTCATCATCAAGAAGGTAATATTGTAAGAAAAGCCGATACTGTGGTCCAAGAAAATACACTTCTATTTGCTGTAACCAAGAATAGTTTGGATCATTTATCACCTAGAATTTTTAAAAAATTGGTTTAAAAAGAGAAAAGAAATCTTCCTTTGAAGAAGGTTTTAGAAAGATAGGATTTACTCAAAAAAGATTAAAAGTTTTAAACAATAGGCAAAGGAAGTTTCTATATGTCGTATGTATCTGTAAAAAAAAGGAATGATAAAAAAGAAATCACTGCAGAAGATGAGTGTAAGGTAGAATTCGTTGTTGGAGATGTACTATTTGATATTTTTGAAAAAGTTGATTATGAGTTGCCTCATGGTTGTTTAAATGGTGGTTGCTGCTCTTGTCTTGTAGAAGTACTAAAGGGCCATGAACACTTAAGTTTCCCAAAGGCAAGAGAATCTGAAACTCTTACAAAGTTCAAAGAAAACTATGAACGAAAGCACGGCAAAGATTCTCTTAATATGAAAGAAGTTCGACTAAGCTGCCAGGCAACGATAATTAAAAATGACGATATTGTAATCTGTCCCTTTAAGTAAGTTTTAGATCTAAAAGCAAGGTTTTAACAATCTGTGAAAATTGGTGTCATCCCGACTCTGCTTCTTCTGGGGAAATGTCATCTGATTTAATTTCTTTCATCAAACTATCACATCCTTTAGTAAATTTATCTTTAGTAAATTAACAAAATAAAAAATGTAAAATTTTATTTTATAAATAGAAATAAAAACCTATAAGTTCTTCATAGTTTATTAAATACGTCTTTGGAGGACACTATGAAAAAAATTATTCTAATTACTATCGCTCTCCTTTCTGTAAGTAGCTTTGCAAAAAAAGAAAATGTTAGAGAAACAATTCGTGTAAATGGTTCAACGGCTCAAGTTGCTTATGACAAAGCTCTTGATCTTGTAGTAGAGATTAAAGGCGCAAGAGGAACAGTTGATCTTCCTTACTTAAAGAAATGTAATCCAAAGAGAAATGATAGAAGTATCTTCTTTAAAAGAAATGCTTGGACTAACTCATCATCAGTATATATCAATCATGTAACTGGTACTTACACAGCAATCGTAAACGTTATGTGTAAGAAATAGTCCTATTTAAAAAATAGACAATAAGGGGCCTCTTAACTGAAGCCTTTTTTTATCCTTTTTGTCTAAAAAAATGGTGTCTCATAATTTAAACGAATTTAAATAGATTCGCTTTTCATTTCTTTTAGTAGATGACTTGTGATTGCTTTCGAAACCGATTGATATTGTTCTTTTCTTAAACAAAAATCATGATTGATATCTGGGCATTGGAAAAAGTATGAACTCTCAGGTAGATGGTGGACAGTTTCTTCAGGTACCCAATAGTCATTTGGTGCAAAAATGAAGAATGACTTCTTAGGGTCCATCTCCTTTACTCTTTCTTTTAGGTTTAGTTCTTCAAAATCTGTAAAATAATTGGAAACGAGAGAAAAGAAGTTCTTTATATAATAAGGCTTTCTTATTTCTCTAGGAATATGTTCGTTAAAGGGATTTTCACCCAGCCACGTTTTAAAAACTTGGTGCGAAATCTTATGGATCTTTAAGCCTGAGTAAGTAATTCCTTTCATTCCTAGTCTGGTGATTGGATTTTGAAATAATTTTAAATACTTTTCATTATTAGGACTTGGCCCTAGAAATGGACATACAATAATAAACTTATCAACAATATTGGATAAATCTCTATAAAGACAGATCGTAACCGCGCTACCAAGCGAATGACCGATTAGAATGACCCGTTGTGGTCTATTTTCTTCTACTAAAATTTTGATTGTCTTTTTATGGTCTGCAATTACGTCTTGCACTCTAACATTTTTAAAATTCATGCTTCTTTGATTACATTGACCTAGGTGGGGAAGTACTTTTGAGACAACTTCTCCATGTAGGTTTAGATCTTCAATGACCTGATTTAGAAAAGGGTCATATATTCCTGGGACACTTGGATTTCCCGGTATTAATAGTACAAGGCTTTTGGTGGCTTGCATGAGTTTCCTTAAGTTGAGTGTATTGGTTTTGCTAACGGTTTATTTGCCTTTGTTCATATTATTGAAGAAAAGAGCGAATACTGATTTGGGAAGGCTAGCATGCTTTCCATAGTTTTGTGAACCTTTATGACCCCTTCTAAGGAGGGGTAATTTTTCAATGAATAAATTGAATTATGGGATTTACGAAACAATTCATAAGAAACGAACAGTTATAGGTGATTTGAAAATAATGAAATTTCTCAGTTATTATTTCTCATTTATAATTCTAATCATGCTCATTCTTTGTGAACAATCTAAGTTAGGCACGAATAAAAAATACACTTTGTTTAAATGTGAATTTAGCTAGTTTCGAAAGTGTGAGAATATTTAGGTCAATTAGTTTCAACGCATCTTTTTTAACTATTCAAAATCACTTGTTATTTTTACTGGCACGCTTGTTGCTTTGTAACTCAGTAAGATAACCAAGAAGGAGGGGAATAGGTTGTCTCAACTCCCACAATAAATTATTGACGAGTGGGGGAAAAAATAAGGAAAGCATATAGGCATTTAATTTTAACAAAGGATTGGGTTATGACTATTAAAGGAAGCAAAACCTATGAGGGAACGGTTGTCGCCGCCGGATGGGATAGGCTAAGTTTTGTAAGGAAGGTTAATCTTGTTACCAAAGATAATGAAGATATTCATCTGATACATGGCCAAGGGGTAAATAAGTTTAAGCCTTATTTAAATCACAGAGTAAGAGTAACCGGAATTGTTGTTTCAAATGGTAATAATAAGAAGTTCTGTACGGTTCAGAAGATTATGGATTTACAAGGTTGCCATACGGGGCTTGGCAAACCAAGTAATGAGAATCCTGAATTGGGATTTGGAAAATAATGACTAGAAAGAGTGTGATTGAGTTAAGAGATATGAAGTTTATTTTGATGCGAAACAATAGGTCTCCTCTTAAGAATGGGCATCTGAAAAGCAAGCATCATTTGAATTTTCATTTTTTAACATTATCACATGTCGTTTAAAGGTTTTGTTTCGCAGTGATCGGTTAAGGAGGATTCAATGAAAAATATAATTTAAAAAAGATTATTAAATTTTTTAAACGATAAAGAAAATGAAAATATTTTTATAAACCTAAATGATAAGGATACTTTAGAGCCACAGGAGAGAGAAAATCTAAACAAGAACGGTGCTGAAAGGAAGTACTTTAATTGTTCCTACTATGGTGCACCTTTTAAAAATGATTTTTTTGTTGAGGACGATTTTGAACAAAGTTGGAAGAATTAACGAATGTATAGCAAGGCCTGTTTATTTTGGTCAAGCCTAACATTAGACTGCAGTGGGGTGAACTAAGTATTTAAAAGTTATTAAAAAGGGGAAAGGAATGAAAACATACAATTTTACTATTGAAAGTTACATTTCAAAACATTGGTTGATCATATTGGTAATTACAATAATGATAGTTGTCCCCCTTTTTATTGAGTATCTATTAGGAACCTCCTATGTTGCTTGTTTTTTGATATATACTTTTGTTTATCCTGTTGTATATGTTGTCTTTCAAGTGGAAACAAGGATGGAGGATTGTAACCATTTACCTTAAAGGTTACTAAATGTGCACAACAGTTAGTAAGGTGTTACGTTGTGAATATGTGACATTTATCAAGGGAAGTTGTGTTGAATAAGCAAGTTTTGAAAATTTCGTCGTGGAATGTGGCCGGAATTCGTGCATGTGAAAAAAAGGGATTTCATGACTGGGTTGCAGCGTCAAAGCCTGATATCATTTGTTTACAAGAAACAAAGGCACTACCGGAACAACTAAGTGAAGAACTCGTTAAGCCCGGTGATTATGAAAGCCTTTATGGTTCGGCCGAAAGGAAAGGTTACTCTGGCGTATCTACTTGGGTTAAGAAAGGAATAGAGCATAAGCACAGTATAGGGTTAGGAGTCGAAGAGTTTGATATTGAAGGCCGTTGTATTATCTCTGAATTTGAAACTTTCATTCTTTTCAATTGTTACTTTCCTAATGGCAAACGTGATCATAGTCGAGTTCCTTATAAACTAGAATTTTGTCGAAAGGTCGCCACTAAAGCACTCGAATTGAAGAAGAAGTTAAAAAAGGAAGTTATAATCACAGGAGATTATAATACGGCCCATAACGAAATTGACCTCGCCAATCCCAAAACGAATAAGAAATCGACAGGCTTTCTTCCGATCGAAAGAGATTGGATGGATGAATTTCAAGAGCAAGGTTTTACAGACCTATTTAGAACCTTTTCTCCTGATGAAAGTGGTCATTATACTTGGTGGACTTATCGAGGTGATTGTAGGGAACGAAATATTGGCTGGAGAATCGATTATTTTTGGTCTACGAATGAATTTGTAACCAATGTTAAATCTTGTACTCATTCTCCAGAGATTTTAGGTAGTGACCACTGTCCTATAAACCTAGAGATAGGAATTCCCTAGGTTTTAAAACGTAAACGTAGTTTCAGGACATTTGAAATTTTCAAGTTGAGCCTTGTACTGGTCTTCAAAAGTCGACCTTGAAATTTCTGAGAGCTTAAAAAATTGTGACTTCTTAATGTCTCTTACCAGATCAAATGGTAATGATGATTCAAGACTGGCCAAACCATTTTCAAGTTTATTCAATATCCCTCTAAAACCACGGGCATAACCGAATGCTTCTTCTTGGCGTAAAAAACCGTCATAAAGAGCAGCTACGATCTCTCCAATTTCTCCAAGTGAAAGTATACCTGCTTCAACGATTGCTTCGCCCCAATCATCCATAAAAGGACCGACGGGAATTAAGAATTTATGCGATCGTCTTAGGCATTTGGGTACCCTTAAGGCCATATGGCGATGATTCTCTTTTGAGGTAAACGCCTTATTAACCTTTCCGGTATAAACCAATATTTCAGAATATTCTGGGTGAATTTGATGGCCTAGTTTATAGATCTTTTTAATAAAAGGGTTATCTAGGTCCATATCCCATTGAATGATAACCCTATCTAAATCTCCAAAGTTATGGGCCATTAATGGAGCTGCTCGCAAGAAGTTAATGTGGTCTTGATCTTCTTTAAGTTTTAAAAGAATTTCCTCTTCTTTTCTAATTTCTGCAAGAATGACTTCTTCTAGATCGGCGGTTAAGTTTGGTCGATTTTGTTTTACAGTTGCACAGTAGGCACCGATGGCGACACTAAGCCAAGTCCCTTCGTGGGTGCTCATTGGCAGAGTGTTGTAGGATACTCGATTTGTCATTGGAGAGTAATCCCACTTCCAGGCCTCAATGGTTGTTTTCACCATTCGATCAATATACTTACCTATAGTGCCGTGGTTCCAAAGTCCTTCTCGGATTTGATTGTCGACATCTGTCGGTACAAAAGTTCCGGCCGTCGCCCAGTGGGCACAAAGACAGAGATGAAAATAATCATGTAAGTCTTGGTTTTTTAGTAACTTTAAGTTTTTCTTATAAAAGCGGATTTTTTCAAGGTATTTACGACTATCAGTGCTCGTATCTATTTCTCCCTCAAATAGAAAGGGGGCGGTATTTTCTACGTGTTTAAGGAGAATGTTGGGAGCAATTCCCTTTTGATCAAATCCAGAGTTATTTTTTTTCTTTACCATAATTTGTCTATAGCATATGAATAACAGAAAAAATAAGGATAAAGAGTGCTTATTCGCCTTAATAAATATATTAGCCAAAGTGGTCTTTGCTCAAGGAGAGAGGCAGATAGCTATATAAGCGACGGAAAGGTTGTTATTAATGGTCAGACTGCTGGTATTGGCACCCAAGTGGCGCCTGGAGATACAGTTGTCGTAAATGGTCATACCATTGAGCCTCGAGATGAGGAAAAATTGATTTTTATTGCTCTTAATAAACCCAGGGGCATTGTCAGCACGACTGAGGAAACTGAAAGAAGTAATATTGTTGATTTCGTTGGCCACCCAATACGAATCTTTCCAATTGGCAGGCTAGATAAAGAGTCTCAAGGGCTAATTTTTTTAACAAATAATGGAGACCTAGTTAATAAGATCTTAAGGGCCGGCAATAATCACGAAAAAGAATATTTAGTTACAGTAAATAGGCCCATTACGGATAAGTTTATTGAAGCTATGAGTAAGGGAGTCCCAATTCTTGGAGTCGTTACTAAAGGTTGTAAAGTCGTACAGGAATCTACCTATGTTTTTCGGATAACTTTGATACAGGGACTTAATCGTCAAATTAGACGGATGGCAGAATACTTTGATTATGAAGTTACTAAACTGGATCGTGTAAGAATCATGAACGTAAGTTTAAAGGGGATTTCTGTCGGGGACTGGCGTGATCTGGATCCAAAAGAGCTTGAAGGTTTATTCAAACTGATAGAGGGGTCCTCTTCTGAAGCTCCTAAGAAAGTAGCTAAGAAAATTACAAAGAAAAACAATAATAATCCTAGTAAGAAAAACGTAAGCAAGGCTCAAACTAATAAATCTCAAGGCTTTAATAAAAACTCTAACAAACCCGATCGTCGAAAGAAAAAAAGTAATAGGCGTTAATTTTCTTCTTATAGATAGATACCCCGATTTTCAAACAAAGCTACTTACCTTTCAAATCGTTATGTTTTAGTGTAAAAGAATACTATGGAAAAAGAAAAAGGGTTGCACCCAAGAAACAAACATATTGAAAATTATAATTTTAAAGAACTAATAAGCGATCATCCGAGCTTGAGTAGTTACGTTAAAGAAAATAAGTATGGAGATCTTGGAGTAGATTTTTCTGATGCAAACGCTGTTCTTTGCTTAAATCAAGCCCTCTTATCCCATCACTACAAAATTGAAAAATGGACTATCCCTAAAGGGCATCTGTGTCCGGCCATTCCAGGCAGAGTCGATTATATCCATCACATCGCTGACCTCTTAGGGGAATCTCATAATGGAGTTCCACCCGTAGGGACTAAGGTAAAGGGTCTTGATGTTGGAACTGGGACTAGTTGTATTTATCCTTTATTGGGCAATAGTATATATGGTTGGAAGTTTGTTGGTACCGATATCAGTACTGATGCCATAAATCATGTAAAAGGACTTTTGAGTTCCCATCCAACTTTTAAGAAAAATATAAAAACACGCTATCAGGATTCTCCAGCTAATATCTTTGTTAATATGATAAAGCCTGATGAAAAATTCGACTTTAGTATGTGTAACCCACCTTTTTATTCATCTTTGGAAGAAGCAAATAGTGCTTCTGATCGCAAGAGTAAAAATTTGAATAAGAATAAAGTTAAAAAGGGGCACTCCTTATCAAAGTCAAATAATGATAAGACCTCAAACTTTGGCGGATTGAAGGCGGAACTGTGGTGCCCAGGCGGCGAGAAGGCCTTCATTCTCAAAATGATCAAAGAGAGTAATGAGGTTAAAGAACAGTGTCGTTGGTTTACAACTCTCGTATCTAAGAAAGACCATTTGGAGGATTTCTATAAAGCATTAGAAGTATTAAAACCTTCAGAAGTGCGCACGATAGAGATGCAGCATGGTCAAAAAAATAGTCGTATTTTGGCCTGGCATTTTTAATCTTATTTTTCTAAAGAAAAGATAAAGAATACATACGAAATATTAGGCCAAACCAACTCTGAAATTGCGGTTTTTAATTTTTCCTTCCGAAAGTTTTGTTATTGCCTGTTGTACAGACTCTTTCTTTATAGCGACATACGTGAGGATGGGAAGAATCGAGATATTGCCAACATCGCTTGGTTCTAAGTGTGCTTCTTTAACTAGGGCCCCAAGAATATCACCTGGACGTAATTTATCCCTCTTACCGCCGCTGATAAAAATGGTCTCCATTGGTGGAGTTGCAATGTATTCTTTTGAATCGACTAGTTTGTCTATCGACTCAATGGAGAGTTCCTCGCTGATCATTGATTTAATTTGATCGATTTTATATTCTTCGGCCTCTACATACATGCTGTAGGCCTTTCCTTTTTTCCCTGCACGTCCGGTTCTACCAACTCTATGCACATAATCTTCAGGATCATTTGGTAAATCATAATTAATGACGGCCGCGAGGTCTTTTATATCTAAACCTCTTGCTGCGACATCCGTGGCCACTAATACGGATAAACTATGATTTGAGAACTTAGTCATAACTGCCGTTCTCTCACTTTGGTCAAGGTCTCCGTGAATGCAAGCGGCCTTGATATCATTTTCTTTTAAGAAGCTTGTTAGGTTATCTGTAATTAATTTAGTCTTGCAGAATATAATTAATCTATCCGGGTTAAATTCGCCCAATATTTTGAGAACACTAGAGTTTTTAACTTTATGACTTGGAAGAAGATAGAAGTATTGCTCAATATCGCCCTCATGGTGTTGTGAATCAACAACAACTTTTTCTGCGTTATCTTGTACGCTTTCACTAAGCTTTAAAATTTCTTCTGGAAAAGTTGCCGAGAATAATAATGTTTGCTTCTTTTTGGGAAGTTGTTCTTCAATGCCCATGATCTCATCATAAAAGCCCATATCAAGCATGAGGTCTGCTTCATCTAAAACAAAGGCCTTAATATCTTTAATCCAAATAAATTCAGTTCTGATGAGCTTGGCCACTCTGCCGGGAGTTCCAACGATTATATGTGCACCATGAAAAAGGGAGTTTTCTTGGTGATTGTAGCCAACTCCTCCGGTGATCGTAAGAATCTTTATATTATTCATCATGCGTGCAAGTTTACGAAGTTCCACCGCAACCTGTTCAGCTAGTTCTCTCGTGGGGCACAAAATTAATGCTTGAGTATTAAAATTTTTAACATCTAAGGAATTAAGAATACCGAGACCAAAAGCTGCTGTTTTACCACTACCTGTCTTAGCCTGGCCTATGACATCGCCTCCCTCCAAAACTTTTGGTAGGGCACCTGCTTGGATTGGGGTCATACTTGTGAAGCCTAACTCGTCCAAGTTACTCAAGAGCTCTGCTCGTAGGTCTAGTTTTTCAAATTTTTCATCCATGGGCTTAAATTAGCATCAAATAAGGGCAGTTTCTATTTATTTCGAAATTTGTAATAAGTTCAGGATTTGGTGTTTGTTGTGGAGAGAAAGGATCACTCGAATTGTCTTAAGCTTCACAGGCCTTGAGGTATAGTTTAAACCACTCCTTTTTTCGATATTTCTTCAAGACATTGTCGTGGAATACCTCTGTGGCCTCATCGTTCAAACCAATTGAACCACTCAATACTTCTTCAAATAAATTCATGATAACTGAGGGAGGGTATTTGTTAATGATCTCATTTAAGAATTTACTTGCAGACTGATGATTTTGACTGAGAAGAAATTCAAAGAAGAATATCGCTTTATAAACTTCCTCTTCCAGTTCTACTTTTAATATACTGAGACCATTTTCAAACTGGTGCCATTGAGGAGTGTTTTTGTCGTGAATGGTTCGAATGCAAAGGGTTATCGTTGGGGAAGCATGGTGAATGACCCTATGGCAAAAGCTATCCCCCCTGATGATTTGCTGACAATCACCTTGATGGAGGATTTTACTTTCGCTTACGGTTATATCGTTTAATTTAACGTCATCTTGATAAGTTTTTAATCCCTTTATTTCAAAAAGATCTTGTTTAGATTCACCGTAAAGAACTTTGAAAGCGCCGTTAAAGGCATGAGTATGGATAGAGGTGTCTGAATACATCCAGAAATAGAGGTCAATAACAAACTCTTCATTATTAAATATCGTGACTGGTGGTTGACCAAAATTATTAAAAACATTTAGTTGAGTCGGAAGTTTTGTTTTTAAAATCCAGGTTGCGAGCTGATCATTAAACTCGTCAATAGGTAAGTCTAATGAAAAGGATTGTAGTCTTGAGACGGCCTCTTCTTGAAAAGACTGTGATTTAGAGTCTAAGTTTTTTGCCAGATCAATTATACTTTCAATCATGACTTTGACTCAGCTTTATAGTGTCGTCTTGCTTTTTGAAGTTTTTGATAGCTCTCTATTAATCGCTGATGTTTTACCAGCCCTTCCAGCTTTAGATTTGTCTGTGATAGTCCATGAAATCTACAAGTTCCTTCCATACAGGCCTTTGCAGTTTCTAAGAGCTCCACTCCATACATACGAGAAAGGTTGGGTAAGTAATCATTGAGGTTGAGAGTTTCTGTGTCTTCCTCAGCACCTGTGAGATTGATGTCGAGAAGAATATTTAGTACCTGATAGAATACCCTTCTCTCAGGCGTACTATCATTAAAGGTCAAGAACATCTCAATCATCTGCTTTGCTTCATCAAAACGTTTTAGTGTGAGAAAAATTAAGCCTTTTAATTCTCCCATTGTGAGACGGCCCCAACTATCATTTTCATCAAAAGCGATGCCAATAAGCTCGGAAATGAGCATATTATCGTCGAGTTCACTTTCTTCTAATCTCTCGACTAGCTTATTTAGGGCCTTATCACTCAAACAATGGATATTTAGAATATCCTCTCGGTAATCTAATGCCTTATTGTGATTATCCCATATGAGGTCTTCTGCTAGATATATTTCAGAATAACCTGGGACTAAAATACGGCAAGCTTTGGCGCCTAGTTCTTCATAATCTGCGATATAAACTTCTTTACCAAGCTCTTCTAGGATGTTCATAAGATAAGTAAATTCTTCTTTTGTAGAACCACTAAAATTCCATTCATTAAAATCGTAGTCTGTTTTTTCACTAAAAAACTTCCATGAAATTACGCCCGTTGAGTCAATGAAGTGATCGATTATATTGTTGTGTTCACTTATGGCAAAATAATTAAAGGTCGGAGGAGCGGTGTCGCTAAGTCCTTCAAAGCTTCTGCCTTGCAGAAGTTCTGTTAAACTACGCTCTAGGGCGACTTCAAAATTAGGATGGGCACCAAAGGAGGCGAAAACACCACCGTTCTTTGGATTCATTAGTGTGACACACATCACGGGGAATTTTCCGCCAAGAGAAGCGTCCTTTACTAAAACTGGGTAACCCTTTTCTTCTAAGGACTGAATACCCTCTAGAATATTAGGGTACTTTTCTAAGACACTTCTTGGAACGTCAGGAAGTGTTAGTTCTTCTAAAATAATCTGATTCTTAACGGCCCTTTCAAATATTTCTGATAAGCATTGAACACGCGCCTCGTAAATGGTGTTTCCTGCACTCATGCCATTACTTACGAATAGGTTTCCAATAAGGTTTACAGGAATATAAATTGTTTCTTTGTCCGATTGACGCTCATAGGGGAGGGCGCATATACCTCGTTTGTGATTACCTGAATTGGTGTCTACTAAATGGGCCGCCTTTAATTCGCCATCTGGGTTGTAGGTTTCAAGTAGGTAATCATCCATTAGGCCGGTGGGAAAGTCTTTATCCGCCTCTAATTCAAACCACAACTCATTGGGGTAATGAACGAACTCACTTTTTGAGAGCTCTTCTCCGAGAAAATAGTCGTTATAAAAATAATTATTACTGATGCGTTCTAAATACTCGCCAAGTGCCGAACATAGGGCCGCATCTTTAGTTGCTCCCTTGCCATTTGTGTAACACATTGGTGAATCAGCATCTCTGATATGCACAGACCAAACATGGGGAATAGGGTTTCTCCAGGATGCAACTTCTATATTAATACCAAGTGAAGAGAGGATCCCACGCATATTAGTGATCGTTTCTTCGAGAGTGGCATCTTTTCCAAGGATCTTGGTTTTAAAGTCACTCTCAACATACTCTTGATAATCGAGAGACGGGCCATCACCTAAAGCCTCTTTTGCCTCAATATTAAATTTAGGAGTGTTTTGAATAACTCTCTTAACAGTACAGCGGTCCATGGCAGAGAGAATACCTTGGCGATCTTTTTCAGAGATAGTCTCTGGAAGGTCTATTTGTATAACGAAGTCTTGATGATAGCGATTATCTGGATCAACGAGGTTATTCTGTGTGACTTGAATGTCTTCGGTAGGGATATCTCTGGCACTACAGTAGAGCTTAACAAAGTAGGCCGCACATAAGGCAGAGGAGGCCAAGAAATAGTCGAATGGACTTGGGGCCGTACCATCGCCTTTATAGCGAACTGGTTGGTCCGTTATAATGCTAAAGTCATCGAAGCTTGCTTCAAGTCTTAGGTTATCTAAAAAACGAACATTTACTTGCATAGGTTATTGAATTACCTGTAAATATTGGGAATTAATAGAAGGCATTCAAACTTCGGTAAGAAATACATTTTCAATACACTAGCAATACTAATTGTTTTCACAAATTTGGAAAATACCGAGTAATAATTCCTGCCATGATCGTTCTTTACAGACATTCCTTTCTCCCTTTGTTTTAAGGTGTTAGCGAAATAAATTTAAAGGGAGTGGTGATGAGATTTTTGGTCTTTTTGGGGATTTTACTATTTAATTTCAAGTGTTTTTCTTACAGTATTTCTACTCTTAAACCCGTCAACTGGTCTCGTGTAAAAACTGTTGATGTCTTTATAGCGGGCTACGGCGAGGAAATGGGACTTCAATTCCTTTATGGTGCCATCACCAGAGCTCAGGTTCATGATGACCTTTATCCTGATAGCCGCGCCCAAGTTATTCTATGGGCAGAAGAAGATAATAAAAGAAAAGATCGAAAAGTTCTTAGAGATCGTGGTCTTACAATACTCGAAATTAATTCACGTAAGTTAAAAAATAAGGTTGTCGAAGATTATCTTATGCAGTTGCCTTCGATTAGCTCCCTTCATATTGTGAGCCATAATGCTGCTTTTCAAGGTAGTGCGATTCAGAAAACTACGGATCGTCTAGGTCACAATAACTTTCCTTGGGAAAAATTAACATCAAAGTTTACTAAAGACTCATATGTCTTTCTTCATGGTTGTAATACTGGTTTTATTGTAGCACCTGGCATTTCAAAGAAACTAAAGAAACCGGTATTTGGCTCTTTAACATCTACAGACTTTCAAGAGATCTTTAACAATGGTCAGTGGTACCACAATAATTCTCAATTTGATCAGTTTCCTGCTGGAATGAAGAAGCTTACAACAAGTGGTGAGCTGTTTAATCAATCCCTTTCTTGTTGGAAAGGGTACTGTCACCGCATGATGCCTAATGTTCATCCTTACCGTGGTTACTGGGGTAATTACGATATAGGCCTTCCTTACTATCAAGCATTTTGTAATTATGGTGGTTCTGTAGCTCGTGATTGTAAAGCTGGAATTGCAGCAGGTATTAATGCAACGGCAACCATTTCTCCAAAATCGTGGGAAGATAAAGTTATTGATCACATGTGTCCTCGTATGGGCGATTCGTCTATCTTTGAAAATTGTAAGGCCATTTTAAAAGGCGCGAGTGGTAAGAGAGTTTTTTGGGGTAATACAATTGGTTGTAGCCTAAAAGAATGTTCTTTTGAATTACAGAGTGGTCGTAATGAAGACAATAAACGTATCCAGAATTTTGTAGGTACAAACGCAGGCAATGCTCAATTGGTTAAGGATTTTAAATTCTTTATGAGCTTGAGACCTGAATAACTTTAAAGAAGGTTGTGAAATGAAAACATTGGTTCTTTTAACAAGTTTACTTATTTCTAATTTAATTTTTGCAGGAGATTTTCCCTCTGAGACTCACATGAGTAATGAGGAGCAAAAGACCTATATAGACGATGTCGCAAAGGAAATAAGAAAAGTTTATTGGGTAAGTGGGCACGAAGATGTCTCTAGTGGGACGGAATTTGTTACAAAAAAAGTCTTAGATGATCATGTGAAAAAAGATAACCGATATGAAACTACTCTTGATGATGATCAAGTAGGTGAGCTTTACCGCTGTTACTACAAGGCTTCGTGTGAACTGTATGTGGTCTATGTTTCTGGTAGCTACTGGGGTGGTTATGGTGAGTCGGCTCACTTTGTTCTGTTGTACACAGATACCCGTAAGCTTTTCGAGATAAGTCATACGATCTACGCAGAATAATTCAAATTTTTGCTTATTAAGGTCAATAAGGGGTATGATTAAGGGGTTTTTGGAGACATAACCCTATGAAATTATACCCTTTTTTCTTTTGCTGCCTCTTCCTTTCCTCTATTGGATTCGCCCAAGTTTCACCATTTCGAGGGACGGACACCTCCCAGAGTTCAGCTGATCACGATTGGCTTCAAATCGAAAATGAGTTTGTGGAAGTACTCTATCCTAGAGGCTGGGATTCTGAGGCCGCTCGTGCAGCAAACTTAATCGAGCATTTCTCTGATCAAGTCGGTGACAATCTTGGGTTTAAGAAACCTAAGAAATTTCCTCTTATCTTAAGACCCGAAATGGCACTTCCAAATGGTTTTGTTACTTTGATGCCAAGAAGAAGTGAATGGTTCTTTCATCAATCATTTAATCCCTTTGTTGGCGGATTGGATTTCTTTGAGGCACTAGCGATACATGAGTATCGGCATGTGAATCAATTTGATTTTACCTACCGTAGCACCAATATGATGGGCTATTATCTCTTTGGTGAATTTGGTATTTCCATACTTAATGCCATTGGTATCCCTTCATGGTTCTTTGAAGGTGATGCAGTATGGGCCGAAACACAGTATACAAATGCTGGTCGAGGACGTTCTCCACGTTTTTGGGCACGCCTTAAGGCACTTGTCTTATCGGATCAATTACCTAGTTATGATGAATTCATTGGGCGTAGTTATCGTACCGTTCTTCCGAATCACTATGTCTTTGGCTACTTCCTTGTGGCCCGCGCTTATCGATTATATGGAGATCAATTTTGGAATATAGTTTTAGATGACGTAATGGACTTCGCTATTAACCCTTATCGTATTTATAGCAAGTTTGAAGAGGCGAGTGGAGTAGAGTTCGAAAAGTTTTTTGCTGATACATTTCAAGAGTTAAAGGAACACTGGGAAAAAGAAGGCGATCATCTCGCAAAAGTGGATAAGTATCCTGCTGACTATACTCAGTATCGCTTTCCTCTAGAGGATGAAGGTAAACTTTATTATTTAAAAAAGGAACTCAACGGATTCTGGACTCTTATAGAGGAAAAACAGGGTGCTATTGTAGAATTGCCTGTTATTCCAAGCTTTTCAAAGGTTGACCTAAGAGAGGGGAAGTTTGCTTACACTCAAGTTTTACCCGATAAGCGATACGGTTTTAAGGGGAGCTCCGACCTTTTTATTTATGATTTGAAGACTGGCGAAAAACAGAGAATTACAGAAGGAAAATATCTTTATCACCCACAATGGAGCCCAAATGGAGAACACCTACTCGTGCTCAATAAGGGAAAAAATGGTAATTGGAAAATATCACTTAGAAATAAATTGGGTAAATGGTGGAATCTAGCATTTCCATTAGGAATCCCCCTAGAGGCGGCCTTTAAAAATGGAAGTAATTTGGTTGTTCTTTACCAAACGATTACGGGGGAGCGTGCCCTTGGAGAGTTTAATTTAAAGACTAAGTTAGCGAAGAGAATCACTCCATTAAGCAGAAATAACTTCTTTAATTTACGGACCTATAAAGACTCCGTTTTTTTTGAAGGAGATCATGAGGGGCGAGTCCAAGTAATGTCTTTACGCAAGCAAACTCTATCAGTTTGCTCTAAAGAACCTATTATGGCGTCTTCTCCTAATGTCATTAGAGGAAAACTCGTTTACGCCGCAGAAGTATCCAATGGTCAAAAGCTTAAGTTTTCTTCCTTAAAGGATTGTCGCTCCTTAAAGAAAGAGAGTTTCTTCAAGTACCCACAAGATGACTTAGGTTTTCACCAGGCAGGGTCAGCGAAAAAAATGAAAACTAAGCAAAAGAGTTATGAGCCTAGACCTGCGGCAGAATTCTTTAAAGGTCTTTCTCCTAACTCATGGAGTTTTATTGGAGGGAGAGGCTTTCAAGTTAAACTCGATGGGAATAACTATCTTGGAACTTTTTCTTATTCTGCTACTGTCGGAGTAAATGCTGAAGAGCAAGTGCCTTATGGCTCAATAGGTTTTGGCTACAATAAATATCCTATTACCGCCAATATCTATGGCCTTTATGAAAAAAGAAAGTCGAATGTTATAACTGCTGGTCCAGAGATAAGGTGGGATGAAAAAGAAGTAGGGCTGCGTTTTATGTACCCTCAGGTATGGTTAAGTGATTTTGATCAATTTACTTTTAATGCTGGATTTAATGGCGGTATTCTTCAAGTGGGAGAAGTTACTGGAGCCAATATTGAAGTTCCAAATAATGAGACTCTAAACTTTTATGGAGCAGAGTTATCTTGGCAGTGGCAAAGAACTCTTACCTATCAAGATATTTATCCTAACTATGGAACACGTTTAAGAGGTTTTTATCGCAAGGTTTTGAGCGATCGTCGACCTCGTTTTGATTCAGACCTAACTTTCCTTGAGGGCTCTGCTTTTCTTCCTGGATTTTTTGAAAATAATGGAATTCGTTTGCGTGGTACTTTTGAAGATCAAACTGTGGGTCTTTCTAATTATCGTCATTCTCCGGTAGGCGAGCTTGCTACTGACTATGTCTTTTCACGAGGCTTTACTTATGCCTATGTGGATCGCTATTTAAAGAGCAGCATAGATTATGTATTTCCTCTTTTGTATGCCGATTGGAATTTATGGGACTTTCATTATTTAAGAAGGGCGTACCTTGCCACTTTCTTTGATCACACTAATTATGAAATTCTTGGATTTAGTGGAGACCTTCAGTCTTTTGGTGCTGAGTTATTTCTTGAAACGAATTTATTTAGGAGGTTTCCTCTAACCTATGGAGTTCGCTTCAGTAATAAAATTGATCGTGACCCAGTATGGGACTTCTTCTTGGCAAGTCAGTTTAGCTTTTAATCTGAGTCTCAAAGAGACTCAGTGCTTGGCCTATGACTTGATCCATATCGTAATAAGAGTAAGTACCTAATCTACCGCCAAATAGAACCTTCTCTTCTTTTTTGGCCAGCTCTTGATAGCGTTCAAGTTTTACTTTGTTCTCTTGATTATTTACAGGGTAGTAAGGTTCTTCGGGGTTTGTTTCCGAGTATTCATAAAAGAGCAACGACTGACTTTCAGTATAGTTCCTCTCCGGATGAAGATGACGTGGTTCATGGATGCGTGTATAGGCCGGAGACTCATCAGCAAAGTTCATAACCGATGTTCCCTGAAAATCCTTATATGGTGAGACCACCCTTTCAAATCGAACAGAGCGCCAATCAAGGTGGCCATGAGTATAATTAAAATAGAGGTCTATAGGACCTGAATAGATTGTCTTCTCATTAACTGTAATTTTATCTTTAATGGAAAAGTAATCGGTACTAGTTTTTACTGTGATGAGTTCATGGTCTAACATTCGTTCAAAGATAGCTGTGTATCCATCAAGAGGGATACCCTGGTAGCGACCATTATTAAAATAAGATTCATCATAGTTATTTCTTACTGGTAAGCGATTGATGATACTTGCCGGAAGCTCTGATGGATCTTTTTGCCATTGTTTCTGAGTATAGCCCTTTATAAACGCCTCATAGAGTGGACGTCCAATCAAAGAGATCGCCTTCTCTTCTAAGTTCTTTGGTTTTGGGTATTGTTCTTTGGCCTTTTCCTCAGCTAGAAAATCATCGACTTCGAAAGGTTTTAGATTTACGCCATAGAATGAATTTATTGTTTCTAGGTTTATGGGCATCTGATAAACGCGATCATTATGGGTTGTTAAAACCTGATGATAATATGAATTAAATTCAGTAAATTGTGAGAGGTATTCAAATACATTTTTAGAGTTTGTGTGAAAAATATGGGTCCCATATACATGGTGCTCAATGCCTGTTTCTTCATCTATTTTTGAGTAGCAATTACCACCAATGTGATCCCGTTTCTCAACAATGAGAACCTTCTTCTTTAATTCACTGGCAATTTTATTGGCGATGACAGCACCAAAGAAGCCTGCCCCTACAATCAGATAGTCTGTTTCCATTTGTTAATTGTAAGGTAACTTTGGGGTTTAGGGAAAGCTTGGAGGTGGCCTCGATTTAGTTTCACTTACTTGACCGACCTTTTCTGTTTAGAAATATTTATTAGATCTCTTGTAAAGACTCTAGAACCTCTGCAACTCTCGCTAATTCTTCTTCGTTAAAGGATTCTCCAAATAAAGGCATGGAGCCATCTTCTATTCTTAAATACAAGGAGCTCTTTAAGGGATTGCTAAGGTTAAGACGGGACTTGATACCCTCTTGGGAGTTTACCCAATTGTGACAACTAGAACATCGAGGAATGAGTAATTCTTTTTGAAGTTTAATAAGCTGAGAGGAGCCATCCTGAATATCGGAAATATTGATGACCTTTTGGCGAAACTTTAAAGGTCCCTGTTTCACTCCACAGCCGCTTAAAAAGGTAAGCTGAGTAATTAATACTGAAATTCTGACAAACTGTTTCATCATTTACATGCCCTCTCATACTAGATTAGAGAATTCTTTATAGAGGTGGTAGATGTTAGGAGTTTTATTAGGTATTCCTCTATGGAATGACTAACTTTGAGAATATGCTGAGGTAATTATGGAAATCCTTCAAAGAGAGTGGGAGTATTTTCTTCTTCTATGTGAAGCAGGAAGCATGACTAAGGCCGCTGAGCTTTTAGGGCTGCAGCAAGCAGCTCTTTCAAAGTCGATTAAGAAGTTAGAAGAAAGTATTGATAAGAAGCTCTTTGTGCGCCTTGGTCGAGGAGTTAAGCCAACAGAGTACGGGCTACTTATTGAAAAAGAGTTGAGGTCTCTTCAAGACATTTGGCAGTCTCGCATGAAAGAGGGACTATCTCATATTGAAAGTTTAGCAGGCGCTTACTCACTTGCCATTCATCCGACAATTGCTATCTCTTCTATATCCAAAAGCTTTGCAAAGGTTCTTGAGCCCCATCCTAATTTAAAGTTAGACCTGATCTTTTCCACATCACGTGAGGCACTAAAAAAAGTCGTGGCCCATGAAGTAGATTTGGCCGTGGTAGTTAAACCTGAGCAGCACCCAGAACTTGTTATAAAACCTCTTCATAAGGAAAAAGTATTTCTTTACCAAGGAAGTAAACTCAAAACGGATACTGAGGAAATAATCTATTATCATCCGGATATGGTGACGCTGGGTCAGGTATTAAAAAAGTATCAAAACTGGAGAAAGGTTCCAGTGGCCAACTATGAGGTATTGGCGCACATTGGCCAAAGAGCAAAGGGTCTTACTCTTTTGCCGGAGCCTGTTGCCGAAAGAGTTGGAGGTTTAAAGCCTGTTGGCAAGGGAGTAGGGGAAGTGCCACTTGCCTTGATTTATCGTTACGATCGCTTAAAGACAGCAGGGTTTGAATATTTAAAAGAGTCGATCTATCGAGAACTAAAAGTCCCTTAGTTATTATCTAGTCTGTAAAAGATTTTGGTGTGGATTTAGTTAATAAAATTTAGGTGGAATTAAATTAAGAAAATCGGCGATATCAAACTCCCTTTTTCCACCGCCGATTCTTAAGTGCGATGTTAATGTCTCTGTTCATCTATTTTAGGGTGGGGACCGCCTGATTGATAGACATCATTTCTTACAATGTCTCACGCTCAAATAAATAAAGAATCACTATGTAAGTTCTAAGTCATTAATATTAAATAGTTTTGGCATGAAAATGAAAATGTAAGAAATTCTATTTATCTCAAATAAGCAGGCTTACCTTCCAAGACAACTTTGATTTTGTCTTGGTATTTCTTAATTAGTTGGGGGTTCTTCTCTAAAAGTTCCTCTGTTGTGTCACGAATGGCCTCAATACTTTTGATAAGGTCACTAACCATTACTTTTTTAAAGATTCCCGCAAAAAATGAATTTGGGCTTATAAGACTTACGTAGGTCAAAAGGGTGTAATTTGGGTTTTGTGGGTGGGTCTCAAAAAGAGCATGGCCACGAACATCTTGGGCAACGTTGCTTTTAACCATGTACCAGCGGACTTTGTAACCACTTTCGACCTTTTCAAGTTTATGGCCATGAATATATTCACTATCGTCTAAAGGCCACGGCATATCCATGCTGTAGCTGACCTCAGTGGCATTGCTCGTTTTGGTGACCTTTTCTGAGGATACCTCTGATTTTATAAGTTTTGGAATGTAGTTCTTCTGATAATCGTAGGCCGCAAATATTGCCACGCTCGTGAGAGGGTCGGCCTTTATGAGGGCCTTTGCATGTACTTCAGGCCAAACCTTGTCTTTAATTTTAACACTTCGAACGGTAATCTCTGTCGCCGTAAGGACCTTCTCGGGCCAAACGTTAAAACAGTGTAAAAAGCATAGGACAAAGCTTAGAAAGAGTGGAGAAAGTACTGGTTTCATTTACAATTTACCTTTTTTTTTATAGCCTCCTGCAGTATAAGTGTCTGAATTAATAAAGTCATCCTCCTAGCGAGGAAATTTAAGGAAGAGGTCCAATGTCCAAGCAAACACAATCTATTCGCTTGTTTGAAAACTCGCTTCTTGAGTCTATGACTCATGTCCATCCCATTATTCCACTCGTTATGTGGGGACCATTTACTATTTGGTTACTTGGAAAGGCCTACAATAAAGGACTCTCTTTTTCAGAGTTTCTAATGACTGCGGTTGCTGGTCTTATTATTTGGACTATAACTGAATATGCCGTCCACCGTTACCTCTTCCATTTTCCAGGTAAGAGTGATTTTTCTAAAAGAATGGTCTACCTTTTTCATGGCATTCATCATGACCAACCAGATGATGCTACCCGTTTAGTGATGCCTCCAGTTCCTGCAGTTGTTTTGATGGCACTTTTTTATGGGCTATTTAGTTTGTTTGTTCCAGCACTATACCTTGAGTCTTTTATGGGCTTCTTCATTGTTGGTTATCTTTGCTACGACTATATTCACTATGCAACTCACCATTTCCCTATGACATCAACAGTTGGTCGCTATTTGAGAAAATATCACTTACGCCATCATCATGCTAAAGAAGAATCGAAGTACGGTGTATCTAACCCTCTTTGGGATTATGTTCTCGGAACCGTGACAGGTCCTAAAAAGGAACAAAAGTAAGTGAAGAAGTTTTTATTCTTAGTTCTTTGTTGTTCTTACCTTTATCAGAATTTTGCAGAAGAATCGCCTAATCAAAAAGGGAGTCCTCTGACAAAAGAGGTTGTGTGGTCTGACACTAAAGAAGCATTTTCGCTGCTTTTTCGAGGAAGTTATTTACAGTTTACAGAAGTCAATAACCTCTACCATGCTGCTTGGGGTGTCCCTCTTAATATTTATGCCTTTGAAAATGATGACCGTATCAAAGAAAGATATGGAGGCACCAAGATCGCCAATATCGTTAATAATGTCGGAGATCTCGGTGTGGCCTTTAACTTTCCACTCCTACATGCAGGTTTTTATTATTATGGTAAGAAAACGGGCAATAACCACCATGTTCAGTTTGCCAAAGAATACTTCGCGTCCATGTACTTGGCCTTAAGTGAGTCAGGTCTTTTAAGTTATATCGATGTCCACAATCGTCCAAAGACAGGAGACTTATCCTTCTGGGAGAGTCAGTTTCGAGGAGATTCTTCATGGCCTAGCGGTCATGTCATACCTTATATGACACTGTTTTTTAAAACCCTCCAGTTTTATGGACCAGCATGGTCAAGTGTTCCCCTTGCTCTTACAATTCTCTCCTCTATGCAAAGAATTCAAGATGAAAAGCATTGGTTTTCCGACATTACCGGCTCCTTCTTATTGTCTGCATGGGCAAGTGAGGGCGTTAGGAAGGCCGCTGGCTACGATAAGAATGATCCATTTTACAAGTGGGTATTCGAGCATCAGGCGCAGATTGGCTTTTTACGCCACAATGGTATCTATGGGCCTAAGGTCAGCTGGAATTTTTAATTCTCCCCTTAATGAAGAGTTTTCTTTAATCTCACGCCTAAGTCATTTAAAATGAATTCATGATTAAAGTTATCTACGTTGGCAAAGACATTACGTACTTTGAGGATATGAAAAAGCGTTTTCGTGAAGGCTCAGATGAAGAGTTTGAATTTAAAACTCTTTGGCACGAGGACTCGGATAATTTTCAGCGTTTATCTTCCGAAATCGTTAGAGAGTTGCCCAATATCGCCTTTTTAGATTACAGCTCTAATCCACTTAAGATGATGACAGTGGCCAGGAGTTTACCAAGACTTTTTGATCGAGGGCCAAGTCTTATTGGTCTTTGGGATTATCAAGCAGACCTAGGCCATCTTAAAGAGAGTCAAACTCTTGGCATTCCTTTCACTCATTTTAAATCTCCTGAATATAGCGACATTATTGCTCAGTCGTTATTTTTATTAAAAGGCGGCATTTTTCCCGAAGGAGAGTTTGCTAAGGCCGAAGTAATGAAAGTGCCATTGCAAGTGACGGCCAAGAGTTTATTTCGCATAGGTTACTTAACTGAGACTTACGTCCATGTTGAGCATGACTTTATGCCACCCAACAAGGAAGAACTACTTCTTGATCATCACTTCGAGGATAGCTTTCCCATAGATTACTTTCGTTTAGAACGGCGGTTAGACTTTAATTACTACTATGAAGCCGCTTATGTGAGTGATTTAAGCTTCGTCTTTTTAGACGCGAAAGAAAAAGCAGAACAACTTAAGAAAAATACAAATGATCAAAAGAAGAAAGCATTTTGGCAGGAGCATGGGCAGAGAGAATCCATGGACAGTAAAAAGAAGAAAATAAAAGCTTATATCGAAAAGCATGAAAATGGAGGAGGGGCAAAGAGGACTCGTTTAATGGTTATTGACCAAGAGATGAATATTCTTGATCAGGCGATAAAACCTATTGATAGTTACCCTTACTCAATTCGCTTTTATCGTACTCTTAAAAATAGAGACAACTTGATCAATAGAGTGAGGCCAGGCATCCTATGCTACCAATGTCCTGAGAAATCAGAAGGTGAGCTTGGGGAGATCATGCAACAAACAGAGGACATCTCCAACTTTAATCCTTTTATTGTGATCTTTCAATCGGCGTGGACTTCAGAGCACCTTCAAAAACATTATAATTATTCGCGTATTATTGCTTGGGATGAAAAGTTTAGCTTTGATCAACTTCTAACTTTTTGTGAAACCTATGAAAATAAATACGGAAGAGAAAAAAGTCACGATATGAGTCACTCCTTTCACAGTAAGGAGAAGCGTTTTTATATTCAAAAGGATTCACCAGAGAGTTTCATGGAGTATCCATTTCCCATTCAATTTAAAGCGATCTGTGAAACTTGGGTAAAATTTCAATCTGAACAAGAAGTGGCCTTGTGGTCTATCCTGAGCGTAGAAAAACCTGTTCCTTTTAATTTGACCGTTATTGAGGCCCTTGATGAGAAGGACTGGGCCAATCCGGGATGTTTTCAATATCGTGGTGTTGTGCATGGCCTTGGAGAAAGAGAGCGCTCTAATATGCGTGTGGCCATCAATCAGCTTATTCATAAAGAAATAAAATTTGAAGAGAATCTAGAAAAGAAAGTAGAAGAAAAATCAAAAAAGAGTTCAGATGACTCTTCTGTCGCAAAGGATACTTCTAAAGAGGAGGAAGATACTTAAAGCCACTTTCGTTTTTGGTAATCTTCCAAAGTCGCAGCAACCGTTTTTTCTAAAGACCAAAGATATTGATGCCCTAACTCACTATTTGCTTTTTCACCCGAGCATGTCCACGCCTGTGGTTTTAGTTCATGGAGTTTATCGGGAGTTAATCGAAGTTCAATCGGAAAAAACTTCCTTAAAAATGCCATGGAATGGGCAAGTGCTGATATTGCTGGAAAGGGGATAGGAAGAAAAAATGGTTTTTTTCCCATCTGCTGACTAATGACTTCAATAATCTCACCAAATGAATGATCGGTGGGATAGGAGGGGAAATAAACGGCAAGGTTTTGGTGATCTTTTTTTAGACTCTCTTTTATAATTCCAACGACATCATGAACGCACACAAAACTATATAGCTTTTTTGTGCCTCTAAACCCTGTTTGAAGTACGAGTCTACCTTTTACCATCTTAAAGATATCTAGAACGGCTGGATCTCTTGGTCCTATCACCATGGGAGGTCTAATGATTGTTAGGCTCCATTTTGGAGGAAGGTTTTGTTTGAGAAAGTCCTCTGCTTCTCTTTTAGATTTTCCATAAAGAGAAGTAGGGTTTAAAGAAGTCATCTCGTCATGGGGAATATTAGGAAGTGAAGGTCCAACGGCGGCCAAACTCGAGATAAAAACGAAATGCAGTTTTGGGTACTTCTTTGTGAGCTTCTTAAAAAGGTCAATTGTTGCAAGGGTATTGATCTTTTGAAAAATAAGTTTATCAAAGGAATGAACAATTCCTGCCGTGTGAATCACGTGAGTCAGGTCATCGGGAAGTTTTTCAATCCATTCACTGATGGACTCTTCGGAGAGGTCACCAATAAGAGGTTCTCCTGGAAGTTGAAATTCTTGCCATTTCTTTGAACTGCGGGCAAGTCCTATTGAATCAATGCCATCAGAAAGAGCACCTTCGTAGAGATGACTTCCTAAAAAGCCTGTGGCCCCAGTAATCAGAATTTTCATGTGAGATTTTTTTCGTAAATTCTATAAGTCTTGTATGGGTCAAACCCCATACGAATAAGTGGCTTATTCATGTCTGGGTTGTCTTCAAGAATCCAGCTGGCCTCACACTTTCTGTAGATACCGGCCTCTTCAGCATTGAGCTGACACTTTCTATAAAGAAGTGTTTCAAGACCCAGTTTGCGGAATTTCTTCTTAACTCCCATCGTAGGAACACGCATACGGTTAACTCTTTTCTTAAATGTTAACAGTTTATAGAGTCCTGTAGGGAATAGAGAACCATTAGGGATTTGTTTAAAAACTTGATTAAGATCAGCAAGGCCTACAATAAAGCCAGCTGCTTCACCGTCAACTTCTGCAAAAACAACCAAGCGTTCATCTACAACAGTTTTAAGATCCTTTGCTGTATGACGGAACTCTTTTTCTGTCATGGGAACAAAGGCCCAGTTTTTTTCCCATGCGTCGTTGTATATATCAAGCATGCGATCAACTTCACCTTCAAAGTCTTTTTTATCTAGATAACGGTAGGTGATTTTATTTTTCTTTTCTGCACGTGCAGCGATCTTTACGATAATTTCGGGCATCGTAACCGGGTAATCAACATCATAGGCCAAGAGGTCTTTTGCCTTTGTGTATTGATTCTCGTCCAAGTGTTTCATGTAATACTTGGGATTGTAGGTCATCATGACTTGCGGAGGATCATTAAATCCCTCAACAAGTAGACCACATTCATAATTTGAAGAAAGATTAAAGGGGCCCATCATTTGGGTAAGGCCTTTATCTTTGCACCAATTTTCAACGGCTTCAAAAAGTGCCTTTGATGCCTCCATTGAAGCAGTACATTCATAGAAGCCAAAAAAACCAACCGAAGACTCGTGGAATTTATTATAGGCGATTGGATTTATGGCCATAATACGGCCAATCGGCTCTTTATCTTTTGTGGCCAAAAAGGATTGGACCTCTCCAGTTTCGTAAAAAGGATGTTTAGGATTGAGCTGATCTTTGATCGCCATCTTTAAGGGAGGAACCCAATTAGGGTCATTCTTATAAATTGTCCAAGGGAGATTGATAAAGACCTTTTGATCTCTAGAGGTCTGCACAGGACTAATGACAACTTTACTCATACTCAGCTCTTAATGGATTGTTGCAGGAATATCGAATTCCTGTTTTGCCTTCTTAAGGACTTCTAGAACTTTTGTCAGCTCTTCATTTGAGTGAGAGGCCATATAGCTCGTACGGATGAGGGCCTCTCCTTTAGGAACTGCTGGAGGCAGAACTGGAGTGGCAAAAACACCGTTATCTTTAAGGTAGTTTGTTACGGTTAAGGCCTTCATTTCATCGCCGATGAAAATAGGAATGATTGGCGTTTGAGAGTTGTAAGTATAAAAGCCAATATCTTTAAAACCTTGGCGCATCATATCTACATTGGCCCAAAGTCTATCATGAAGGCTTGTGTCTTGTTCGATAACGTCCAAACATGCAGTTACCGTTGCGACTGCTGATGGTGGCATAGAAGCTGAAAACATGAAGCTTCTAGCATTATGTTTAATGTAATCAATCATTTCTACAGAACCTGTAATCACGCCGCCAATAGAGGCAAATGATTTTGAGAAGGTTCCCATGTTAAGGGCAACTCTATCCACAAGATCAAAATGAGTAAGTGTTCCACGGCCTTGACTTCCCATTACACCGATACCATGAGCATCATCATTGTAAACATGAGCACCGTATTTTTCTGCGAGCTCTACGATCTCTGGAAGTTTGGCAAGCTCTCCTGTCATTGAGAAAACACCATCTGTAACAATCCACACATGATTAAAGCGATTAACATTCTCTGCAAGCACTTGCTCTAGGGATTCCATGTTATTGTGTTTGTATTTAAAGGTAGGACCTAGTGCCAAGCGAGAGGCATCAATGAGTGAGGCATGGTTTTCGCTATCAAATAATAAGCAATCTTTAGGGCCGCAAAGGGCAGAGATTACTCCTAAATTCGTTTGCATACCTGTTGAGAAGACAAGGGATGCTTCATGACCCACGTACTTAGCAAGACGGTCTTCTAGTTCTTCATGGATGGTTAGGTTTCCATTGAGAAAGCGAGAGCCTGTACAACCAGTACCGTACTTCTCAATGGCCTTGATTGCTGATTCTATTACATGAGGATGGTGTGTGAGCCCTAAGTAGTTGTTTGAGCCAATCATGATCTGATCGAGACCATCAACTTTAACAACAGTTCCTTCAGAGTCACCAATAGAGCGGAAAAAGGGATAGAGATTATTGGCCCTTAATATATTGGCTTTTTGAACCATTTTATAGCCACGCATCGTCTCAATATTCATAGCGTCTCTCTTTTCTCTAGGTCATTAATTCGCTTCAGAAGTCTATGATATTCCTGACGATTTACTATGTTTTGACCTTTTATGATTTAGAAATTTGTGCGATGTAACATACCCCCTGGTCTGAACATTCGTCAAACCCTTACAGTCAGGTTTGAAAAACATTCCCTTATTATTAGAAGGAAAATAATGAATGTCTAAGAGTTTGAAATTATGCAGGTTGAGGGTGATAAATGCTATTTATTGTTTACTTTCTTTTCGAGCAATTTCTTACGCATCTCTTCAGCGCGGGCCTCACCATTAATGGATTTAAACATCGCCTCTTCCGTTTCATCAGTAATATCCTCAAAGGCCAATCCAACTTTGAGTTCACCTGTGGGATTGTTTTCGGTATCTTTCACGGGCCAGCTACCAGCGACTTTTGCTGTTGGAATATTAAACTTGTCTTTATTGAGACCTAATTTGCAGTCTTTAAAGATTGTGCCTTTTTCATACCTAGGGGCCTCTTCTTCAGGAACAATAAAAGCAGTTCCTCCGGCGCTAATATCAAGAGCGTTATGAAGAGTGTCGTCGTCTATTCGAAATTGGATTTTTATATGGGGACCTGTTTGAAGACGATAGTTCTCTCTTTGAAGGGTTTTGAAAACGCTTCTGTTGAGAACAAACTCATAGCTTTTGCTTTCGCTATTTTGTTTAAATACTGTCGTGGAAAAAAATTGAAATTTGCCACTACCAATTTTTATAAAAATATCTTTGTCTATTAGTTTTGATGTGCTGAGCTTTGATAGTAGACCTCCGGTAGACTCCAGGCTGACTGTAAAGCTGTCCTTATCATAAGATTTGGCCGTGTATTTTTCGACGTCCTTATCACTCTTGCCTTGTTCCCAGGCGAGGATCTCAACTTTATCTTCTAGGACCTTATTCATTATTTCTGCAAACTCCTGAGGATTAACCTCAGCGAAATAATGCTTTTTATTTGGGTCATTTTTTAGATTTACCATAAGTCCTTAATATAATTATCCTTTGTATTTTAATCAAAAACTGCTCATGACGCAAAGACCAAAGTTAAATTTATTATAAACCCTATTTAGTGGCATATAACTGACAGAATCTACCTTCTTTGGCACATTATCTTGTCATTAGAGAGACTCCAAACACGAGGGATAACTTATGCTTAAAACTGAGACACCACGGACGATTCATTTAGCTGATTACCAGGCCCATCCATTCTCCATTGATACGGTACACCTTACATTTCACTTGCACTCAACAGCGACTAAAGTGGAGTCTCGCCTAACTGTTAAGAGAAACCCGGCCTCTGCTAAAAAAGAGAATAACCTTATTCTAGATGGCGAGGAACTTACTTTTGTAACGGCAAAGATAAATGGAGAGCTTGTTAAAGAAGGCGAATATCAAATTTCTTCTGAGGGGCTAGTTCTCAACAATGTTCCAGACGAATTTACTCTTGAAATTGAAAATACCATCAATCCTGAAAGTAATAAGGCCTTAGATGGTCTTTATAAATCTGGGGATATTTTTTGCACTCAAAATGAACCAGAAGGTTTTAGAAGAATTACTTATTATCTAGACCGTCCAGATGTCATGGCCAGATTCACCACCAAAATTATTGCTCCTCTTGAGGATTTTCCCATTCTTTTAAGCAATGGCAATCCAATCGGTGAGGGCCAACTCGATGGAGGCCTTCATTGGGCGGAATGGGAAGATCCCTTTCCAAAACCAAGTTACCTTTATGCTCTGGTCGCTGGAAATTTGGGGTTAGTGAGAGACAGTTACACAACCCATAGCGGCCGTAAGATTGATCTCAGAATTTACTGTGACAAAGGAAATGAAAGTCGTTGTGACCATGCAATGGAGTCTCTTAAGAAATCTATGAAATGGGATGAAGATACTTTTGGCCTAGAATACGATTTAGATATTTACATGATCGTCGCCGTTGACTCTTTCAATATGGGAGCGATGGAGAATAAGGGTCTTAATATTTTTAACTCGGTTTATGTACTGGCAAATCCAGAGAGTGCCACTGATGACAATTTCCTTGGGATTGAATCAGTTGTCGGTCATGAGTATTTCCACAATTGGACAGGCAACCGCATCACGTGTCGAGACTGGTTTCAATTGACTCTAAAAGAAGGACTAACTGTTTATAGAGATCAGGAATTTTCAAGTGATCTTAATTCTAGAACTGTTCAAAGAATTCAAGATGTTCAAAGGCTTAGAACTTCTCAGTTTGTTGAGGATGCTGGCCCTACTTCTCATCCCATTAAACCAAATTCTTATATTGAAATTAATAACTTCTATACAGCGACAATTTATGAAAAAGGAGCTGAGATTATTCGCATGGTTCGGACTATGCTCGGCGTAGATGGCTTTAGAAAGGGTATGGACAAGTACTTTGAGCTCTTTGATGGGCAAGCAGTGACGACTGAGGACTTTCTTCATGCCATGAGTGTTGCCAATGGAGACTTTGACTTTAAGCAGTTTAAGAATTGGTACAACCAAGCAGGGACGCCTCAAATAGATGTGAAGTGGGTGCATGATGAATCAAAAGAAACTCTCACTTTGAGTGTTGACCAAAGTTGTCCGCCCACACCAGGGCAGGCCCATAAAGAAGCTTATCACTTTCCATTGGCCATTGGTCTTCTTGATCATCAAGGAAATGATCTTCCTTTAAACCTCAAAGAAGCAGGACAAACACAAATTGATAAAGGTCTCCTTCATATAAAAGAAAAGGAACATGTTTTTACTTTTACCGGAGTTAAAGAGAAACCAATCGTAAGTTTGAATCGTGGTTTTAGTGCACCGATTAGAGTGAAGGCACCCTATAAACTAAATGAGTTCTTCTTTATGATGGCCAATGATAATGATCTTTTTAATCGTTATGAAGCCGTTCAAAGGGCAAGTAGTGAGATTATTTCTCATCTTTTAAGAGACAAGTTAGAGGGGAAAGAGCTGGTATTAGATACGGGCTTTATCGAATCATTTGGTCTGCTTGTAAAAGATGACTCTTTAGATCCTGCTGTAAAGTCTATGCTCCTCAGTATTCCAAGTGTTACTTTATTGGCACAAGAACATAATCCCGTTGATTACAAGGCGATCTATGAAGTTAGAAAATTTGTGGGTAAAAAATTAGCGTCGATGTTTAGAGATGATCTCATAAAAGTATATGAATCAAATTCTACGCCTGGACCTTACCATCTTGATCCTATTTCTGTTGGGAAAAGAAACTTGCGTTCACGAGTTTTGGGTATGCTCGCTCACCTCGATGATGATGACGAAGTCGATGCTGTCACGAAAATAGCTCAAACTCATTTTGAGAAAGCGGCCAATATGACTGAGGAACTCTCAGGTCTAAGCGTTTTAAGTCATATTGGAGGGGACTCTTTTCAAAAGGCCTCGAAAGATTTTTATGCAAAATGGCAAAAAGACACTCTTGTCATTCAAAAGTGGTTAGTTGTTTGCAGCTCTTCGTCTAATGATGAAACATTTAATAGAGTGTTGGAGCTAGAGAATGATCCTGTTTATGACAAGAATGTTCCAAACCTTGTGCGCTCATTACTTGGTGGATTTAGTCGCAACCATGTTCAATTTCACCATGAATCAGGACGAGGCTATAAGTTTATGGCCCAAAAGATTATAGAAGTTGATGGGATTAATCCACAAGTGGCCTCTCGTCTGGCCTCTTCTTTTAAAGATTATAAAAGACTAACAAAACCTCTTAAAGCACTCATGGGCAAAGAACTTGAGCAGATCCTTGAACTAGATGGTCTCTCAAAGAATGTTTATGAGATTGTCTCTAAGATTGTAAAAGATTAAAAAAGCATAGAGTAATTGGCCGCCGGAGTGACTGCCTTAACCCGTAAGGGGTAAGGAACGAAGGGGGCCAGTGTTTTTCCTAATTGAATATCACTTGTGCTTAATCCATTAAAAATAAAAGAAGATTCTTTACCATCTTCAATGATGGCCTCTACTGAAGGGTGAGTGTGGATAATCTGAACTTCAGTCACAGAGAGCCCCTTTTTACGGGCCTCAAAACATAACTTTGTAATTTGTGATCTAAGGCCTTTAAGCGAGGCACCTCTATAAGGTCCACCATGGTGGTGCTTTGAGATGAAATTTTCATTTTGTATATTTTGTATCTTAATAATGGTGACTTCATGGGGATAAAACTTCAGCCAACTGGCCTCTAAAAGATTGTGGTCTTCTTTTTCGTTTTCTTTAATAACCTGTCGATTGAAGTAATTCGTTTTTTCTCCAATATACTTGATGGCCTCAAAGGTGAGCAGACGTATTGTTGCCTGATTTGAAATATCAAGGGGAGTGTCTCTTAAGAACTTGAGACGAAGGGCAAGACTTGGGCGAGGACCTTGCCAACGCAGATTGAGTTTGCGCCAAAAACTACTCTTGGTAAAAAGAGTAGGAAAGGTAATAAGATCTTGGAAAAAGTCTCTGACCATAAGGTCCTCCTATCGAACATATCGACAGGAGGAGCTTTACTATAAAGACGAGTTGGATTTTTAAAAGAGAAACGGTAAAAGCTTCCTACTTTAGGCGAGAAGCGACCTACCTTCTGACTTTAAGTCTTTTGTGGCCTGTGCAATTCGAGCGGTCATGCCTTTTTCCCCCGCCTTCATATAAGCACGAGGATCGTAATGACTTTTTGAACCGACTTCACCTTCTATTTTTAATACTTTTTCGTAATTGGTGAACATATGATCCACAATGGGTCGGGTATAAGCATATTGAGTATCGGTATCAATATTCATTTTAACGACACCATAGCCAAGAGTTTCATGAATTTCAGAAAGCTCAGAGCCACTACCACCGTGAAAAACGAGCCAATGGAGATTCTCTTGTCCTAACTCTTTAACAACGGCATCCTGACCATTTTTAAGAATCTCAGGTTTGAGCTTAACATTTCCAGGCTTATAGACTCCGTGAACATTGCCGAATGTGGCGGCATACATAAAGGGGCCGATCGGACGCAATACCTTGGCAACCTCTACCATTTCCTCTGGACTGGTATAGAGCTTATCTGCAGGAGCATCCTCATTGTTAACACCGTCTTCCTCACCACCAACGATGCCTGTTTCGATTTCAAGAATCATTCCCAGCTTTTGGCAACGCTCATGAAGATCCTTACTCATTTTAAGGTTCTCTACTAAAGGGAGAACTGAACCATCAAACATATGAGAGTTAAAGAGAGGAGGGAGCCCCTTAGCTACTCGTTCTTCCGAGGCCTTTAATAAAGGCATAAGAAAGTTATCTACATGCTCTGGGTGGCAATGATCCGTATGGAGGGCAATGAATACATTGTATTTTTCTGCCACAAGGTGAACGTGTTGGGCCAGGGAAATGGCCCCGATCGCCATGTCGTTAACTCCTTGGCCAGAGGCGAATTT
>Ga0129324_10000138_pt1 | contig 50704 bp, 47 predicted proteins | sample CPBDNA_7_FD_96879 | JGI IMG/M metagenome (GOLD analysis project Ga0129324, IMG submission 96879) | Freshwater to marine salinity gradient microbial communities from Chesapeake Bay, USA - CPBay_Spr_15_0.2_DNA | ecosystem: Environmental > Aquatic > Marine > Coastal | place: USA: Chesapeake Bay... | reverse complement strand
TTTGCCAAGTTTATTAAAGGTAAACTCTTCATAGATATCAACCAGAGAACCTGATGATAGGTAATAAAAGGTTACCCGACAGCGGGCAAAGGGTTGGACTTTAAAAAAACGACAATCTCTGTTAATGACTTTTGTAGGGTAAAGCTTTACCAGTTTATCAAGCCACATCCAGTGATCTTTATAACCTGTAAGAAAAAGCCAAGGGTACCATTCCCAACGAATGACATGACTAGCGTAATTTGGTTTTGATAACTTATCTGCGTAAGTATCTAGCGTGTCAAAATATTTGTCTGCTTGTTGGACATAATATTGTGGTGACTTATTTGGCGTTACTTCTATAGATAATTGGTTGTTATGGGCACTTGTCCTAAGGGACACGATGGAGATGATGAATGCTAGTATGGCCACTTTGGTTTTCATGAGATTCCTATTTAAATGCCTTATAAAGATGTAATAACTCCAAAATAAGAAACCTTCTCTTAATTGTAAATTTTTCTCACTTTTGTGTCGGTGTGTAGGTTTTTCTAAGCATCTAGGCAAATTTATGTTTATTCGATATTTCACCTTAATGAAAAAACTCCTTAATACATTGATCCTTTTCCTACTCTGTACTTTCTCCTTTGCTCAAGACATTGCGCTAGAAGGCACTCTTATTGTTGGGGACCATAACTTCAATGATGCTCTAAAAGAAGAGATTGTTAAGTTGGTAAAGAGTCAAACTCAGCTAGCAAATTACTATTCCCAAGCAATGGATGAGGCCTTTGATTTTCTTGATAATGAGGATCCAAGACGCATAGACGCGAGGGAAGTTGAAAACCTTTCGACTTATTCTTTAAGTGTATGGACACCTAGTCATAGTTTTAGATATGGCCAAGGCGACTATAGTTTATGCCAACAACCAGAAGAAGTGGCCTCCTTTGATTTTGGAACTATCATGGTCGGATTTGATACTAGCTACAAGAGAGAAGAGACTTATGGTTTTTGGGCAGTTCTATCATATGAGTATAATTGGTGTGAAATTGAGGGTTCAACAACAAAAGGTAAAATTAATCTACGCTTTACAAAGTGGTTATCTGCAAGTGAAGTAACAGGAGTCCTAGAATAGACTCCATTTACCTTGGTAAATCATTTTCTTCGCTATTCAAAATATCATCAACGAAATTTATGACCCCATGGGTTTTGCTAGAGTACTCAGGGTTCTCACTTGCATACCAAAGGTCACCTGTGACAGCTGCTCCCGTTGTAACGGCGACACCAGCAGTAACGGTCTGTTGACGGCGGTAACGATCATGAATTTCCTTTAAGCGCGCTAAATCCTCACTATGATTCGGAATTTGATAATCAGGAATTAGCGTGGGTTGATTTCTTAACACTTGTTCTCTCGTGAAACGAAGCCGTTGAATCATATGTTCGGTACGACTCAGAAGACGGGTGTTTCTTTCAAGAAAATCATTTGGTTTATCGTCTCTCCATATTTTTTTAACCTCATCGCGATTTAGGGAGCGATGTTTTGTTATGTCATCGGTAAGCTTCAGTTGCGTCCTTATTTCTAGATCAAGACTGGCAAGAGCAGCTTTTTGGGCCTCAGGTCGATTGACAATTTCTAAAGTATATCTTTGTTGAAGGTCTGTTATAACGGCCTCAGTCTCATTTATCGTTTTTTGACCAAAATTCTAGAACACTTTATTTATGATGATTTCAGTTAGTTACTTTAGTTTATGGCCTTTAGAAAAGTTGTTTCAAAGCGAGGAAAGGATTCAAAATGAGGCATATGGCCTAAACCTTCTAGGGTATAAAGCAAGGCATGTGGAAAGGCGATCTTGGTTTTATGGGCAAGTTTCTTATACTGTCCGAGCTTGTGCTTAACTCCCTTCTTTAGCCATCCACGCCCTGGACCAGTTTTATCTCTAGTCCCTATAATTAAGCGAACTGGCCTTTTAATCTCAGAGAATAGACGGGTAATATCTTCAGTAAAAATAGGGCCATAAGTCAGAGCATTATTCCATGCTACCTTTTTCCACTCAGGGTTATTCATTTGACCAATATGAGGGATGAGTAATGACTCATACTTTGGGGACCACTTACCATCATAGTAATTGTTCTTTTGGTAATTTCTAAACTTATCTGGAGTTTTAGCTAATTCTCTTTCATAGAAAAAAGAAGGGTCTTTATATTGAGCATATTTTAGATAGGGTTCTAGACCTATTGGGTTTATTAGAATCATTTTCTTTACACGTCCTGGACGATCATAGGTCATATGAGTCGCCAACATACCTCCCATTGAATGACCGATAATAGTAACCGAGTTGATGGCAAGCGAATCCAAAAGCTTATAAGTATTTAAACTCCACTGATAAAAGCTAAATTGATAAGATTGTGGCTTTGAGCTTTTCCCAAACCCTATCTGATCGGGGATGATTACTCTATATCCTTTCTTAATCAAAAAATTGGCGACATCTTCCCAGTAGTAACCAGCAAAGTTTTTACCATGAAGAAGAAGAGCTATTTTTTGCGAACTCTTGGGGCCAACATCCATATAACTCATTTGAAGTGACTTTTCTTGTGATCTTAAAGCAAGGCTATTTGTTTTAAAAGGGTACTTGTATCCAGTGAGGATAGAGTCATAGCTCTTTTTATTACCCTTATTAAGGACTAACTTGCTACAGCTCGTAGTAATTACAAGGGCTAGGAAAAGAAATATTTTCATATATTCACCTTATTGTTAATTTCAATAAATCTTATTAACTATAAACACTTTTAAGTAGACTAAAAAGAACAATTATCCTTCTTATTAGCTCGCTATAATTATAACGATTGTTGAGTTATATAGGCTCTTACCGATAAGGATTTATGAAGTTCTTCCTATTATTTGTGATTTTCTCGCTCTTTGTAAGTTGTCAAAACTTTAGAGGAAATAGACTACCCAGTAGCCTCAATGAAGAGGGTTGCAGTGAGCTATTAAGAAAATCATTGGGACTTGATAATGTAGCTCTCCTTAAAAAAATGGATAGCAACGCCATTATAGATATAGAACCAACTTTCTTTGGTAATTTCTTGGCCTATGCACGAAAGAGTAGTAACGAAAAACAAGTAATCGTAAGAAGGTTAACTGATGGGAAAATTATCCATCAGGGTCCAATGAAAAATAAAGAAGGCAAGGCGATTTATTTTGATTCTAAGAAGGGACGACTTTTTCAGCGGCTAGAAAATGGCCAGCTTTTAAAAATTAAGGGTTTTTCTATAAAGCCAATTAAAAGGGATGCTGTTTCTTACGATGAAGTTCTAGAGATAATGAAACGAAATCCTTATGAGATTCAGAGACTACCTACAATACCTTTACAAATGTTTCGCTTTTTTAAAGACAGAATAGTCGATTTTTTTGTAGGTAGGAGATCTGTTGATATACTAACTCGAACTTCCGACTATAGACAGATGGGTATGAATAAGCCAATTCATCCTATGGGAATTGGTGTTGAAGGGGTCATGTCTTTCAAGAAGACAAGGTTCTCAGGTGCCTTTTCTGGAGGAAGCTTTCCTATGCTTGGGAGACTCTCAATTAGCCAAGGAAACCCAAGTAAATTTAAGAAGAGAACTTGGTTTGAAGCTTTATCTGGTAGGCCTGCTCGCGCAGAAAATCGTAGCGTTGCTGCGGCCTTTAAATTATTTCCTACTCAAGACAAGAAAGAAAAAGTAATAACCGCGAATGCCGTCTTTCAAAATGATTTAAATGGCGAAAAGTTAGATAATTATGTCGACGGGGTAATGACTAATCAGCCTCGTTTAAATTTCTTAAAAATAAGAAAGCTTTATGAAGTTTTCACTTTAATTGGAGTGGCAAAGGGTGCCTTAAGTAGTCCAAATGACCTCAAGGCAAGCTTTCCATACATGAACCCACAGTTAAGACCGCTTCATCAATATGCTGAAATGGGTGTTGAAGACCCTGCAGATGTCGTTGTCCCAAAATGGATAAAAATTCAAACTGTAGAGGATCAAACGGTTTTTAAATCCGATGATTTTCGCGTGGAGCTAGATGAGACAATCAAGGGAAATGGCCTGAAGTATAAAGTCTATTTGGCGGATTCGACAGATGAAAGTGATCAAATCATTTGGGAAGAAGCGGGGATGATCGATATTAATAAATCAATCCTGTCTGAAGCCGTTGATAAAAACTTACTCTTCTTTCATGATGGCCTAAGAAGCCCTTTCACGGGTGAGATGATTGATAATGACGTTGTTCCTATTCCTGTGAGAGAATAATTCACAGATAACCTTCTTTGTGAGATCCATGCAAAATTATTCAAAGAAAATTTGGCTTAATCTAATCACTCCGTTATTCGTCCTTTGTTTATTTTCACAAAATATCTTTCATGATAGAGAAGATTTTCCATTCTCTCAGTGGGGTATGTATAAATATTTAAAAAAAGAAGGTCCTTATCAAAAGGTATCGATGGAGTTGATTGCTGATGGTAAGAGAGTGGACCTCTTTCAAAAATACTACTCTCATGCCTTTGCCTGGGATGATCTTGTCAGAATTGAAATCCTTGGTGTTAAGAAAAATCGTTTCTCTTCCCCTGCCTATAGTCATTTAGGTAAAAGGGAGCGCTTCTTAAAAATTTTAGACGAAGTAATTTATCCAAGATTAAAGAAAAATAATGATTATGTCGTAGGCTCAGAAGTTATAGTTTATCAAAATTACTGGGAGAAGATATCTCGAAATAACCTATTTCAACCTGATAGGCGAGAGGTTTTGTTCAAGGATACCTTAAAGTGAAGAGACTTTATAAAATATGGGAAACGTTTTGGATGCCAGAGCTAAGTTCTAAAAACCTAGCGCTTGTGAGGGTTTTGATGTTTTTAGGGGCCTTGATACTTGTTCAAAGACCTGATTTTAATGAAGGTCTTTACCAAGCGAAGTTTTGGAAACCTATTGGTTTTTTTAAACTTTTTTCAGGACCACTGCTAAGTAAGGAAAGTTTTTATCTTATCTGGAATGTATGGCTGGTCTTTGGCGTGCTAGCAACTCTCGGCCTATTCTATCGTTTGAGTGCCGTTGTGGCCGCATTGAGCCTTATGTTTATAATTGGTTACGACTATAACTTTGGTCATGTTTATCACTCTTATCATGTTATTTCTTTGAACCTACTAATAATTGCTTTATTTCCGGCCTCAAATTCCTGGTCAATAGACGCTCTTTTTAAAAGAAAGCAAATAACGAAGAAGGCTTGGTTTTATGGACTTCCTATAAAACTTTGTATGTTTCATATTGTCTATGTCATGACTTCAAATGCGGTACAGAAATTATACTATTCAGGATCTGCGTGGATATTCTCAGACAACTTATTATTACAAACTAAATATATTCCTGGATTGAAGGAAGAAACGAAGTTTCTAATGGTTAATTATCCAAGTCTATTTATGGTTTTCGCAGGAGTTGTGATTTTTATTCAACTTTTTTCTTTTTTGTCTTTAATAAGACCTTCAATAGGTTTGGTCTTTGCTGTTCTTTGGGCATGCTTTCATTTTGGGGTTAGCTTTGTCATGGGAGGGCACACTTCCTTCTTTTCTCAGATAGCGGCCTATTCAGTTTTTCTTGTTTATTTTGTCGAAAAGAGAAACCCACAATTATTTAATTCAGTAGACTAGGCAAAAGCCCAAGGGATTTGTTTAGGGCCAGATAGATTTCTTTTAGAATCAAGGTCATGAAGATAGTTGATAAGCCTCTGATTCGCAGTGGCATCAAATTGATAGTCCTCTAGGTATGATAAAACTTTTCTACTTACCTGAGAGTCTCTCCCTTGGTGGTCCCTTTTTACTTCTTCAATGATATGGGGCCTTAAACTATTTATTCTGATTATGTCTGGGTGATATAATCTATGGATATTTAGTTTGTTTCCTTTGGAGAATTCTTCGACATTCAAAATATCTGGAAGGTTTAGCGCACTAAAAGTTAAATTGAAGTCTAACCTTGTCGCTACCTCTTTCAACCTCTCCAATATTTTTGTAAAGGTCGACCAGTTTGTGGGAAACCGAATATATTCATTAACCTGGTCATAACCATCGATACTGACCGTAATATTTATATTTTTAAAGAGGGAAAGTGTTTTTTCTAATTTGTCATTAAAGGACACGCCATTGGTCGTGATGGCTATTAATGTATTATCTCTATTAAATGAATATTGTGATAGCTCTTCCAGATAATTAATAACATCCTTCATGTAAAAGGGCTCTCCTCCTACGATATTAATTTTCTTCGCTTTATTGAAGGTATGCTCTTTTATATAATCCCAGTCCATGGCATTTTTACGGGTATTAATTCCCTCTGTAACTTTGACGATATGTTTATTGAATATATCGATATCTTCATGCCAAAGAGAAGACTGTAGAGGTGAGCACATAATACACTTTAAATTACATGTATTATCAGCTCTGAGATCAAAGTCCACAAGGTCGTTAAGAAGCTCTCCATCATCTTTAACAATGATTTCATTATCGTACACGGGATCCAAAAAGGACTTCTGTCTCTTGCTCTTCTCGCCTGCCTGTTCAATTAAGATACATTGTTGACAAGATTCCGGGAGAGTATCCCCGAAGAACTCAGTTCTTACTTTTTTTAAGTAAGTAGAGTTTTTTAATTCTTCTAAATTATCGACAAACTGTTCTTTGGATTTTGCTATACAGCAATGATGAGTTTTAAAGCCTTTATTCGTTGGATAAATAAAGGCCTGTTGAAATGGAATCTTACATAGTACTTTTTTTGAGTCTACCATATAAATGCTTGATACTTATTTTTGATTATATTCTGTTCTAAATTCAAACTGACGTAAGTATACTTCAAGACGAACTCTATTTAAACCACCAAGAGGTCGATTTGCCATAGGCGCTCGCCATGGGTTAAAGGTCATTTTTTCGCATTTATCTTTAGAGGCGTCTTCTAAAAATCCAACTTGCTTCTTTAAAGTTAGACGACCCACTTTAACGAAAGGTGACTTTTTCACGTTCCACTTATTAATAGAATCTTCAATATCGTTCTTTTTAGGATCACGATTTATTTGCACTAAGAAGTCAAAACACTCTTCACCAGCAGCTAATGACTTAGCTAGCTTTTCACTAAGAAAGTTAGGCGTTGCATTCTTTGGCATAACATCCACATGCTTTTTACAAGTCTCAAACTTCATTTTCATGGAGTTAGGACCAATCTTATAGGGAGTGGCACTTCGATAGTTGATATCTAGTGGGTTTGCAATTTTCTCCCGTGCTTTAAGGATTACTCCAAGAGAGCGCCAGTGTGTTAAAAGATAGGGAAGGACCCCAAAACGTCCTTGAGTGGCATTCATAAATTTTTCATATTGTTTTGGATTACTTATGAAGAACTCATCCGAATTCATAAAAACGAGATCATGAACTTGATCTTCTTCAATGGAAGCCTCTTGTAATAGATTCTTATAAGTCGTACCGAGGATTTTTGTCGCCATTCCTCTAACGTCCGCCTTATCATCATCTTTTTTATGATTTGGGTCTCCATTAGAAAAACGAGTAATAGTCTTATATGTTTGTTGTTCTTTAAAAAGGCCTACTTGATGTTCTGGTTTTAAATTTTCAGGGTTGATCTGTAGGCTACCTTCTACACATCCGTGGGCCTTAGGGTGAGCATCTCTTCTCATGAGGGGAGCATCACCAGTGGCCTCTATGAGACTTTCTCTAAATACTCTTGCTACTTCTTCTACATTGGCGACCTGTTTAGGTCCCCAAATCTCTCCTTGTTCTACTGGAGGTTGGATACTAAAAAAGTTAGCACTAGTAATAGGGGAAACCAAAAGCATTAGGCAGGCGCCTAGTAGTTGATAATTCATATAATTCTCCTCTTAAGGAGAATAGAATAATTAAGGAGTTAGAAGGGTAAAAAGTCTAAGATCAGTAATATTTACAAGGACTTTAGTCCTCTAGAATGACCTCTATCTCTCCCTCTTGATTGATAGTCACAATATCTAAGTCTGAATCACTATCTAGGTTTCCAACGGCCGCAAATTTAAAGCTGGTATTTGAAACCGTGCAGTCTGGACAAATATCCGCCAACTCCGGCATGGTTTCAATTGTTTCGATGCGATACCTGCCTTGGGAGTTATTTGGTACGAGATTTTGCCAGTCGTGAGTATAGTTGCCGGTTTCGACCATTTGGGATTCCATTGAAGTGTTTAGTCTTACTAAGTGAAGTTTTGCCTCAGTTCGCATGGCCTTTTTCTGATAGGTCGAAAAATAAGGAATCATTATGGAGGCGGCCAATCCAAGGATAAAACTCCCTCCAACGATTATGAACCCAGCAATGCTCCAATATCTCTGTACTTTATTAAAATGTTCAACATTTTGCCATTTCCCTTTTTCCCATGCCCATTCACGGCCTTTGAAGAGTAAGACAAAGCCCATTACAATATTAACAATAGGAATAAAGATAAGAAGAGAGATCCATACTCGATTGAAGATACCCCAAATAAAAGTCAGGAAAAATGCACCCCAGCAAAGTCCTCGGGCATTTTCTGGTAGTTTATTACTATTATCCTGAATGGTTTGATTCATCTTTATATGTCCTAATGTTCTAATGTCCTTAAAATATATATTTGTTTATTTTAACTGACATTAGAAAATTAGATAGTTTTTTATTGGAATTTTTGTCAAAGATTAATTGAAAAAGTTTTGCTCCTTTAGGTATTCGAAAAGATTTCTTGAATATAACTCATGACTCTCTTTCGTATATTTTATCTTAGTATAAACCTGAGCAAGGTTTTCAATATGGCCTGCTTCAATTTTCTCATTTAATTCTCTAACGTCCTTATATCTCTTCATTCCACTTTGTTCACGTTCTCTGTAAATCTCTTGAATTTCGCTTGTTGTGTAGTCTTGATATTTCTCTTCATGGACTATGCTGCTAAGGGGAAGGCGATCTTTCTTATTCGTTACTCCTTTAGGATAACCAAGAGAAAAACCGACTATTGGTACGACATTCTTCGGTAAATTTAAAACTTCACCAATCTTATGGGCATTTGCCAGTGTTGTGCCCATGTAGCACACACCAAGCCCTAGCGATTCCGCTGCTAGCGCGCAGTTTTGGGAGGCCAAGGTTGCATCGATTGAGCCGATCATAAAGCTCATAAAGTTATCAAAATTCTCTGGAGCATTAGATATATCTAACCACTTTCTCATGCGATTAAAGTCGGCACAAAATGTGAGTAATACTGGCGCATCCATAACCATTTCTTGATTAAAGTGATGGGGGTAGAGTTCTTTTCTAATATTGATGTCCTTCGTGACAATAATACTATAGGCCTGCATATTGCCTGAGCTTGAGGCCCTTATTCCTGACTCTAGGATTTTGGTTAAGTCCTTCTCGCTTATTTCTCTTTTTTCATATTCACGAACACTCCGATGTTCTTTAATATGAGTGATGATATCCGCTGATGCATTGAGTGGATTCATGTAGCTTCTCTCCCTTAAACTTGCCTATTTGTTTTTGACTATTAAAGTCATACACATGACCAACAAAGTCTTGATTGGTAGTGTCTTTGTTTATAATTTTTGCTTTAAACTCAAATTTAAAATCCTGACCAAACTCTTTGGCCTCTAGTAAGAAACTTAACTCTTCTCCCTGTTCATTTAATTGAATAGACTTTGTAAAGTTTCCTGGCACCGTGAAACTACTTTTTTGTGAGGACTCCTTGATGAGAATATCCTCGAAGACGGGGCCATCATTAAAGGTTAAGAAAATTTTATAAATACCGTTATCGATTCCCTCTGCACTTAAACTCTTCATCAAAAATAGTCCTATTAGAAAATATATTTTCATAAGTTGATTCCTTTTCTTCTGTTAGGTTTAATGCAATTTCAGGAAGAAAACTAATCGCTACAGGAATAACAGGTATTCTCCGAATGGGGATTTCATCTAAATGCTGTAATATTAGCTTGTTATGTGAAGGTTTATTCGAGTCTAGAGAAGAGGGTGTTTTTTGAGCGCCTCTTTAACCCAAATACTAGCACCACGATCATTAAAATAGAGACCGTCAGTCGTAAAACTTTTATCATTTTCTTTTAAGAGCTCGTGAACTTCTGGTGTCATGGTTGAGAGCAGGGGACACTCTTGTAGTAGTCCTGACTTTTGCAAGTGATGCCTTACTCTCTCGATATAGTTGGCCTTTCTTTTGTTTGTTATAAAAGGGTTTTCGTCTTTTTCTCGCAACTCTTTAAATGACGGTAGAACAATTCCACATACGCGTGGTCTCTGCTCTTGGTTTACAATAACCTCTACAAGTTCTTTTAAAGCCACAGGTGCCCCATCTTTAAAAAGATCGTTATCACCAAGCTGAATGAGCATACAGTCAATGTCTTCGTTCTTATGAAAATTAAAGATTTGTTTGATAAATGATTCTGAAGTTGTTCTATCTAGCTTTAGATCCGACTTTCCAAAGACGAAGGGATTGATCTCTGTTGGTGTATTGAGTTCACCCAAAATGAGAGAGTCGTTTTTTGTTGGATCAGTTAGCCAGTCCTTCGCTCCAGAACCAATTAGGGCATAAGTTGTGAGTTCGTAGCCTTTGTCTTTTAAAGACTCTGCAAGCCTAGGGGCAAATCCTCTACCTTTCTCAATTGATAGAGCACTTTGAGCATCACCAATACTTAAGCATTTGGCCGCCCAGGATACTGAGGGCAAGGATAGGCAAAGCAATAGGCTTAATAATCTTAGAGTCATGCTGGTATTATCACGGTAAGAGGCTGTTTTTAGTGCCTATTTGAAAAATATTTAGGGTGTGAATAGAGTTTTTACACTTTTCTACGCTAGGTAGTCTCGACCTGTTTGGCCCTTAAGGGTTGTCAGAGATACGGAGAGCTTTTAAAATTCCTAAAAATCTAAATCTTTGAGCTATAAAGGATAATAAAATATGAAAGTAAGAGCTGCTGTCGCCTGGGGTCCAAAACAACCATTAAAAATTGAAGAGGTTGACTTAGAAGGGCCAAAGAAAGGTGAAGTCTTGGTTAAGCTTCTTGCTACAGGTGTTTGTCATACGGATGCTTACACATTATCTGGCGAAGATCCTGAGGGGCTTTTTCCCGTAATTCTTGGCCACGAAGGTGGCGGTATTGTTGAAGAGGTAGGCGAGGGTGTTACCACTCTTAAAAAGGGGGACCACGTGATCCCACTTTATACTCCAGAGTGTGGAGAGTGTAAGTTCTGTACGTCAGGAAAAACGAATTTATGTCAGCGCATAAGAGAGACTCAAGGAAAGGGCCTCATGCCCGATGGTACAAGCCGGTTTTCAAAAGATGGCAAACCTATTTTTCACTATATGGGGACATCTACTTTTGCTGAATATACTGTGCTTCCAGAAATCTCTCTCGCCAAAGTAAATAAAGAAGCTCCTTTGGATAAAATCTGTTTATTGGGTTGTGGAGTTACAACTGGAATTGGCGCAGTATTAAATACAGCAAAGGTTGAGGAAGGTGCAACGGTTGCTGTTTTTGGCCTGGGAGGAATCGGTCTTTCTGTTATTCAGGGTGCTAAAATGGCAAAGGCCTCAAAGATTATTGCGGTTGATATAAATGAAGATAAATTTAAAATGGCCGAAAAATTTGGTGCAACAGACTTCGTAAATCCGAAAAATTACGATCGTCCAGTTCAAGAGGTGATTGTCGAACTGACTGATGGTGGGGTTGATTACTCTTTTGAATGTGTCGGAAATGTTAATCTCATGCGTTCTGCTTTAGAGTGCTGTCATAAAGGTTGGGGGGAGTCGATAATCATTGGCGTCGCAGGTGCCGGTCAGGAGATTTCGACAAGACCTTTTCAGTTGGTAACGGGAAGAGTTTGGCGTGGTACTGCCTTTGGTGGAGTGAAGGGCAGAAGTGAATTACCAGGCTATGTTGATCAATATATGGAAGGAAAAATTAATTTGGATGACCTTGTTACTTACAAGTTACCTTTAAGTAAGATCAATGAGGCCTTTGATCTCATGCATGAAGGGAAGAGTATTAGAACGGTTATTGATTTTACAATGGAGTCTTAGATGGATTTACGACTCAAGAAATCACATGTGACTTTCGAAGGTAAGACTCAGTTTTTCGAGCACGACTCCCAGGTGACTAAGACTCCCATGTCTTTTTCAACTTATACACCAAATGGTGAGGTCAAAAATGCCATTATATGGCTCTCTGGTCTGACTTGTAATGAAGAAAACTTTATAACAAAAGCTGGTGCCCAAAAGGAACTCTCTGGTACAAGTACGATGATTATATGTCCAGATACTTCTCCACGAGGTCTTTCTCTTATTGGAGAGCACGAGGCTTATGACTTTGGCTCTGGTGCAGGTTTCTATGTCAATGCCACTACTGAAGGTTATAAAGATCACTACAGGATGTATGATTATATTCTAGAAGAAATTGTTCCTCTTTTGAAAAAACAATTTTCCGTACAAAAAATTTCAATAATGGGTCACTCCATGGGCGGCCATGGTGCTCTCATCTTGGGAATAAAAAACCCCAATATATTCTCATCAGTATCGGCTTTTTCTCCAATTGTTAACCCGAGTTTTTGCCCTTGGGGAGTAAAGGCCTTTAATGGTTATCTTGGAGAAGAACGCGAGAGTTGGAAAGAGTATGATACTTGTGAACTATTAAAAAATGGATTTACTCGCAAAGATACTCTGTTTATCGACCAGGGAAATGCTGACGAATTTCTCAAGGAGCAACTGTTAACCGGAAACCTAGAGGCGACCGCCACCGATAGTGGTCAAAGCGTCAATATTCGTTACCAAGACGGTCATGATCATAGCTATTACTTTATTCAAACCTTTTTAAAGGATCATCTTGATTTCCACATGCTTTCTTTTTGAGATCGTGACTCTTTAGTCATTAATTCAGATTTTTATTTCCCAACAGGGATTTATTCGAGTTAATATTTAGATATGAAAAATCTAATTGTAATACTCTCACTATCTTTTTTAGTTTCTTGCTCTCATCTCTCAAGCTTTAACTCTATAGAGGGTAAGGTTAACTACGATGAGCACTATGCCTCGGTCAATGGCACCGACTATGAGTCTGGTGAACAGGAAGGCTATGGGGTTGGGATCACAGGACAAGTCAAAAATAAGAAAGAACTTGTTTTTGATTATGGATTCTATCCAGATTTTTCCTTTGAAACATCTCGCTTGGTGGCAAGAACAGACCTCAATCAACAGCGTTTTCAGTCCTTAAAAACCAAAAGAGTTAATGGACTAATGAATACTCGAGGAGTCCTCTTTTCACCGATTGGTCGTTTTGAGTTAAATGTAGGGGTCGGTGCTTCCTATTTTCAAGCTTATAATGACACGATCGATACTTCAAAAGTAGAGGCCGTATTTAAGTATGAAGGGGTCTATACGTTGATGCTCTTTGATAAACTTTATGCCAGTGTTTCTTTCTTGTTTCAGGAATCTCCAGGCTCTACTTATGGCGAATATTACTCTCTCGTCTATAAACTCGGCTACGTCTTTATGAGCTTCTAAGAATACGACCTTTAGAATATACGTTCTTAAGCTTTTGCATATCTCCTAGGCCTGTTCGAAAAGCGAACATAATAAAATAGTTTCTCATCACCTGGTTAATGACCCCACTTCTCTTATAACGCCTACTTGATACGATGACTTTTTCTCTGTGAACTCTTGTTCTAAAAGAATTCTTTCTTAAGTAATCACATATCTTGATGTCTTCGAGGAAACCTACTTCGTTGGGTATAAAGCTTTTTAATAAATTCGTTTTAATATAGAGACAATTAGTCCAAACAAACTTATTGAATAGCTTACTTCTTACCCTATTTAAGAGTATCGATTGAATTGTTAGGAGGGTCCCTCCAGTATCATATCTCTTTGGAAAGAAGCCATAATCTTCACTCATAATTTGTAAGTCGGTAAGGGCCTTAGAGGCCACTATATCAACAGGATGGATGAGGGTATAAGATGACTTGATTTGTTCTATACCAATATGAATTGTCTTCAAAATAGACGGATTATCGAGTTGCTTGCAAATATAGTTGAAACCGGACTCTCTTATAAGCTTTATACTCGAGTCTTTCGAGCCACCATCACAAAAGAGGATGGGATATTCTCTAGGGTAGTTTTTAAGAGTTTTAAAGAGGAGAGGGAGCTGACTCTCTTCATTTAAAATGGGAACGAGAATCGTAAGGGATGGCACTAGGAATACTTGCCAGTTTTTAACTTTCTTATGAAAATCATGAACGATGGCAAAATAATAGAAGCTGAAAAATCCATTATTCCTTCCTCTAAGGTGTAATTCAAAACGCGACTATCAATGAGTTCCTTTAAGAGCGCCAGTGCGGCGACGACAAATAGAGAAGAGAGAAAACTTGTTTTAAATTTCTTGAGCATGAAAAGCATAATAAAATAACCTACTATTACATGGAGGGTTTTATCGACGGGTATAATTCCAGCTATCTTTAACTTAAGAAATTCTCCGTAGCATTTCGCGGCAGTCGTACAAATCATGAGCAAAATCATAGCCTAAAAAATAAATTGTGAATAGCTTAGATTTCTTTAGGCTTGTTGATGGATAGTTTTAGTTTCTAAAGACCATTTTAATAGCTGAGTGGTTTAGGCAGACATAAGTAAGAGTTGATAGGAAGAGTCCTAATTCCCTGAATTAGATCTAAGTGTGTACTGAGATAAGATTAACCAAGAGATACGGTCCCAAATAATGCTACCTAACAACCAGAATGAAAAGAAGACAATCGAAAAATTTATAAAACTATTGGCATCTCTATTTCCTATCATCATGAATAGTCCATAAATGAGAGCGCTAACAATCGTAATATTTAATGTGGATACTCTACTAAGCAAGAGGATATCTTTTCTTCCTAAAACCATGAATTTAATGAGAGCGCCTATTCCCATAAAGAGGCTGCCACAAAATAATCCACACGCCCAAGTTCCATATTGCATAAACATGTGAATAAGTTCTGGCGAACGATTAAAAGGATTGAGTCCAAATTGTGGGCAGATGGCAAGAGATATAAACCCCGTGATTGTGTATAAGAAAATGATCTTTAGATGAAGAGAAATAAGGTCCTTTCGTTGAAGGTCACTTATATTCTCTCTGATTCTTAAATCAAGGTCAGAAGAGGTTTTTTTATCAGACTTTATAAATTTCAAATAGTCTTTCATTAGTTATATCCAAGATTATCTTTTAATTTCTTTACCAGGCGACTAATACGCTTTCTCAACGTCGCCGATTTAATATTCAGCTTATCTTCTAATTCTTTATAAGAGAGCCCCTCCACAAACTTTTGGTATAGGAGTAGGGCCTCCTTCTCATCTAAGCTTTCAAGGATAGAGAGGTCAAATTCTTGTATTTCATCCTCTCTCTCCCACATCATCTCTTCATTAAGTTCAATATATTCAAATTTTCTTTCTCTATAAAAATCTATAATCACATTTCTTATCAGCGTATAGAACCAGGGTGCGAAAGGGTATTCTTGTTTATAAAGGTGCTTTTTTTGATGAAGTCTTGTAAAAACTCGTTGAAAGATTTCATCGCGAGAGTGCTCCTTAACCCTAGAGGATATGAATCCATAAACTTTACCTTTATAGCGACCATACAGCTCATCAAAAGAGCTCATGTCACCAGCTTGGTAATTCTTCATAAGCTCTTCATCATTACTCATTCTTTACCTTAATACGTTTGAAATTATAGTTTTGTGACATTAGTTAATTCTACTTAAGTACATGGAATTATTATAATCGACCCTCGAGTAAATAGGTTTTCATCAATCCCTTCCCCTTGACCTCTTTCTCACCATTGTCGGAGAGGGCAAAGTTACCCTTCAGAAGCTGGTAGGTTGAATCTGATACCTGAACTTTTCCTACGACACCATGAGACTCCATGCGTGAGGCGACGTTAACAGCATCACCCCAAAGGTCATAGATAAACTTCTTTTTACCAATAACACCGGCCACGACTGGACCACTATTGATTCCTGTCCTTATTTGTAGCGATGTCCCCAATTCTTTATTAATATCTAAGAAAACCTTTTGAAGCTCAAGAGAAAAGTCTGCCATTTGAATGGCATGTTCTGAGTGAAACTCTGGAATTCCACTTGCCACCATATAAGAGTCACCAATTGTTTTAATTTTTTCCAGTTTATACTTTTCACACAGATCATCTATCTGAGAAAAGATTTTATTGAGGATATCTACTAGCTCATTTGGTGTTTTAGTGGACGACAATTGTGTAAAACCAACAATGTCTAGAAAGAGTACCGTAACCACATCAAACCCTTCTGCGATACTTGTTTTACCTTCCTTTAATTGAGCAGCAATAGGGATAGGAAGGATATTGTGAAGGAGATTTTCAGCTTTTTCTTGTTCTTTTTCTAGGGCCTCTTCGGCCACATTTACGGAATTATTAAAGTAATAGGCCCATACGCAGATGAGTGATAGTGAGAAAAAGATATTAATTTCATTAAAATAAAGGGCAATGTTTTCTTCAACTAAATATATCGGTGCAGCCATTTTGAAATGAAAGTCTAAGTACATGTAGGTTATGATTATACTTATGGAGAGTACAAATTTGATGGAAAGATTTTCTTTATCAGTTAAAAAGGGCAAGAAAATAAGGGCAAAGAGATAGTTTTGAAATCCTGTTGATAGGCCTAAAAAATTTACTGCTAAAATTTGATGTAAAAGTATCTCAATCGTGGCAATTGAGATGGCCAAAAGAAACTTTCTCTCTTTATTTAAATAAAGACATAAGATGAAAGTCAAAATACTAAAAATATTAAAAATGGCCATTTTTTCAAAGCCTAAAAAGTAAAAGAGGAAGAGCCACGATGTATGAACTGCTATGGCAAAGAAATAGGTAATTTTACCTAATATAAAATAGCGTTCTGTTTTTAAGAGGGCTTTTCCAAGATCTTTGCTGTAAATATTATTAAGTCCACTGACCATATAATGCCTTTAAGAGAATCGATGATTTTACTTGATTATACTAAAATCTAAATACAAACCTACTAAAATGGTATTGAGGTTGATAAAGTCGAGCAAAGTCGAACAAAGTTGAGCAAATTATGGGGTCTTTTTGGCACTACGTTTTTAAAATAACTAATATAATGATGTCATTTTCTTGAAAAAAATAACATTTAAACAATAGGTACCCTAATTAATTACAATATTTGTTAATTTCAAGTGAATCTCTGGTAAGTTTTCTCGAATCTAGTATTGGGAGAGCCAGTAGTGACCCTAACAACTCAGCTGAAAGAGCTCGTTGATAATTATTTTGTCCAACATCCTCATATGAGTATGAATGCTTTGGCGAATAAGTCTGGTGTAGGGGCCACAACCTTAAGAAGAATTCGAAGTAATTCAATTAAAGGAGATCCTGTTCCTCATACCGTTCTTGGTCTTGTTAGCTCTATTACCAAGGAAAAGCGCCTCTCTATTTTAATAAAAAAATGTGAGGGCCCTATCGGCGAACTTCTTAAGGAAACATTTGGACCCTATGCTGAAGAGGGAATTACGCATCAGTATTCAGAAGACCTAAACTATTATTTAAAAGATTCAACTTCATATTTTATATATAAGCTTGCGGCCAACCGGTGTGGAACAAGCCGTTTTGAAATACAAGATAATTATGGACGCCTAGGCCTAAAAAAATTAGAAGAATTAATGAACGCTGGTCTAATCACTGAAAAAAAAGAAGAAGAAAAACTCCATGCCACTCGTAAAGACTATGCTCTCGATGTGAATATGGTCGCCAATCATATGCCTCAGTTAGTCTCCCACTATAAACCAGAGGAAATTAGTGAAGGAAATAATCTCTTTTATACGATGAGTGAAGGTCTTAATGAAGACGGTATAAAGAAAGTCAAAGAAGTACAGAAAGAAGCAATAAAGAAAATAATGATTATTATGCAGTCACCATTTTACGAGGGAAATATTCCCTATTTTACTTTGGATATGGCAGATACTTTAAAAATGCCTAAGATCAAAGGAGCCTTACAATGAAATCTATGATCCTGTTAATTACCTTGACCCTTTTTAGTTCCTTAGCACTAGCTGGAGAAATAACTGGTGCTGGTCAGGCCATTGAAGTTTTGAAGGCCCATAATATAAGTATCAATCAGCTTCAGCAGAGAGGACTAAAGGTTCTTTTAGGCGAGATTACTGGCGCTGGAAAAAGGTTGGACCTTGATAGGATTAATATGATTGTAACAGGGAGCAAAGTATTAGAGATGCAGCAGGCCAGCCATATCGAATTTAAGCACCCAAGTCAGGCAAGAAGCCTAAAAGATGTGAGGCATTTAGAATTTAACCACATCAAAGTTAAGGTCTCTCAGGTTAAGGGAATCATTTATAAATAACTAATATTCTCGTTGAAGAGGGTCTAAAGAAAGCTCATTAATATGGATGCCCTTGGGTTGGTTAATAAGCCAGATGACGTATTCGGCAACCTTTTCTAATGAAAGAGTTTTCCTTCCTGGGTTTTGTTCGGCCCGATTGTCTAGAGTACCAAAAGATAAATGGGTGACCAGAGGGGCATTGTCCCATACTGATTGTAAACTTAGACTAGAGCTAAGCTCTCTTAATGCTCGCTTTTCAAAATGATAGAGATTTCTCTTTCCTCTATGAACACGGTCTGTCGTTGAGCCAATATTGATGATACGACGATCAAGATAACCTTTATCATACCAATCACAGAAAATTTTATGGGCCAATAAACTTTGATTAAAAAAGTAGTTAGCATATAGGTTTACGAAGCAATCGTAATCATCTGCGAGGGTGACAATCTTTTTTATTAGGCCATAGGGGTTTTCACTGAAGTCATAACCATTCTCTCTACTAATTGTCAGGCAAACATGTCCTTCTCTCTCAAATGCTTTAACAATTTCGCAACATAAATCCTTCTTACGATTACCAGTGATTAGAATCTTCATTTCGTCCTACCCTTATAACTTTCTTTCAGCACGTATTGTTTCATTTGGACTACTTTGTTGCAAATTAAGCCTATTTACCGACTGTTTTAATTTTGAGTGAAGTTAGGTAGATTAAGGTCATGAGTTTAAAGACTAAGTTTTGTAAAAAACCTTTCACTTGGTTAGAGCTAGGGCGACATGAACAGGGAGCAGTTCATTGTCATAGCTGCTGTCCTTCTTGGCTTCCTGAAATAGTTGGAGATTTAAACAGGGAAACGATCGATGAAATTTGGAATGGGGAGGTTTATCGTAGAATCCGTCGCTCTATCTTAGATGGAAGCTTTCGTTATTGTAACCATGACCTATGTCCATTAATTAGCGACAACAGGTTACCTGAACGCTCTGATGTCAAGGATCCTTACTTGGAAGACATCATAAAAAATAAGAGAGAAGTTCTTTCAAAGGGACCTTTAGAGATTAATATGGCAAATGATTTGTCTTGTAATCTGAGCTGTCCTTCCTGCAGAACGAAAGAGATAATGCTAAGTCATGGTTCTGAGTATGAGGCCATGGTTAATATGCATGAGCAACTTTTAGAAAATGTGCTTAAGGATCTGGAGTTGTTGATTCTATGTTCTGGGGGAGACCCTTTGGCCTCCAAGTATTATCGCCAACTATTAACCACCTTGAAGGGGAGTCAGTACCCACAGCTAAAGATCCAATTAGTCACAAATGGAACCTTACTAAATGAAGAGATGTGGCAACAGATGTCTGGTATTCATAATAACATTGGTCTTATTTGTGTCTCTGTTGATGCGGCGAAGGAATCAACCTATAGAGTTGTCAGAAGAGGTGGTGACTTTAATAAACTCAAGAAGAACTTAGATTTCCTAGGTGAACTTAGGAAGAAAAAAGCCTTTGATCTATTACAACTTGATTTTGTGGTCCAAAATCGTAATTACAATGAAATGGTAGATTTCGCGAATTGGGGTCTTACCATAGGAGCGGATATTATTAATTTCCAAAGAATCGTAAATTGGGGCACCTTTTCAGACGAGGGGTTTTTAGAGCAAGCCGTCTATTTAAAAGGACATAAGAATAACCAACACTTTGTTCGTACTCTTAATGATCCTATTTTTGATAAAGATGAAGTTATGCTCGGTAATCTTTATGAGTTTAAGAAATAAGCTCAAGGTCCGCCGTTTTTCAGTCTTATTGACAAAACCTTTGACCTCTCTTGAGCAGACCATCAATCTCTTTATATTCTAAAGAAATGGGAGAGAAACCACAGTCCATTTTCTCTTTATCACGTTTAACATCAGTTATTTTCTTGTGGAGTTTACCTAAGTTTTGACGTCCTTGTTGCCAAAGCTTATGAAAGTCTTTATTGAAATCTAGTAAAACCTCTTTTGCCTCAATCTCTTTTAACTCAATAATATTTTCTATGTGATTAAACTCACTAGAATAGGACCAGTTAAAGGACCCTGTTAAGAGAAGGTGGTCGTCTATAATAATATATTTAGAATGCATTTGCTTTGTTAGGTATGCCGCAGTTTTAAGGTGGAAGAACTTTAGACGAATGTCGACATTTTCATGGCCCTCATAATTATCTTTTGCCAAAAAAGCAGCATAGTTCATACTTGAAGAACATTTACGATCAAATTCATCAGAGCAGTTCTTTATTTTCATTTTTGCCCTTTTTGATGCCCACTCATATTCGCCCATTGTTACGACAATTTGAATTTTTATACCTCTTTTTGCTGCTCTAACTAAAGCATTATAGATGGGGCGTAGTTTTAGGCGGGTAGTAGCTATTTCGATTTTGTCACTTGCTTCGTCAATAGCGCGAACAACTTCTTTTGTCAGACGAAAGCCTACATCGTTACTCTTTTTTCGTAATTGGCCATTTCGAGCTAAAAAGTTGTTTCGATTAAAGTAAACTTTTCCGATACTTGGACTTGTCTTTTCAAATGTATAGGGACGTACTTCCTTTTTATGACCAATTTCTTTGCTAATATTCCAGAGGAAATCAAACTCTTCCTGAAATTGTTGGGCCATATCTCCCTCTTGGTCAAAGAAGAGAATGTTTTCATTGTAATTCTTAAGGGAGCCGATAGACCAATTTGCTGACCCTGAGATGACGCTGCCATCTGCTCTATTACCATCTATGACCGCAAACTTATGATGCATTTTCTTTGAAGAAGAAAGCGCACGAGCGTCAATTCCGATTTTCTCGAGAGTTAACATCTTTGCTAAATTCTCTTCTTTAGAAGAATAGCCTTCAAAAATAAGGCGAATTGAAAGTTCATTAGAATTAATACGGTTTTGAATTTCTTTAGTCTTTAAAAAGGTAATAATTGAACTTTGATCAGAGGCCTCTAAATTGTAGAGGGCCAGGTCAATTCTTTCACGGGCCGTTTTTAAGCGGGTAACAATGGCGCTAAAAGTGTCATCGTAAGGGTGAAAGAGAACACTTACTTCTGCAAGGGTGATATTGCTGAAAATGATTAGTGTGAGGAGGATGGCTACATTTTTAATGTTCTTCATGGTCTGTTCCTAAAAAAGATTATGGGCATTGTTACCATGGTATTTTGATCCTATAAATTAGAATGTTTTTATCTATCCTATCTTAAAATTAGATATAATCTTAGTGACACCTCTTCGTTTTAGTTTATTAAAATCAGGCACTTAAGGGGGGTTTTGTTTTTAGTTTAAGACCTTTTTACTCTGTCATTTTCTCTAAATTCAAACTTAATATTACCAATGATTGTCATAGCTTGGGCCACAAACCATGATTTAGGAAGACATAAGTTTCACGGAGGAAATGATGACAGTTGCGGCAAACGTATTCAAAGTAATTCTTTTTAGTTTTTTTATCCTACCAATATTCGCCTATAGGCCAATTGATTTAAATCTTCTCAAAGCAAATATCGAACCACCGGTTAGTTTAGGTACTTATAACTTTGAAGGTATTGTAAAACTTTCAAACTGTAGTGGCTCTTTAGTTCGCTTTAAAGGTCAACCGCTAACAAGCAAGGCAATCGTTTTAACGAATGGTCATTGCGTGAGTCGTAGATTTATCAAACCTGGAACAAATATTATTAATCAGAGAGATCGCAGACGGATGAAAGTGGCAGACACAAATATGCGTTTTATTAGAATCCGTGCAGAAAAAATTCTCTATGCCACGATGACTGGAACTGATGCCGCACTTTTTCGTATCGAACAAACTTTTGAAGAGTTGGAGAGTAAAGGAATTAAGGCCTTTGAACTCTCGGATGTAAGGGCATACCTTAATACTGAGATTGAAGTAATCTCTGGTTATTGGGAAAGAGGCTACTCTTGTCAGCTTGAAGAGTTTGTTCATGAGTTACGTGAGCAAGATTGGGTCTTTCAAGATTCTCTTCGTTATAGTCGACCAGGTTGTGAAACGATTGGTGGTACAAGTGGTTCCCCAATAATTGATAAAATAAAAAGAGTCGTCATTGGCGTTAATAATTCAGGTAATGAGTCTGGTCGTGAGTGTACGATGAATAATCCTTGTGAAGTAGATGCCAATGGAAATATTCAGGCCATTAAAGGGGCGTCATATGGTCAACAAACCTATTGGTTTTATGACTGCTTAACAAGTGATTATGAGATTGATCCAAGTATTGAAGGTTGTCTGTTACAAAAATAAATTAAAAGCATAGAAGAGAGGTTTGGGATTGGGCGGACACTCTCTTCTATGCTTATATTAGTCCTTTATAGGACCTGACATCTTGTTAAGGGTACTTCATTTTGTAATCGATTACATTTGTTCATGGCCTTTTGGCAGGCTTGTCTAGCAACTCCTGTTCCTTGTGTTCCTGTTGCTTGACCTGAAAATTTACGAATATCTTTTCCCCAAACAGTCTCTAGCACTACTTGGCAAGATCTTGTCACTTGTGGACGACGTGGCGCTTTCTTTTGGGCAACAATGATAACTTTCTTAACTTTAATATTACCTTTTAGGTGAATCTGCCATTTTCCTTGATCCGGTCCAGGGGAGCGAAATGAAATGCGGTGATAGTTTCCTTGATTTCTAAAGTCTGGTCTATTTCCATCGATTGTCTCAATCCTTGATTCATCTCTGCCGACTTTTAAATGAGCTTCACCAAAGCCTCTGGCAGATTTTGCTACTAGGACTACTCTCTTTAGGTCCCATTTCTTAAAGTTAATCCGTGGATGTTTTTTAGTGATTTCTTGTTTTAAGAATAGAACGGATTGACCCTTAAAAATTTGGCCGCCATATTCGATTTCCAGTCTTTGATTTTGTTGGGCCCGCGCAGAAACCATTAAGGTCATCATCATCGCTACTACAGTTAAACAAGTTTTCATTCTCTCTCCTAGGCTTGTTTTTTATTGGAGTTATTCTCCTGATTCTGTTGTAGAAAAAACCACGTGGGCTTGGATAGAGGCAAACTGGCACCACGGGGTATTTTAAAGGCCGATGTCAGAACTTTTCATCTTCTTACACAAAATAATTTGATTGCAGTATCAAATTGACCATCTTCTCAGTCATTTGGTTTTGATAGTGAATAGAGCGGCCTATAAATAGAGAATCTTTGGAGGTATCATTTAGGTTGATATTGATTAGGGTTTTTCTTCTAGTTGGTTTTCACGGGCACTTTGTGGCTTCTTAGTTATAGTTTCTCTCAAAGAGCCATGCCACATAAACTTCTAAGTCATCAATAGAAGTTGCTTCACAGCCCGCCATATCGCGTAGGTCACAAAGAGCATCCGCAAATTGAGTTACATCCTGGCAAAGAGTATTGAAAGTTGTGCCAAGATTATTAAGGTCACCAGTATTATTGCCGCTAAAGTTTACGTTTATTATGATGTCGATAAAGTTATTCAAGAGAACAATTCCGCGGCAAAGCCTTTGTTTATCGGTAGTAGGCACACCTGTCGTAATATCAGTTGTGCCATTATAGGGGGTATTGGCGCTATTACATGTTCCTGATTGTCCTGCACCATCATCAAGAGCATCCGTTATTACCGCAAAGTTTGCTCCACCAGTATTGTAAGTATAGAGACAATTATTAGCTTCTGGATTTGTTCCAGCACCTTTATTGCCCAAGGCATCGGCATTCCCATGGTAATTCAACCAACGACCTAGGTTTACAAGAATCATATAGAGGGCTTGAACATTGAGGTTTGTTGCGTCTCTAAGACCAAAAACTGAGATTCTATTAGCACTTGAGGAAGTTGTATTTGAACCAGAATATAAAATCGTATCGATAGCTTGTTGAAGCGTGAGAAAGTCTGTATCTGTGGCCGATGTCATTAATCCAGAAGTGCTAAAGCCCGAAAGGGAGCCAAAGAAACCACCTGCAGTTGAATTTAAGCCTGTTAAGTCATTCGCAAAGAAGTTGACGGTAGAGTAGTTCGCTTCACAGGCATAAGTTGTGGCATAAACTGCGATATAACGATTATTAGAGCTTTGGTAGCCGACTTCATCAAGTACCTCACGGGCCTTCGAACACTCTCTATCAGTGAGCAGAAAGTTTGCTTGATCAATGGCCGTTGCCACTTCTTCACTTTCTCCACCACAGGCAGATAAGAGAAGAAGAAGAATGAAAAGGTAGAAGAAGCCTCTATTCATAAAGATATTTTAACCTATTGAGGTGACAATTGGGCAGGGGTAAGAAAAATCCCAAGTCCGATCATTGAGGTCGGTTAATAGTGGTAGCTTAAGCCCGCGCTTAGCCTGGCATCCGTCTTTTTTATGCCTTGGGGAGGGCGAGAGTCTCGTTTAATGGTGTATTCAAGAATTTGGGAAAAAGACCCAAGAAATTTAGTTTCAAGCCCTGTACTAAAGCGAAATCGACCGTCACCCGTATCTTCTAAATTAGGTTGGTAATAAAGTGTTGAACTAATATTGTAGTTTTTCTTTTTATAAAGATAACTAAGATAGAGGTTTCCTCTTGGGTTTTCTGGATCATCGGTTCCTATAAGGTCTTCTTTTTCATAGAAGGCACCAAGACCGCTAAAAAGAGACTGATGCTCATTTTTAAATAACTGGAGACGAAGGCCACCGCCTGCAAGAATTCGAAGAGTTAGGTTCTCAAATTTATTGAACTCAGTCTGTTGAAAAATTTCGCCAAAAGTACGAGAAGTGAACTCTCTGGTGTAGCGAAGATGAATATCACCCTGTCTGGTGTCTTCTCTGGAGAAGCTTTTCCCATAGCGGTAACTAGCGAGAAAGATAAAATTACTGCGACCATTAGTCATCATATTGAGGGTATTAAATTGAATAAGCGTCTTATCAACATTGCCTCTTTGGTCATTTAAGCGAACACCTGTTGAGCCCGTTAGATTTCGGCCTTGGAGTTTTTCTTGTCTAAGTGACTCAATATTGAGAAAGGCAAAGGTGGAGTTCAAAAAGAGCAGGTAAAAAAGGATTAATTTTGTCATGTTTTAACTGTGACAAAGACAGGGGGAATTGTAAAAGATTTCTTTATAACTATTTGGAATCAATCAATAAATCTTACTTGATAGACCTAAAACTTTATATTTTAAAACCGATAAGTCTTCTATGAAATTTTCTTTTAAGAATTTATCCATACTCTTTGTTCTTCTGATGACGAACTGTTCACAGAAGCAGGTTCGCTTCTTTAGAGCACCTGCCGCTATTGAGAAAGAAGGGTGCCTATCTTTGATGAGAGGGCTTCTTAAAAATACAAGACCGGAAAGACAATTCACGAAGAGAGTCGATAGTGTTCGAAAAGGGCTTATGGCCCAAAAAGGAACAGAGGATTTTCAGGCGCTAGTCGATGATATCGTTGCAGATGCTGCTAATTTTGAAGATGAGGTTCTTAATCAGGAGGCCATCTCTCTACATTCTGTTTTTACAAATTACACTGAGGCCTTAGCGAGAGGGGAGAAAGACTTTACTCCTTTTAACGAAGAATTTCAGAAAGTGGCCGATAACTTTATTAAAGCAAGGGGACGTGTTCGTCCTCTCTCAAACAGCTATAAAAACCAAGAGCATTTTGAAATGCTTAGGTTTATGGAAAAGATGCCGCAGAAAAAGGTAAGCTCAATAGCTGAAAAAGACAGGCTTAATGAATTTATTCTTTTTATGACTCATAAACAGTTTATTTTTGATGTAAGCAAGCAAGATAAAAATGAATGGAAATCTTTCGCTTATTGGGTGATTAAAAACCCTGAGATTTTAAATGCTGAGAATAAGTCTTTTGATGAATTTTATAAAAGAGAATTTTCTCGCTTTCAAGAAGCTTTCAAAAAACAAAGTAAGGCTGAACGAGGAAGTATAGAACGTGCCGGTAAGGAGTATATGTTAGAGCAGTATAATCAACTGTCTCAAAAGAATATCAAATCCACGACTGATATTACAACCATCAAAAAGGATGCAGTCCTACTACTACGACTATTTGGTGATCTTGATAATCAATTCGAAGAGGATCGCTTTCTTTCCTGGCTATTTAAGAATGACCACTTAAGCGCGAATAAATTCAACTCTTTAAAAGAATTGGCCACAAAAGAAGACTTTGAACTTAAGTTGGGTGATGCCTTGAGGCAATCTTACCGAGAGTTTGCCTCCTTTCAAAATGTTCCTCCATTTTCAGATAAGAACATTCTAGGTCGTACGAAAGAAAAGGTTAAAGGGCTTTGGAAAGGATTAAGAAAAGAGGCACCAAGTTGCGACACACTTGATTGTGTTTCTGAGAAATCGCTAACTGGTTGGAAAAAACTTTTCCAATCTAAGTTTTATAAAGATTCCTTTTCTTGTCTTGCTCACAACCCTTTAGTATTGAAGACGATGACCATGGATATGGCATTAGTGTGGGGAGCCTTATTTTGGCATTATAGAGGGCGAGAGGAAGAATTTCAGCGATTCCCCTATGAAATTATTGTTAGTGGTGCTGTGTTTGCCCCCGTTATGGCCGAGGCAAATTGCCGTGCGAGTTTTAAAAGTGCTCTTCCTTTTGGTGCTACTTTGCCAAAAGATGAGGTGTTTGCAAGTCTGTCCAAAAAGTTTGGGCGAGGAGTAAAGGCCTGGAGAGGCGTCGCTCTCAGAGGATTTCTCGCAAGCGCTGGAACCTTAGGTTTAACGATGGGGTTTGATCATCTCTTCTTAGCGATGGGCCACACCATAGCAAAACCTCTAGCGTTAAATGATCTTATAATCCTTATGCCACTTACTTTTCTCTACCATGGTGCCTGGTCAGGAATTAAAAATGTCGCCTTCATTAACCCTTTACGCCATAAGGTCTTGCCTCGACTTGCGGAGTACGTTACTCGTAAAAGGGGAGGTAAGATGGGTTATCTGGCCTTACAAACAGGTCTAGACTTTGGAGCGTTTTATGCTCTTATGAATTTTAATCAATGGGAATATCTTGTTTTATATCAAGAGAAAATTCTCCCTATCCTTACAGGAAGTTTCTCCGCAGGAGTAACCCTTGAACATCGTAGAGAATTATCTCCAGAAGGGGTAAATCTAGATAATTTTGAAGGAGTTAGTGAGTCCGGAATAAGTTCTCATATGACTTTGGCCGAAGACGACGAAGGCATCTCTCTTAGAGATGGCGATACAGATATACCAAAAGATGAATTAGAGGCCTGGGCCGATGAGATTTTAAATGGTGTTAAAAACTAAGACAAATCTTTAAGATAATTCTCTTTCAAACGTTGACTACCAATAAAATTCACCTTTTTTTCAATAAAAGTATGAAAAGCGGAGAGAAGTTCTTGCTGTTCATTGGCCTTATTAGGCTCCAGCTCTTTCCAGCAGGCACAAAATGTCTCAAGAGTATTGAGTGCTCCTGGAGTCTTCTGTTTCCGAATGAGGTAATTTGATTGAAGTCCTGATATCTCATAACGTGGTAGTTTGCTAAGCCACGGGTTTTGAAAAAGAATTCTTTTACTCTTTTTCCAAGTAGCATCAATCAGAATGAGAGGAAGTTCTGCTAGTGATTGATTGATGGCCAGGCCTTTTTCAACGGCGTTAGAGTCGTGTGGGTAAATAAGGGTTCCTTTTCTTTCTTTAAAAACTTCTCCTTCTATTACACATAAATCTTTAAAATACTTTTGTAGTAAGGGTACTGTCGCCAAGGGGTGTTTTTTTTCATCTGGGTGACGAAGAATAATTATGCTAGGTGATGTTTGTTTCTTTTCTGGAAAGTAAGGACACAAACAAAGTGTTTCAACTTGTTCACATTTTGAGCAATACTTTCTTTTGAAAAGTGTTCCAGCAACCACTTTCGTTTTCTTAACCTTCTTTTCATTAGGGTGCCAGGCGACCCCCCATATTCTCCCATCCTTTAAAGTATGTATTTGAACCTCTCTTAATTGAATCCCTGTTGAAAAACGATTTACCTCTAAGATTTCAAGGGAGTATTTCTCTTCCGTGATTTTCTTCGGTTTCCTATTGATGACTAGAATATGGCCAGTATCACCTGATTGGGGCAGTCTTTCTTTTTTCCAACAGAGAAGATCGTGTCTCTTTAACTCTTTAATATTCTCTTTTGCTCCAAGTGTTTCTATTAGATCAAAGTAATCGCTTGCTTTGGGGAGGCTTGGTAGGGACGCAGGAAAGAGCTGTAACTCCTTAAGAAGGAGAGTGATAAGTCCTGCGCAGTCACATTTTAAAATACCCTTGGAGCGATCAAGGAAGGGGGTTCTGTCAAAAGCATGTCCCTCCTTAAAAGAGGTCAGCTCTTCAAGGAGGAGGTGCAGAGGTAAAGTTTTTTCTAGGTTAAGGGATTGCGGCTTCAAGGATTCCACCGAATATTCCTTGAACGTCGTCCCATGTGAAGGAATTTGGGGTGTTAGCTTTTCGATTGCAACTTATCTGCGTTTGTTTGCCAGAGTTGCTCTCTAGAGTAAGAGTTATGATCTCTCTACCCTGAGACTGATTGGTCTCACTTGTTTTGAGAGTCAATTCTAGTTGATTCTTTGGAAGTTCGCCTTCAACCTCACAATATGGTTCACTTTTAACTTTCTTTAATCTCTCTGGAGAATATAGGTGAGGACTTTGTATTCTTCCATCAACAATAAAATTATCTTTTATGGCCGATAGTGCTTGAAACTTTTTAGCATCCTTTATTAAGACCTTTATTTGGGCTTCGAGCTCACTTAAGGGGGACATGGTTTGTTCGCGTAATTCATCAACACGGCTAGGGTTTTTAAAGTAAAAACTCGCTAGTACCGGATCATGATCAGACAGACGACCCATATAGTCTGAATTAATATGAAGAACTTCAAGCACAGGACTTTTGCTCATGAGATTCTTGTTGGCAAAAATAAAGTCTATGGCCGAACTACTACCGTTAAAATTGTGAGAGTAGCGGTCAGCCGGATCAACCAAATTACCTGAGAACATCATATTATGGAGAGTGCCTTCATTTTCAAGTGTCCGCATGGAGCGCTCATTATATTGAGCATTGAAGTCACCTAGGACCACAACATGGGCATTTGGTTCACGAAATTCAATGATTCTTACAAACTCATTAATCCCTTGAGCGAGTAAGGCCCTACGTTCATCTGACTTAGGGTATGGAGGCTGTTGGGCTCCCCAAAACGAAGTGTCACCAAGTTTAGAGTTAAAGTGGTTTCCAATGACAAAAACTTTTTCACCCTTAAAATCAAACTGGGCGACAATACTCTTTCTCGTGTTCTTAAAGGCCTCTGAGTTAGGAAACACGCGACCTGGATTTACCGATAAGTTTCCTTCTTGAGTCATGCGTGTTTCTTGAAGACTACCGCTAGCAAGTGGACCGTCTGTTGGCTCGCCCCAAGTCGTAAAACTTACGCGATTAGCATTATAAATCATGGCCACTCTGATATTACCGCCAGGTTGACCACCTTCATTATGGTTGATGGGGTTAACATTTATACCTAAGTATTTAACGCCATCTTGCGCACATTGAGATCTTTTTATGAGCTTATTAATTGTTTCACTGGCTTCGGCACCACCTTGTAAGTCAAGGCCGTTATCATCTTGTATTTCAATGAGAGAAACAATATCAGGACATTTTAAATTGTTTCTAATGGCCTTACCCATGCTTTCAAGACGATCTTCTTGATTACCGGCCAAGTTCTCGAGGTTGTAAGCCGCTATGGTTAGCTTACGGCCTTTTCCAATTTGAGTTGATTGTGGACGACATTCAAATGGCATAGGTCCTTTGAAGAAATCGATATCAAGACAATTAATAATCTTTTTTGGATTTCCATTTTCATCTTTATCAAAAGATTCTCTTAAAAGTTTAGAGCTAGCTTTTGCAAACTTAGGGTCTTCTGGATCATCACTTAAGAGTTCTCGCATTTGAATGATTTCAGCGCAAGTTGCACTTGAGAGGCCTTTATCGAAGAGCTGAGTATAAGCAGGATTAAGATATTCTAGAGAGCGCACGACGCAAGGGGCTTCCTGGGAGTTGTTAACGAATTTGTCATAACGATAGACAGTTTGGGGAAGAACAAACGTGTATTCTCCACCTCCAAAAAGGTTACTCTCGAAGCTTACAATACCGGTGATATCACCTTTGAAAACATCTCCAATATTATAATGATATTCAGGGGTGACGAGACCAGATGGAACGCGGCACTTTTTTTGTCCACCATCGTCCGTGTATACGATCCCTCCCTGAAGCTCACATGTCTCAAGCTTCCTAGGGTTGGAGGGACTTAAACGATTAAAATCACCGGTTAGATTACCTGCTGAAAAGTGAATAACTTCAGGGTTAAAGTTACCGGCCATAAAGTCTTCCGTGATACCACCGGTTAAGGTACGACTCGTCTCACGACGGAAGCCATCGCCAACAATAAAGAGGCTCAAATGTCGTTGAGGCCTTAGACGAACAAGCTCTTCGTTACCACCACGAAAACCAGTTATACGTGGGTTTCGTATCTTTACCCTCATGCCTTCTAAAGATTCCCAAAAATCAATTCCATCAGTAAGTTTTAAAAAGGGCTTGAAGTTGAGATCTCCTGCCCAAGTTGAAAGAATGCGATTGGGAATTGCTCTGCCATCCATTCCAATTAATGTTGCCTTAGGTAGAGGTTGACCCTTTCTTAAAATCTTTTGGGCGGTTACATCGCGAATGACGGTTTTGGACATATTTTGTTTGTTCTCCAAGGTCATATGCTCAAAGACTGTTCCACTTACTTCAATTTCGTCTCCAACTTCAATATTTGTAAGGTCGGCGACGAGGTGAATATGAAGGGCATCAGAAGTTTCATCAACTCCGTCCCCCTGGGGGTCTTGGATGATGATATCAATTCCTCTTGGGAACCAATCGACATTATCAACAGCAGTTACTATTCCTCTCGTTGTTACTTTGTGGCCCCAGACGGGAGAGCGGTGAGAATTTCCTTGAATTTCATAGGTCTTTTTAAAACCAATATTATTCAAGGTGAAGTCACTAAAACGGGCACGAGTTTCACTTAGATAAGGCAGTTCTGGGACAGTTCTCAAATAAGTCCTGAGTGTTTCTTTGGCGGAAATAATTTTCCCCGTAGGAACGAAACTAAAGTTTAAGCCGTTTCTAAACTTATAAGAAGGAAATGTTTCACCAGAAAAGAAGAAATGATTATTTATGGCCACACGGTAGCTTTCATTGTCTTCAAATGTACGACCATTATCGAGGCCGTAGTTGTCCATTGTTACGACTCCCGCAACCATGTGGATGTTGTAGACCATGCCGGCAACTTCAATATCAAGTTTAAAGTTATCCTGGACACGCGTACGCACCAGCTTTTTAATATCGCGACCGCGCATTACGCCCACCATGAACTCGTCTTTATTTCCTGAAAGGGGATAAAGATCCATGAGGGTGTCCATATCTTGACCAGACATTGAAGTAGAGACAAAGGCCACATTTTCTTCGTTAACGAGGTCTCTTGGATATAGAGCAATATCTAAATCATGAACATCTCTCATGGCCGTGGCCATAAGGTTACCTGCACTTGAAGAAGTGTAATCGTTACGAACACCATTTTTCAAAGTAGTGGTCTTATGAGTTCCTTCAGTTGAAACAAAGGAGGTTCCGTTGGCGAGGCGATAGGTCTTATCACCACAAGAAATGACTGCAAGAAGGATGAATGGAAGAAGAACTTTGTTCAAATTCATTCAAGTAGCTCCGGTATATCTCTTATTTCTGTATCCATGATCTGCCACGCTGGTGAACTCTTGTCCCTTGAGCGATGAGACCAACCTACGCGAACCTTTTTGTTCTTAAGGTTTTCAGGAATAAGGACAAATTCACTCTTGTAGCGATTCCAATTGTCTCCCGGAGGATTATTGAGTTCAAAAGTAACTCTCGTCCAATCGAGATCAGCAATTTCTTTACCTGGGATATCCTCGGCAATTACTAGGCGGACATCATTATCATCTTTATAGATGCCTTCATAAAATTTAATCGTATGTTCGATTCTAATTGCTGGTGCGACGGTGCCATCAAGATCAATCGCTGCTGAGTAGAGAAGCTTTGTCCCTTGTGTATTAACATCTCCACCACGAACGTACTTATCGCCGTCTCTCTCTTCACCGCGAAACATTGCGGGGTCTCCAGAGAGTGTGATTTGCTCTAGGTCACCAAGTAAGTCTTCAGAAAAGTTTTGGCGCCATAGTGGTTTACCTAGGTTGTCCTGAGCATTTGGATCAAAGGGCTGAGGTCTTGTGACGTACTGGAGGTTTTCTAAAACTCCATAGAGCTCAAAACGCTCGATCGCCCATGAGAGAATATGGTTACCTAGGGAGGCATTGTTTTCATAAACAAAGGCAATTGTGATTTTCTTGCCAGCAAACTCTTCAAGAGAGTTGATGCCAGAGTCAACTGTATTAAAGTTGAGACCGATTGGTAGTTTTCCTAAGCTTATGCGTTTCCATAGACGCTCTTCTTTAGTGTCTGATACCTTGGCCTCAAATGTCGAAAACTTTTGGGTAGGATTTCCAGTTGCCTGGTGGGTGAAGTCTTTTACGCCGAAACGTGAAAAGTCATTGCGCCAAAAACGACTCCATTTTTCACCTTCATTTTTCGCAGATAACGCTGAATAATATAAGTCCCAAGTTGTGCTTGGAGTAGTTGCATTCATCTCAAAGGCCAACAAAATCTTCTTACCAGCGTATTTAGTAGGAATATCAAAGAAGAATTGGTCTTGCTTCTCCCACGTTTTCTTTGAAGTCTTGGCCGGAGTTATTGAAGTCCACTCTAGTTTCTCATGGTCAATTTTATCGTTGTCTAAGTTCGTAACCTCCGCAATTTTTATTCTCGCACCTTCTTTTTCATTTTGTGAAGATAGCCTGTGCCTAAGGGCCAAAGATATAGAATTCTTAGCGGGAACGTTAATTACTTTTGAAATTATACGGCTTACAGGCGCGATCTCTTTAACGCACTTTTTTGATTGTTCAGGTCGCACCATAGGTGAGCAGGTAAGGTATTCACCTTCTTTTGCTTCATTCGAAGAAATTTGACCGTCTTTAATAAGACCATTGTCTGTTACTAGGAAGCGCTCGTAAGTCGTAATCTTACTCCCAGATACAGTAACTAATTTATAAGGCTCATTATTATCGTTATATTTCTCCGTCACGAAAGCACGAAAAGCATTATTTAGAATATCACTACGGTTAAAGAAGTCTCTTGGAAGATAATGTTTTTCAAGTTGAAATGAGTGACGAATGGAGTAGCCTGGGTTTTTAGCATTACTGAGATCAAAAGTTGGACTCAGGAGCGTTGCTGTCTTATTTTCCCCACGCACATTAACAGCGTATCTTTCTTGTTGAACAAAACGAATAGACCAAAAATTAGGAATATCTGAAGAGCCAAAAGGAGAAATTCCATCTGAAAAGCGGTAAGAGAATATTTCCCACTGAAGGTCGTCTAGGGGAACACCTTGAATAGCGGCGTACTTAACCATTAGTGAACGGGCACTATTGAGAACCTTGTCAATTCTTGGTTGGTCTCTCTCTGTAATAACAATATTTTGAAAAAACTTAAACGCAGTTTTTAGGCTCATTAAGGCCGATCGGTTGAAGGGATCGGCATCAAGTAGAACACTTGAAACTTTCACTCGCTCTATCGTTCCTCTTACTTGGCCTCTATCACGAAGAGAAGCATTTCTTAAAATTCTTCCGGTATCCATTTGGAACGCCAGCTCGTCAGCTTCTTGAACTAAGGACTCAATGAGAGGGTCGCCAATTGAAGGCTTAACTTCATCTTGATTATCACCACAACCTGCAAGGAGCAGGGAGAGAGAAATTAAAAATGGCCAAAAATAAGTCTTCATTTTAAGTCCTAGTATTTTATGGTCTAAAAGGCTTTGAGCCATCAAAGCTATAAGTTAGGAAAATTCTAAATAGGTAATCTGTCTTAGAGAAACGTGCTAAAAGTCTCTGACTCTGGTTGTTGTTAGCAAAAAAGGCGTCAGCGGCATTTGTAAATACTGGGTTTTTAGCGTTTCTAAATTCAAACTCTGGGTTGACGACAAAGTTTCCATAATGAAGAAAACTACCGACGGCACCTCTTATCAACCCCCCGTGGGAGAGCGACTCATCGGCCGTTCTTAAAGCATTCGCACTTTCATCATCTCTAAAAATAAAGTTCTTCCCTTGGTAACGAAGGGCCGCGTAGGGAATAAGGTCTTCTCTGACTTCAAAACCAAGTCTTACGCCGGTTGCAAAATCTGTTTTCCCTAGCCAATCTTGAAAGTTGCCATTGTAATCTGAATAAACAGGAAAGAAGCCTGGAGTCGTTGTTTGCTCAAACCAATTGTTTGATCGACTTAGGCGCCATGGACGTCTGCCGGCCTTTGTCCCTACGAACTCACCCTCAAAGATAAAACCACTCTTGAGGCGAAAAATTCCATAAAGGGAAGCGGCTTGTTCTAACAGCGAGCCGGTCTCTTCCGACTTTGTGTGACCTACGGCGCCTAACCAAACACGAGCCGATTTACTTCTATAGTTTGCACCAAACTTATAACCAAAAGTGGTTCTTCTCTCCCAACGAACGGCCGTCTGGTTATTTTGAATATCAAAGTTGGGGTTGGTTGAATAAAGGTAAGTGGCAAGACCTGCACCTGCATAAATATTAAAGCGCTTATTTCCTAGGGTTAGCTCAAGTCCAGGAATTGTCTTTCCCACGACGTTATTATTTCCTTGGGCAGGAAGAACTGTTGTTGGACCACCTTCAATAAAATAGATTCGAGTGACATCCCAGGTATTAAATTCAACACCGACTTCACCATCAAAGTTAAAGGGATAGAAGGCCAGCTGAAGGTTGTCTGAGATCTGCCAATTTAATCTGGTAAATTCAGAATCAATATCAAGGCCTAGGGACGTACCACCATTTGCACTTTCATTGGTGTTTATTTGGAGATCTACCGTGAAGTCTACGGCGGAATATTTGTGAAAGGCTAAAACTTCAAAATCGGATGTTTTGTTATTAAAGCGGTTATCTTCTGGATATGTTTCAAAGCGTGTTCTGAAATAGGTGTCATCTGAATATTGGTAACGAAGAGAAGCACTTAGGCCAACCTGATCACCAAGCTCAGTTTTCTTACCCTTTGAATAAATAAAGTCTTCGTAATAAAAGGTCTCGATAAAGAACTTTTTTAACTCAGGTGTCTCTTGGTCGATTTCAACCCTTTTCATCGATTGAATAGTGACGGTGTCTGCCGCAAATAGAGGAAGAACACAGAGGAAAGCAAGAGTAGTGGCCGTAACACGTTGGAAATTCATTAAAGTTCTCACAGAGATTAAAGATTTGAGCCGACATTACCTAGTAAGACGCTGCGTCGCAACGAATTGTACCGACCTTGTAAAAATTCCCAGAATCCTAACTTCATGGACATGGAAAAAGTAGTCAGAATTATTAGGTTTTCATTAGGAATCAGGGTGTTCAATAGCTGTCAAAGAGCTCTAAATAATAGGAGGCTAATTTTTGCCTTTAAAGTTAAGAAAAATTGAATATAATGACTGTTTACGCCCATAAAAAGTGAGGTTTATATGGCGGGTTGGCTTAATTATCATCATCTTATGTATTTTAGAGAGATTGCCTCCGGTGGCTCGATTGCTGCCGCTGCTCAGAAATTAAAACTCAGTCCATCAGCTCTTAGCATGCAGTTAAAGAATCTCGAAGAGTCTCTTGGCCACCCAGTTTTCGAGAGAAGATCGAAGAAGCTTTTTCTCACAGACTTCGGGCGCCATACTCTTGAATATGCAGAAAGGATTCATCGTCTAGGTGACGAGTTCGTACAGACCGTAAATAATGCTTCCTTTAGTGATAAGGCACTTTTTAGAATTGGGGTAATGAGTGGTCTCCCAAAATCTATGACTGTCGAAATTGTTCAAAAACTAAGAGAGAATTTTCCAGAGAGCCCTGTTTCCATTTTTGAAGGAAATTTTCACAATCTAAAACAAGATCTTCTTAATCATGAAATTGATGTTTTGTTTGCGAACTTTGCTCCTGTCGATCAGTCCGATCTCTTCTATGTGAAAAACTTTAAGAAGGAACAGATTTCTCTTTATGGAGTAGAGAGCTACCTACCGTTAAAAGAAAATTTCCCAAAATCTTTAGAGGGACAGGAGATTGTCTTACCTAATAAGCACTCCAACATGAGGGCCTCAGTTGAGTACTGGTTTAAAAAGCAAAATTTGCATTATAAACTTTCTTCTGAGGCTCAAGACTCCTCTCTAAAAAAATACTTGGCCCAAGCAGGTCTAGGACTAGTGCCACTGGCCGACTTTTCTGCACAGCAATTTGTTAAAGAAGGAAAGCTATTTAAAATAGGCCAGTTAGATGGCGTATTTGAAGAGTATTTTCTGATTATGACAAAGAGAGTTTTAAAGGTTCCAGCAGCTGATTTTCTAACAAAAAACTTGCCTTAGTTATGAGCTTAATCGTTGTCTAGTTCTTTTTGTAAAAACCTACGATAGAAAATGATAGAGTCTCGATGTTTTTTTATGTTTATGGAGGTTTAAATGCATATCGTGATTACTGGTGGAAATAGAGGGATAGGTCTCTCTTTAATTAAGAAATATTTGGCCAATGGGCACAAGGTCACGAGCTTTTGTCGTCAGTCTTCACCAGAGTTAGATAGTACTGACGTTTCGGTTATAAGCGGGGTTGATGTCACGAGTAGTGAATCTTTAGAGAAGGCGGTGGCGACAATAGAACCAATCGATATCCTCATCAGTAATGCCGGTCTGTTGATTGCTGATTCGTTTGATAAATTGAATTTTGATAATATTAATCAGCAGTTTCAGGTTAATACTTTGGGACCTTTAAAGCTGGCAAAAGCTTGTGCTTCTAAATTAAATGTAGGTGCCAAGTATGGGATCATAACCAGCCGCATGGGCTCAATAACAGATAACACATCGGGTGGTCAGTATGGCTATCGTTTGTCTAAGGCCGCTGCCAATGCAGTAGGTAAATCACTTTCAGAAGATTTTCGTTCTCAAGGGGTAACGGTATTGATGCTACACCCTGGCTATGTAAAGACAGATATGACAGGAGGAAGTGGGCTGATTGATACAACGGAATCAGCCGATGGCCTCTTTAAAATACTGAACGAAAAAGGTTTTGAAAGTACTGGGACCTTTTGGCATATGAATGGCGAAATTCTGCCCTGGTAAGCCGACTATTTGGGAAGATATTTCCTAAAAGATAGAACTTTATTTAGTCAAAAAGGTCTTCTTTATAAATTCCGAAAAGTTCTTATGATTAAGGCCAAATTTTGGTTCCTCCTGGGAATCGTTTTAATTTATTCATTTAGTTGCCAACACCCTCTTCGCAAACTCGCTCAAGAGAGGACAGCTTTTGATGAAATTTATGGAACATCTCAGGGACAGAGGGTTCGCTTGGTATATGAGGGAATTATTGAACACTATGAAGCACTCACTCAAGCTGAAAAGGAAGATCTCGCCAAGGCAACCTTAAGAGACTTTGATGGTGATAATTCTCTTTTACCTTTGCCTAAAGTTTTATCAGAGATTGAATTTGAGGAACTCTCAAAGGGCGTAGAGCAAAGAGGTAAAGCGCTGCGTGCCTTTTTAGAGGATCATTATTCAGGCAAAAAGAAGTACCTAGATAAAGGAATTATTCCCGAAGCTGTTCTTGAACGTGTCATAAAAAGAGCAGGAGAGGAAGATTGGGATAAGTTTATTAAGCCCAGTAATCTAAATTTTTGGTATGGGCCCGATGTTATTCGTGGACCGCCTTCCTCTGAATTTCCCAATGGCCAATTTCTCGTTGTTGAGGACAATCCTAGTTTTATTGGTGGTATGGGAGATCTGATCCGGGCACGAGAGATTCTCGACAAGTACATGCCTGCTTATTCACGGGTTACAGAAAGTAATGGTCCAGAAAAGTTTTATAAAGAATTAATAAATGATTACAAGCAAAGGGCAAAAAACTTTGAAGGCAGACCAGTACTCCTCCAATATATTACTGAATTAACGGCAGACAATGAGGAGGAAAGAATTAGAGTCTTAATGGAAAAGGCGGGCATCGATGTTGTATTTGTAAATCCTTATACACAAAACAAAGGTTGGCAGAAAAATAATAAACGATTATTGATCGAGGGCGATAAGTTATTCCTTGAAAAGAAGAATAAGGCCAATAGAATTACAAAAAGTCGGGTTGGTTATGTCATCACCAATATGAACCCACAAGATTTAGAATTGAGTCATCCAGGAAATCGAAAATATCATATTATGGCGGAAGCAGAGTGGGAACTAGAACAAAAAGGTCTTAAAAATAGCTATAAAGATGGGTTAAAGAGTCTTATGCGAGTTGATTCGCGAACAGGTAATATTCCCTATGAAGAGATTAAAAATTATATAAAAGAGAATAGTCCTTATAAGTCTTCCTTTGGTCAGAAATTAGGTATTCCTGGGCTTATTGACCTTACGAACCAAGGAAAAATTGGAATCACCAATGGACCAGGTATGGAGTTTGTTGGTGATAAGGAGTTTTATATTTATATCGAAGAGTTTATTAGGTATTACCTCAATGAAGAACCTATCTTGAAGAATATGGATACGGGAAGCTTCGCTCGGATAAATAAAGAGGGGCGAGAAGTAATAGATGGTCGCAAACTTAATGAAGTATTTAATAAGAAAGGAAATTTCGTTATCAAAGACGTTATTGGCCGCGGGGGTGATGCTGTTTGGGTTGGTCCAAAAGTAACGGACGAAGTTTGGGAAGAAGTAAAGTTAAAGGTAAGAGAGAACCCAGCCCGATTTATTTTTCAAGAGTTTAATCCATTGTCTACTTTAAGTGGTTTTATTGGGGATATACGTCTTATAAGTGACGTTAGTAGTTCTGGTGTTCGTGTCGCCGATATTCCTTGGGCAAGAGTTGTTGGTATGGATGGGGATGGAAAGGTTAATATATCCGCAAATGGATTTGAGGCCACCGTACTTGTTAGAAAACTCAGCACTATGGGGTCTTGCTATAAATTGTTTAGAGATATTCTTCCACAATAATTTGCCTTAACTCCATCTAAGGTAAAGATTAGGGCACCAATAGACTTCCCCTCTGGTGCAGGGTAGCTTTAAGCCATGTCCTTAATTAGAAAAGTCCCCATTGTTGCTGAAAACGAGCTTAAATATATTTTATTATTAGCAGCTATTCAGTTCGTTCATATGGTGGACTTTGTTGTCTTGATGCCACTTGGTCCGACATTAATGAAAGACTTGAGTATTACGCCCGCACAATTTGGGACCTTAGTCTCTTCATATAACTTCTCTGCCGCAATCTTTGGCATTCTCTTTGGTTCCTTTGCTGATAAGTTCGATAGAAAATCTCTGTTACTTATGGCCATGGTTGGTTTTACTTTAGGGACTTTTTCTTGCGGTATGGCCTCTGATTTTCATCTACTAATAACAGCAAGAATTATTACTGGCGCTTTTGGGGGCATGCTTAATGGTCTCATCTTTGCTGTGATAAGTGATATTGTTCCTTTTCAAAGAAGAGGGCGGGCCATGGGAGTTGTCATGAGCTCTTTTTCTGTTGCCAGTGTTGTTGGGGTTCCTATTGGTCTCGCAATATCAGATTACAGCCATTGGAAATTTACGTTTGTCTTTATTGGTGTGTTTAGTATGTTTATTATTTTACTGGCACAATTTATTTTTCCAAATATTACGGAACATTTAGGAAAAGATAGCAAGGTCTTCTCTTCACGCCTTAAAAAGCTTTTTTATAACCCTCGTTATCGTAAGAGCTTTTTGTTCATTTTTCTTGTTAGTGGAAGTATGTTCTTGTTGATTCCCTTTCTTTCTCCCTTCGCGGTTAAGAATATGGGTATTGCCACTACTAATTTAAAATATATGTATCTCGTTGGAGGATTGTTTACGATTGTTACTGCACGCGTCTTTGGTGTCCTGACGGATAAGGTTGGCGCATTAAAACTTTTTGTTTTGATCGTCTTGGTTTCATTTATACCGATCAGTCTTTATACCCATTCTGGTGTAATCTCTTTCGTTACTTATCTTGCCTTAGGTTCATTATTTATGACGATGGTTTCTGGTCGTATGATTCCTTGCATGACCTTGATTTCCGAAGTTCCGGGTTCAGAGGAGCGCGGTCTTTTTATGAGTGTGCTTCATTCAGTAAGGTCTTGCGGAAGTGGAGCGGCGACATTTTTCGGCGGGCTTATTATAAGTGAGTCGGCTTCAGGGAAATTAATGGGCTTTAATCATGCTGGCTACTTATCAGTTCTCATGGGACTTTCAACAATCTTTTTGGCCTTTCAAATATTTAAAAATATTAATGAAGAAAGCTCATCTCTAGTAAAGCAGAGCTAGTGCGGTTATTTATTGGCGATTAGGTGACTAATTAGGTCGGTCGCGTTTTGGGTCTAAGTCTGCATAATGTTCTATAAATGCCTTGTATTTTCTTACATCAAACTTCTTTTTTGAATATCTTTGAGTTCCAGTCTAGCGATGGTTTTAAGTATTCTATACTATATAGGTGGTCGGTTTTTTGACTCTAATTAATAGCTAAATTTAGGATAACTTATGGTCAACTTTAGAAATCTCCTACTCGTTCTTATTGCTGGAGTTTCCCTCTTTTCTTGTAATGAAGAAGACAAGAAGTGTAGTGATGACTTTGTTGTGGCCTATCAAAGGATGGGTGATTCTTTTGAAGCCGTTTACAGGCCAAGAAGTGGTTCCTTTGAATTAAATAATTTAGCCGAGGCCATTGATCTTTTTCTGGCCGACAATAAGGACGTATCTTGTACTTACAAGGGCAGTAAGTTAAATCCCACTGTTGAAGCACAGGGCATGCGCCAAGTTTTGCCAAAACTAAGACAGAAGAGTCTAGAGAACTTTTTAAAAGTCTTTCCAAAAGTTATTTATGGGGATGATAACCGTGAGCAAGTAGCGGATTCACCTGGTATTTATCAATCTTGGGCAAGCGCCACTATGGCGCAAATATCTCCTGATGAATGGGATGCAGATTTTAATTTTATTTCAAAAAGTTATGGAGATGAGTTCTCGTTATGTTCAGGAGAAAGGTTTTTTGATGAATTAAGTGTTTCTCGCTGTAGCGGATTTCTCGTTGCTCCTGATATTGTCGTGACGGCCGGGCATTGTGTTCAAAATGAAAATGACTGCCAAAATTTTAAATGGGTACTAGATTTTAAAGACGGGGTTACTTCTACTAATCCAAACAATATCTTTTCTTGTAAGTCCATTATTAGTCGAGACTTGAATGATGATAGTTTGTTGGACTATGCAGTTCTTCGTTTGGATCGCTCGGTTAAGGGACGTAAATTTTTTAGAACAAGAACTGCGGGTACTGTTTCTAATGGGACGGAACTAGTTCTGATAGGCCATCCTTCTGGCCTTTCAACGAAAGTGGCGGCAGGTGCGATTGTAAGAAGTAGCTCATCAGATATTTACTTCAAAACAAATACAGATTCCTTTGGTGGAAACTCTGGCTCAGCAGTCATCAATGCCCAGACAGGAGTTGTTGAGGGTGTGCTCGTGCGGGGTGATTCTGACTATGACGTTGTTGATGCATCAGATGGATCTCGCTGTCGAGTTGAGAGGGTTTGTGCTAATGATGGTTGCCAAGGGGAAGACGTTACTAAGATGACTTCAGTTAAGGGAATCCCTCTTGTTGCTGATCCTGTTGTCATTAGAAAAGGCTTCTATCAAGATAAGAATTTTCCGAGTGCAAAAGAGGGACTTCCTATTGAGTTCCTAAGCTACTCCTATGGTGGCTATACTCTTGGTGGTTTGAAGTTCTTAGATCGTTGTGGAGTACATTTCTATAATGATGGAAGTCCTGAGCTTTGGGAGAACTTCTATGCTGGAGAGTGTGGTCAGCAACAAGATATTGATCAAGTGATCAATACTTTTGGAAATCTCTTCTATCTTTAGAGTACTTGGATAAGGTCACTGATAGGCTAGGCAGAGGGCCTATCTCACTGGGTCATACTTGTTTGACATAGGTTAAACCACAGATTTAATACGCAGATTCCTTGTGCTTGGCCATAGTAACTTACTAGGAATCAGGTTATCTTCTAAGGTATGGCCAAAAAGTTCATTTCTCACAGATTAGGACGCTTCGCTCAGCTTGGAAAGTCTTTGACTAAGGCCACCGGGCACCTCGCGCTTGATAAGCTTGGAAGTACTATCAATAAAGCTACTCAGAAAAAGGAAGAGGTTGAAAACTTTCATCGCAAAGCTATGGCAGCGAAAGAGTTAATTAAAAGTATGGGTGAATTGAAAGGGGCCTTGATGAAGCTTGGCCAAATGCTCTCGATCACCGAAGACCTAGTCATACCACCTGAAATATCAAAACTCTTCTCAGAGCTTCAAAAGAATGCTCCCTCTATGAGCGACAGTGAGCTTGATCAAGCATTTTTAGAAAGCTTTGATAAATTACCTGAAGAAATCTTTAAGAGTTTTAACAGAGTCCCAATCGCTGCTGCTTCCATTGGCCAGGTTCATCTTGCTACTTTACCTGATGGAACAAAGGTTGCTGTGAAAGTTCAGTACCCAAAAATTGTAAATGCTATTAAAAATGATTTTGAAAACTTGGAGAGTTTAAAAAAACTCGTGTCTCTATTGTTTCCTAAGGTACCCAATATCGATAGTTACCTTCAAGAGCTCAAGAGGTCACTCGCTGAAGAGTGTGACTATATAAAAGAGAGAGAGTCGATTAATTTCTTCCGAGAAAATTCCTTGGAAAAATTTCCTGAAGTTAAAGTACCCCAAACTTATGTTGATTATTCATCTACCACTATTTTAACTCTTGAATTTATGGAGGGAGAGGATTTTGTTAAGACTAAGTCATATGATCAGGAAACTAAGGATCGTTTAGGTCAACTCTTGTATGACTATCATAACTTCTGCTTCTATGAGTTGCGCTGTCTACATACAGACCCCCAGTATGGTAACTTTCTCTTCACAGAGAACTCAATCATTCTATTGGATTTTGGGTCTGTCAGGCGCTTTGATAGTGAATTCATTAAGGACTATATCCAGTTACTTCAAAGTATTGAAAATAAAAACCTACCTGACTATCGGCAAGTTCTTTTAAAATTCGGGTTCTTTGAAGAAAAGGATACTAATGAACTTTTTTCTAATCATTTAGAAATGGTTTACGACCTTTATACTCCTTACATTCGAAAGGGAAAAAATACGATTCCGAAAGTGAACCCAATGGACCTAGTCAAAGGTTTTGTTGATAAGATTGACCTTAAAGGACGTAAAAGTCCTCGAGAAGAATTTCTACTCTTAGACAGGGCCCACCTCGGATTATATACTAAGCTGAGGGGCTGGGGTGCAGCGATCGATTGGGTAGAAACAAAGGAAAGAGGCTGGAGTCTTTATGAAAATACTTAGTCTGATTTTATTACTTTCTTTTTCTGTAAAAGCAGAGGTTGCGACTTTTGCTGGTGGCTGCTTCTGGTGTATGGAACCACCTTTTGAAAAACTCCCCGGTGTTGCTAGTGTGATTAGCGGATATATGGGGGGAGAAAAAGAGAGTGCAAACTACAAACAAGTCTCAAATGGAACAACGACTCACCTTGAAGTCGTGCAAGTTGATTTTGATCCAAAAATAGTCACTTATAAGAAACTCTTGGAAGTTTTTTGGCGTAACATTGATCCTACACAAACGGATGGGCAGTTCGTAGATAAAGGGCCTCAGTATTTGTCGGCCATCTTTTATCATAATGACATTCAAAAAAATGAAGCAAATAAATCAAAAGATGAGCTTAATAAGAGCAAGAAGTTTTCAAAACCTATATACACAAAAGTATTGAAGGCCTTAACATTCTATCCCGCTGAAGAATATCATCAAGACTATTATAAGAAGAGTACCTTTCGCTATAAACTCTACCGAGTGAATAGCGGGCGAGATGAATTTATCAAAAAGTACTGGGGTTCAAATTAACTATACAGTCCAAATGATAAAATTTTGAAAATATAGGCCGTAAGTTCTCTTCTTACCCAGCTTATTTCTTGTTGAGACGCTTTTGACTGACTAATTGACCAAATTAAAAGAAAAATTTGTCTAAATGACTTCTGACTTTTTATCATTATTAAAACTCTTTCCTAAGGGTTAGAAGGCTTTCCACTTTTACTATATAATTAAATTTATCAAAGTTATTTTACCAGAGGAATAGGCGTGAAAGAAATTGATAATTCTCTTGAATTACAGAAATTAATTCAAGAGCAAAACGCTTCTGGTGGTGAGCATACGATTTGGGTAACTAATAAGGAAAATATTCGGTTTTATTCTTTTACTATTAAAAGTATTGATCTCGTTAATCGCTCTTTGAGTCTAAAAATCCCATATCAGGAAGATGAAGAGAATAGTTTGTCTTTGCTAGAGGGAGTAGAAGTTAAGGTTTTTCTATCAGGCGTCAATCTTACCTTCTATTCAGAAATATTAGCTTATAAAAGTCATGAAGGTTTACTTAAAGTAACTTTCCCAGAAATAGGCTACTTTAAAGAGCGTCGTACTGAAGAGAGAAAGCGACCATTGGGCACTGTAAAAATTAAATTTCCCATAAAGGGAGAGCTTAGTAAGGGCCTTATAAAAGACGTTCTTGATCTCTCTTCTGGTGGAGTCTCGTTTATTTTGAGAAAGAATGAGAAATTTCCTTTTATAGAAGGCCATAATTTAATTGAGCATTTCTCTATCCTAATTGAGGGCAAGGAAATAAAGTTAACTGGAAAAGTCGTAAGGATTTTAAAAATAAAGCCATTTGTTCTTGAAAATGTACCTTATGGTGACAGGTTGGTTTCCATGGCCTTTACGGCAGATGATGAGGTGTCTCTTAAGCGATGGCATCAATATTGGGACTCCCTGCAAAAAAATAAAGCTGACTAAAAGCTCTCCTCTGACTAGTGAAAAGCTATACATTCCTCTGTATACTTTGAAAAAATTTAAGAAATATTAATGGAAAAAATATGAGAAAGGCATTCGCCGCATTATTTGTCGTTTTAATTTTAGGACTGGGGATTTTTGCATGGACCTTTCCTAAGAGTCGTCTTCCGCAAAGGGAAGGTGCTCTAAGTTTAAGGGGATTAAAAGATAAGGTTCGAGTTACTAGGGATAAGTGGGGAATACCCCATATTGAAGCAGAAAATGAGCATGATCTTCAGGTCGCTTTAGGTTTCACCATGGCGGGAGACCGCCTCTTTCAAATGGACCTTCTTAGGCGAATTGCCAATGGCGAACTTAGTGAAGTTCTTGGAGAGAAAACGGTTGAGTTTGATATTCTCTTAAGAAAGTTACGCTTGCGCGCCCATATGGATGACTTTTGGGAGTCAAATCGCCATAAGCTAGACCCACGCATGATTTCTTTAATGGAAGCTTTTTATAGTGGTGTCCATCAGTATATTGAAACTCAGCCACTTCCAATAGAATTCAAAATACTGGGATATAAACCTCGCCCTTTTTCCCCTCAAGAGTCGATGGCCATTAGTGGCTACCTTGCCCTCAGCTTTGGCGAGGGGATCATCGCCGATCCTCTTTATACGGATCTTTTAAATGATCTCCCTAAGGATCTTGTTGATAAAATGTGGATCCGCGAAAAAAATGACAAAAATATTGTAACTGATCAAAGAACCGTTAATGTACGTATTAAGGATCAGCCATGGTATGGAAAGTTTTTAGAAGCACAAAATTACTTTCGTGATGTTCTAGGCCTCTTTCATGGTTCCAATAGTTGGGTACTCTCAGGAAAGCGTAGTGCATCAGGCTTTCCTCTCTTGGCGAATGATCCCCATGTAGCCTTTTCTAATCCATCTGTTTGGTATGAGGCCCATTTAAAATCTCCAGAGCATGAGATTTATGGTCACTATATCCCTTTGATTCCCTTTCCCGCCATGGGGCACGATAGTTTTAGAGGGTGGGCGATAACGATGTCTGAAATTGATGACATGGATCTCTATGAGGAAAAAGTTAATGAATTAGGGCAGGTTCAATTTAGAGGCAAGTGGGTGCCCTTGATAGAAGAGAAGGAAATTATCAAAGTAAAAGGTGGCAAAGACCTCGAGATGATTGTGAAGAGAACTCCTCACGGGCCACTTATTAATGGAACAAAGTTTGAAGTGGAAGGAAAAAAAATCGCTCTTAAGTGGTCTTATCATCACCCTGAAAATGATGTGGCGACCGCTCTCTACAAGCTTTCGCATACAAAAAAACTTAGCGATTTAGATGGAGCACTTAAGCATGGGGCAACTCCAGGATTGAATGTCAGTTGGGTCGATGCTGAAGGAAATATTGCGTGGAGAGTGATGGGTAAAATACCCATTCGTCGCGGTTTTAAGGGGAATCAGATTCTTGAGGGTTGGAATGGTAGGCATGAATATGAGAGATACTTTGATATAAAAGAACATCCTGGTGTGATTAACCCAAAATCAGGGGTTATTGTTACGGCAAATTATCGGCCCGAATACAACGGTCCTCTACCTCTTGAAGGTTATTGGCAGCCTGGCGAGAGATTTGAGCGAATCTATGATCTTTTAAAAGTGAAAGAGAAATGGTCGTTAAATGAAATGAAAGAAATTCAAAATGATCAGTTTGTTGTCACAGGATCAAAGATGCGAGATGTCCTGTTAAAAGAAGTTATCCCACACACCCAAGAGGAGAGAAATATTATTGCTCTCTTTAAAGAGTGGAAGGGTGAGAGTCACACTGATAGCTTTGGTAGCTCTCTATATCATATGTGGACTCATCATCTTGGAAAGTTGGCCTTTCATGACGAATTAGGTGAAACACGCTATGTCGCCTATAACAAGGTCGCTGATTTTTGGAACTTTTTTAAGACATTCATTTTTGATGAGGATTCAATTCTTTGGGACAATAAGAAAACCAAAATAAAAGAAAGTCGAAATGATATTGTGAATGAATCTTTTAGAGTGGCCATCAGTCGTTTGAAAAGTAGGCTAGGTGAGGACTATAGAGGCTGGCGCTGGGGTGATCTTCATACTCTTGAGTTTCAACATCCTCTAGGAAAAGTTAAGCCACTTAATATGATTTTTAACCTCGGTCCTTATCCTGTCGGAGGTGGTTACTTTCAGGTGGATAATATGAGTACGGCCCGTTATGAAGACTCTTTTAATGTAAAACTTGGTGCGAGTGTCAGAAGGTTAATCGACTTTAAAGACCCCGCACACTCACTAGGAGTGTTACCTACCGGTAATGTTGGCCACTTTAATAGTCCTTTTTATAAAGACCAGGTAGAGCTTTTTATTAATGGTCAGTACCGAGATCAATGGCTAGATATGGATGCCGTAGTCAAAGCTCCACACACTATTCTAACTTTAAAACCTTTTAACCTATAAAAATGGATGTATATGAATACGACAGAGTTAATTGAAAAATTGCCAAAAGCAGAACTTCACTTACATATTGAGGGCTCTTTTGAACCTGAATTAATGTTTGAAATTGCGAATAGAAATAACGTTGAGATTCCTTATAAAAGTGTTGAGGAGATAAGAAAGGCCTATAACTTTCATAATCTACAATCCTTTCTCGATATATATTATGCGGGAGCCTCAGTTCTAATACACGAGAAAGATTTCTATGATTTGACCTATGCTTATCTCTTAAAATGTCATGAGGACAGAGTGGTTCATACGGAAATATTTTTTGATCCTCAAACTCATACAGATAGAGGAGTTGCTTTTGAAACAGTATTCAATGGCATAAAAAAAGCTCTCGATGATGGTGAAAAGAAACTTGGTATTACTTCTCAAATCATTATGTGCTTCTTAAGGCATTTGTCGCAAGAGGAAGCCTTTAAAACATTAGAAGCATCTTTACCTTTTAAAGATGGCATTATTGGGGTTGGCCTTGATTCATCCGAAGTTGGTCACCCTCCTTCTAAGTTTCAACAAGTTTTCGAAAAGGCCAAAGAGTATGGCTACATAACTGTTGCCCATGCCGGAGAAGAAGGTCCTCCAGAATATATCTGGGAGGCCTTAAACCTATTAGGGGTAAAACGCATTGATCATGGTGTGCGTTCATTAGAAGATAAGGCCTTAATGGAGTTGATCATTAAGGAACGTATCCCATTAACAGTTTGTCCCCTTTCAAATTTAAAGTTGTGTGTCGTAAAAGATTTAAAAGATCATAACTTTAAAGAAATGCTCGACCAAGGAGTTTGTGTCACCATCAACTCCGATGACCCTGCCTACTTTGGGGGATATATGAATCAAAATTACACTGAAACTGCAGAGGCACTCTCTTTAAGTGGCGAGGATATTGTTAAGGTCGCGATAAATTCTTTTGAAGCTTCTTTTATTGAGGATGAGCTAAAAGAGAAGTGGATTAATGAGTGTCGAAGTATGTTGACCTAGGAGTCTTGAAAAAGCTCTAGGTTTAACTCATAGCTTTTTCCAAGCCATAAGACATACTGGGTATGATCAAGGAGATCATCTCCAGTATTGGCGTGGATAAAGAAATCAAAGCTTTCTCTCTCTTTCATCAACCAAGGAATAAAATTCCATATTTCTTCTGTCGGAACAGTTATTTGGCAAGAACCCACAGGGTGTGGGCCGACTGGCCTATCCCAAACCCGTCCAATTTTAAAGGTATAGGCTTTTGAGACTTTTTCTAACAGCTTATTAACTTCAGGTATTTCTGAAGGTTCGTAATAGACGTGGGCGTGATAATTCATAATCTCTTTTTCTTCCAAAATTATTTAGCCTATTACTGACAAGCTTGAATTGTTCGATCCATGGCATCTACTGAGGATGAAGTTCTGTTATAGACAGGAAAGGTGTTGTTAAAGCAGCTTAAAGTTCCCCTCGTTCTTTGGATTATTGAGACACCTTTTGCGGCCCTGTCACATGAGACAGAGGAGGGAAGAACACGATTATATTTTTCAAAGGCAAAACTAAGAATATCCAGTTTTCCTAAAAGGTTAATGTCAGAGAAGTTCGCAGCCTTCTCCATTGCCTCACGAGAGGGAAGAGTTCTGCTGTATTTTGTGTATAGAAATTTCATCTCATCAAATGCCACGACAGTACGACATAAGCGAATCGCCTCATCCATTGCGTCTCCAGAAGGCAGAGTGCGGTTTAAGATAGGGAAAGCATAATCGCGACATAAGGTAAAAACCTGTCCATTGCCGGGGCGGCTTGTAAGATTACTAAGAGCTCTTCTCATGAGGACAGCTGTTTCGTTAAGGGATTGTGCATTTCCGCGAGTAGAGTAGGTCGCTTGTTCAATTTGGTAGCTAAGATCGCGGATTTCACGGATCGTTGAAGAACGGTCTTGGGCCAAAAGGGTTACGTTAATTAGAATCGTTGTTATTAAAAAAAGTAATTTGAACATAAGGGTCTCCGGAGTCATTTTGACTAAGTTTGACCTTTGCTATTCATTTTGGAAAGAGGGGGGATGGCGTTGTTGGCCTTTATAAGAAAAATGCCCAGCGTTAACTGAGCATTAAGATATAGATCTTTTAATCTTTATTACTTTACTGCACTTTCTTATAAGGAAATTCCGTAATCGTTCCTGAAAGGTCATCGAAAGATAATTTCTTCGCAGTTTTTGTGAGGACCTTTTCTTTTGATTTCACTTCAATTGCCGATACTTTTTTCTCATTATTAACAAGACGAACTAAACGCTCCATTCGTTCTTCTGCTTCTTTTTGAGTCTTTTGGCCTATGTCCTTAATTTTGGTGTCCATAATGGCAGCAACTATAAGTATGGCAAAAATGATCGCCAATATTCCAACTTGTGGATAGCTGACGCTTAAGACTGCCAAGCCGATTGTCGCAAGAATCGCCCATTCTATATATTTTGAAAAATCATTGTCGATTCTTACCTGACTAGATTTTTTCGCTTCCATCATTTTTCTATATTGGCGCATGGCCATTTTCTTTCTTTTATAAACTTCTGGTGTAGGCGCCTTCTTCTTATTAGCTTTACGGATAGCGCTGTAAGCGATGTTTTTGGCTTTGATAACTTGATAATCCATAACTCTTCCTTATTTACTCTTAACTTCTCTCATGGTTAATACATCCAAAAATCGTGCCAATCATAAATTAGCTAAGCATAAGCTAAGACCCTAATATTGTGACGGTGACTAAAAAAAAATCGTCAAAAATTTAGACACTGTCTGAAATTTATTCTCATCGGCCAGGTAGATCTCTATGATGGAAACCATGTTAAAACCTCTCCTTTCTATATTGTTGCTGCTTATAAGCTGTTCGAGCCCTAATTCTCAAGAATCATTTAAAGAGGGAAAGACGGTCGCTCCTTTTGATGGCAAAAAGTTTGATAACTTAGAGCCATTTGC
>Ga0129324_10000137_pt1 | contig 50777 bp, 42 predicted proteins | sample CPBDNA_7_FD_96879 | JGI IMG/M metagenome (GOLD analysis project Ga0129324, IMG submission 96879) | Freshwater to marine salinity gradient microbial communities from Chesapeake Bay, USA - CPBay_Spr_15_0.2_DNA | ecosystem: Environmental > Aquatic > Marine > Coastal | place: USA: Chesapeake Bay... | reverse complement strand
CTTCCTCTGCTGCTTTGTCGTCCTCCTCTGCTGCTGCTTCCTCTGCTGCTTTGTCGTCCTCCTCTGCTGCTGCTTCCTCTGCTGCTGCTTCCTCTGCTGCTTTGTCGTCCTCCTCTGCTGCTTTGGTGTCCTCCAAGGTAAGCAGTTGACTTTCCAAGCAAATGATTGAACTGACAGAAATGGTGTCGTGTGGACAACTCGAGTCCCATCCAGTTTGAATCTGTTCTCCAATCAGCTCAACACATCGTGCTGAAGGGGCGACAACTTTCAAGCGGCCATTTTTCTCGCCAATTACCATACCGAAAAAAATATCATCACCATGCGTACTCTTGTAGTGGGGGGATTTGTATTTGACCAAGACTCCGTCCGACCCCTCAATGCCTCTCTGCGAAGAGACTCTGGTGGAAAGAACAAACGATTTCGTCACAACGGACACTGACACAAACCAAGGAGGGGGAGAAAAAAGGATCAAACAAGGGAACCAACGAGGGAAAAGGATAAAAAATATGTCAGTTCCATCGACCAGCGACATTGTCCCAGCGACCAGCGACATTGTCCCAGCGACATCGTCCCAGCGACCAGCGACATCGTCCCAGCGACCAGCGACATCGTCCCAGCGACCACTTCCTCATCAAAACAAGACAACTCACTACTAAAAAAAATGGATGTTGTTTGAATAATGAAACACCATTTTTTTGATGTTTTCGAATCTTGGGTCTTTTGGATGGCACAGGTCAAAACACCAGCACCAATCATTTCCATGTCTATTAAACTTTTTACACTATATAATGTTATTTAAAATAAAAAATGGCAGCGGCACAAAAAGCAAGTTTTAAACAATTAACTTCTTCGAGTTCTTCTACTGCAAAAGACGATGAAATGCACAGGAGTATTACAATAAATGCTAGGGGTACTCATATTATAATTTATGAACCCCATCCAATATTTGCTATGTCTAGTATTCTTAAAGCCACGCGCAACTTCGACAAACATGCACATATATTAGATGTAAATGTGAATCCATACTCTTTACAAGTATTAATTGACTACGCTGAATGTCGTATAGCAGCTCAAAATGGGGACCAAGACGCAGGAGAAATCATACAAGAATTTGCGGCAAAAATATTTAGTGATGGTGCTCTACGTTGGGCTGTACGCGCGTTACATATGGAGTTGGGGGTCGAAAAACCAGCGGAAACGTGGACATTAAATGAAAATTTGTCTATTGAGGTTCTTCATTGTAATGTTGATATGCAGAAGTCTTGGACTTTTATCCAAGCCGTTGCTATCCTTGCCCTTTTACTAAAAGAACATTTATTTGAAAACTTTACAATTACAGTAAAACAAGCCCGAAGTTCAGCCAAAAAGCTTCCGGAAGATAACATGATAGCACCCGATAATCGACGCGATGGACAATATCGTTTTTTACCGTTGTCGGTAACCATTATTCACCCGGATGATGGAGAAATGTGCATAGTATTCGGAGAACAAGATGTGGACCACCATTGGCAATCGCGAAGCTCTTATTATTCTTTTAAATACCGTACCCGCGATGCCATTTTAGACCAGTTGACCCCTATTAATGATAGTTTTGCTCCATTTATAGAGAAGTTAAAACAATATTTAAACATATATCAAGATACAGACTCCCGTCATTTTTAAAATAAAGGACAACCATTCAATATAACTATGTCCACGCGCCCTTCCAAGAAACGCTTTTCACCCCAAACTGCTTTTGTTTCGATGCCAATGGCAAGTACAATTACTTTACAGAGTACGACATCGAACAAATGAAGTACACGGGCATTCCGGCTGTAGCATGGCCTCTGGTGCGCTACTGGCCCAAAGATATTCGAAGACCAAACGTCTGTAGACGTCGTAGTTATATTTAAATTAAAAAGAAATTGTTGTTGACGGATTTTTAAATGTTGTTGACGGCTTTGATTCTCTAATAATCTCTATAATTTGTACAGGTTCAACTCAGTTACTCCTGGTGCTGTGAAAATTTGACACTATTTAAAGACTGCATCTTTCGAATTATGTCTTTTATAGTACCAGAAACATGGCAACAAAGACCAATTGAATTACCATGTTCAGAAATCAAAGTTGGGACAAAGATAGAATCTTCTACTTTTATAGAAGAGTCATCATTTGGTAGGTCACGAACACCTATTGTTACTGCTATGTATATCTGTAGTTGTACTGAAACTGGTAGAATAGTTGATATTAACTACACCATTATCAAGTATACATGTTATCTGCAAAGTGATCCGCCAGTACCGGGCGCAGAAAGAGTAGACCTTAGTTGGGATATTGTCTGCAAAGAGAAACCCATCAAAAAATTGAGGTACTTGTGAATAATGTTAGCGTTGTTTTACTGTGTTTTTTAGAACTAGTGAAGATGTTTTAAGGTTTATATTCTATAGTTTTATGTGTAAATTGAAGATACATTGGTTTTTCCGTCGCCTTTTGCCCGCCCCCACCTTCCTTATACATTGATTCCGCTCTCGACAGATTCCCGACCCCATTTCCTCTATTCTTCGCCATCTGAACACCTGCGGCATTAATGTGTTCTTCTGTTACTGTAGCATTCCCTTCAACATCAACGTTGCCATCCGCATACGCAAATTCAGAAATTTTAATGGCAAAATTCTTACAATCTCTACCGTTTGCAAAGTTCTGTAGGCCTTGTAGATGTGCAAGCTGTCGTTGTATTGTTTGATGCAATTTGTCATCTACTGAGCAATATCTAATCTTGAGTTGATTCACAGTAAAATTCAAGCATACACCAACACTCCAATCCGTTATTTCAAATTGTTGTGTAAAGCGCGAACGCATCCCTTGATTTTGTGCCATCATGTTATTCATTTCACGTTTGTAACCGGCTAGTATAACAATGATATTATTTTTGTATTTATCTTCCTCCAATGTTGCAATCAGTTGTGTCTGTGCCTCTGCGCCGTATTGACCCTTTCCCAGTTGATAGGCTTCGTCAATAAATAAAGTACCGCCCAATGCTTGCTCCATCTTTTTGCGCACCAACTTTTGAGCTTCGCCAACGTGAGTGCCCATCAAATCGGGTGCAGATGTGATGACCATTTCTGACGACGACACAATTCCTAGTTGGTAAAAGACATATCTCATTTCTTTGGCAATGAATGTTTTGCCTGTGCCGGAATTTCCCATAAAAATGTAATGGCCTGGCGAAGGCATTAGAATTGGCGCATTTTTTTTGACGGAAAGTTGTTGGTAAAATTTGTGGGCTTGATTCAGGCGTGTTATATGTGCCATAATTTCGGGCGAGACATAGGCATTCTTTAATTCGCCAATAACTTCACTAATGTTGGGAATTTCGTGAATATCAAAGTCTTCCGCTGACAAACTTAACATAAAACTAGCAACTGTGCGCTCAATAGCATTTCTTTTCGCTCTTGACAGCATGTTTTCGACTTCTCCGGCATTTCCAAAGGAAGCCTGTTGCCTCTGCATGGCTATTTTTTTGATGACCGCTTTCCGTACTGCAGGCGGGCAAATGATGCGTTCTTGGCGGCATTTCATCTGAAGTATTTTTTCCAACGCGTCGTCGTCATAATCTTCAAATTCAATGGGGTGACTGACGTCAAATCTGCGCCCAAGGCCTGGATTTTCCTCGCGGCACATCTTTAGAATATTCTCCTTATATCCCGCCAAAATCACAGCCGTGTCCGCGCCTGGCTTTGCTGAGACACGCTCCACTAAAACATCGAGCGCTTGACGTCCGTATTCAGATTGGGATAGGACGTAGGCCTCGTCTATAATTAGAACTTTACCTTTTGACGCTTCCATAATGGCGACGGTTTTCTTTTGTGCCTCGCCACTGTAAGAACCCACATAATCAGAAGCTACGGTGGCATTAACAGAGCCATCCGACAGGTATCCAATAGCACCTAAAATTTCACCGTAGATGGTCGCAAGAGAGGTTTTCCCAGTTCCCGGTTTACCCACAAACAAACGGTTCAGCATGACAGGGAAAGGAGCCAAACATTGCGATTCGCGCAGCCAGTTCTTATTGGCAACGTCCACCAAATTTTTTATGTCTCTTTTGACAGATGCAAGTCCAACAAAATCATCCAATTTAGCCAATGCTGCATGAACGCGCGGATTGTTCACTGGATTTTGTCCTATGACATCCTCAATGGTCACTTCGAGTACCGTGCCAGTGTCCACGTTTTGTGCAATTTTACTATTGTCGATGCCATGCCTTTGGTCGATGCCGAGACCAAGACGGTCACTCGCTTTCATAATCTTATCATATAATTGGTTGCGCACCGTTCCGGCATTTCCAAATCCGTGGACGCCTCGCTGTCTGGCAACGCGGCGAATCAAAACCAGTGCCACTGCATCCTTCATGACCCAGCCACTATACTTGTCGGGGCTCGTTTCGCGCCTTGTTCTTTTCAACATAAGTTGTAGGATTTGGAAAAGTTCGTCATCGGAATAATCATGGAATTCGTACACGCTCGGAAAACGCCTCGGTAGACCAGGGTTAAAGGCGTTCAAATTCTTTTCTATTTCGTGCTTGTAGCCTGCCAAAATAATGGTAATGGTCTTTCTATCGTTTTCGGCTGTCGTCATAATTAAATCGAATATCTTCTTACCCTCATCTTCATTTTCAGGGTCTAAAGAATAGGCTTCGTCAACAAACAGCATACCACCACCCTGTTCTCGCATGCTGTTCAAAATACCTGTCACGCCTTCCGCTTTCATCACCAGTAACGATGCCGCGCTTTCTTCTTGGAAATAAGGTTCTCCTGGCCCCATTTTAGCAAGTTCTAGTTGATATTTTGCTTGCGCGACTTTATTTTGAGCAGTGTCACTCCCTACCCCCTTCGAAACCTCGGTGCCTACTCCCCACAAATTTCCAGTCATTACGTTCCAGCCAATGTTGCCAGCTCGTTTTCCGAGACCGCCGCTTGAACCCTTTGGTGGCGTGGGCATCTCTCTGGATTTTGTTGCAGGGCGAAGAGATGTGTGAAATAAAAGGTCCCCTAACAAACGAGCGATGGTAGTTTTACCTGACCCCGGATTGCCAATGAATTGAAAATTTAATGGCAACTCGGGTTGAGCGGCTTCCGTTTCAGTCACTTGAGCTAAGCGGTTTTTGTACAATGTTAAGCAATGGCGTTTTATGTTTTCCATGCCGACATGGTCGCGGATAATTTTGTCCATAGCTTCATTACTACGCCAAATATCAAAAGGAGCTGGAGTCGACTCGTCACCGTCGCTCGAGCTGTCTTCATCATTTGCCTCGCCGTTGCCCTTTGACTCGCTGTCGTCCTTTGACTCGCTGGCATTTGTTTCATTGTTGTTTTTTGTTTTGCTGTTGTCATTTGTCTCGTCGTCTTTTGACTCGTCGTCTTTTGACTCGCCATCTGACTCCTTTTGTTCAGATTCATTACCGTCGCTCGAGCTGTCTTCATCATTTAACTTCTTTTGTTCATCTAACTCCTTTTGTTCAGCATCTAATTTATTCATTGCATATTTTTGCCGCTTTATAGCCAGTGTATCACCGCTGTTTTTATCAAACAACTTACGAAGTCTTTTTTTTAATTCTAACCATTCTATATGCAACGGACTATAAGGTAAAGAAGTTATAGAGACGAAATGATGTTCTTTTTTGACGACCTGCTTTTCTTCTACGCGTGCTCTTTCTGTGGGCAAAAGCGAACTGTGAAAAGCTTCCAATTCAGATGCGCAAACCTTTGATTCTTCAGACTGTGATAATCCACCAATTGTTTTTGACAATAAATCAAAAAACTTGACATGAACGCCTTGTTTATGAACATTTTTCATATATTTGATTAATTCAAAACTAGCGTCTTCATACTGTCCATTGCCAATAAGCTTTTTAATAGTGCCAAATGCATATTCACTTGCTGAAACCCCAGATGATAATTTGTCCTTAATAGCGTCCTTAATATCGTCTGCATATGGCACTACAAAAATAGGCAAGTACCGATAGGTTAATCTCCACTTGTATTGACGCGGAGTTAACGAATCGAAAGCTATTTTTTTTTCTGCTGTTGCTATACGAGCCGAAATGGTTAAAAATAACATGTTAACATGTTCGACATCGACCGTGTGGACATTTCTGTCATCTTCGACCAATTTGCCATTATCAAGCAAATTTTTAATGTCTAACTGTTGGATTTCGGGTTTTAACTGATCTCGATGTTTAGAGAAAATGGAAATTAAATATTTCATTTTCTCTACATGAAGCTTCGACCCATTATCTATCGCGTCCATGAACGACTGTGGTCTGTCGCCGCGCAACCATCCAATGAATTGTCCGAATCTATCCCTGTTCACGAATATGTCTCTCCATTCATTCATTAATTGCGTTTTACACTCTTTGAACTCTTTGACTAGCGTTTTCCGTTTTTCTTTCAGAGCATTTTGCGCGTCCTGTAATTTTTTAATTTCGTCCGGAATTGCGCAACTTTCACTGTGTAATATGTTGACTCTATAACCACGCAAACATTGTTCGATAATCTGTTTTTTCAAGTTTCTTTCATCCGCTACCACCGATTCCATACATTTCAAGTTGTCTTCTGAAACTTCGCGATTAAATGCTGTTGCATTGTCATTATCTGAAACAGCGCGCTTGTATTCTTTATATTCTTCAATGTCTCTATCTTCACAAGCTTTTTTATATTGTGATTCTTTTAGAAATTGTTGCTCCATAAGCTTGATGCGTTTTTTATTGATGCTGTGAGCTTCTTTTTTGTCTGACAGCTCTTCTTTTTTCTTTTCTAGTTGTAGTCTTTGAAGTCTTTTCTCGTCGTCTTCCTCGTCGTCTTCCTCGTATTCCTTGTAGTATTCCTCTTTTGTTATACTTGCTTTTTCTTCGTCATCCTCTTTTGTTATACTTGCTTCTTCATTCTGTTTGTACAGTTTCCAAGCTTCCTCTTTTGTCATACTTGTTTTTTTCTTTTGGTACCATTGTTTCCAATCGCTGTACCGTTTCCAAGCTTTTGACATGGCAGCACTGGCTTTTTGGTCCGAACCATAATTTTTTTTGGTAAATTGACCTTTAGTTTTTGTTCGAAATGTACCCCAATTCAAGTCGGGTGGAAGTTCACTTATATCGTATTCGGTCATTTATGTTGACCATCGGTTATTAAATAGTTGTTTTTTTTAATGTCGGTACAACCCCCAATGAGATGTCCCTATTTAAGTGTTGATATAGATGTTAATAGATGAGTTTCTATACATTTGTACGCGAACCACACAGTGAATGGTCTGACTATCATGAGTTTTTATATAAAAACACATTTCAAAAATCGTCGGAAATATGGAACCACCCAAAACTTGGACCGTTCTTTCGATGTTTAAGAATGCACGCAAAAACAAAGGACAAAGGAAATTTTATGAAAATACTTGCCCGAAACCCCTTTTTGTTTGCAGAGCCGGGTAAAGGCCAGAACCAAAGGCAAAAGAAGCCACAAATAAAGCCGCAAGAAAGGCAAAAGAAGCCACAAAAAATGACTCCAGTGACTCCAGAAGATATGGTCCAACGGCAGAGAGATATTGAAATTGAAATTTTAAAAGGACGCATAAAAGCAAGAAAGGCAAAAAAAGCCGCTGAGGCAAAAGAAGCCGCAAGAAAGGCAAAAGAAGCCAGCAAAGAAAAAAACCCAGAAGCGAAAACAGAATCATCCGACACTAAATCATTTCAAAATGAAACAAAAGTGCCAGAAACACCGCCATTGGACCCGCCATTGGACCAAATATTAAGTACAGGTTTGAAACGCCACGCAGAGAGGCAAAAAACGGTTGTATTGAAGAGATTTCAAGAATTCAAACAATTAAACTATCGTACAATTCGTGAAATACTCACGGAGTTGCATGATTTACATGAAGAGCATGTCGATTTAATTTGTTCCATTGAACGTGTCAAATTCATGTACGACACACAACAGAAAGACGAGGCTCCATTTGCTAGCACCACCACCAAAACCTACTCTGAACGCGAAGCTCGCGTCGAACAAATGAAACAACTCGAAAACCCCAGTAATCTATTCCTTCAAATGTTGGATGGTGATTTATCCGAAGATGAATATCGCCAGTTGTTTCTTTATTGCAACACACTCCAGTCTCGACGCGAACAAATCATTGAGGAACGCAAAGTACTTTTGCGAGACGATGCTGTCGTCAGTGCAACGCGTGATGAATTGTACTATGTCATGCGTCATGGTTGGTCCAAAACATTTGGAAAGCCTTCGACGGTAGCCGATGTAAAGAAATACATCAAGTTTGAAATATCACAGGAAGAATTAGCACTATGTGTTGAACAAACCAAAATGAAATTTCTACAAAGTCAACAAGAAGAAACTTCAACAATACCAGAACACTTTTCGTCATATTTCGCCATGAACATTGACAGTATGACAGGCCATGAAGATTATCTCCTGTCGAAAATTACTCCTGATGTACGGTTAGACCATATCCAAGAACACTTGGATACATTGAGACGTGTCTTAGAGAAAGACAATGTACAGCAAATCTTAGATAAAAACGCGGGCGACCAAAAAAGGTACGAACAATTATTGGACAAAAAAGCAGTGGTATATTTCGAGCAGGGTCGTGAACTATCAAAAGGCCAAGATATCGAGCTAAATTTCTTAGCAAGAGCTTTCATCAAAGTCTTGCCTTCATTTTTGTTCTCAGCCGAAGAAAGTAGTAATAATAAAAAATTAGATGCTTTAAATGCCAGGGAGCAACAACTGGACGACGAAGAAATGGAGTACACATTGGCTGGAAATCTAGGATTGGCATCGTCAGACAGATACAGTTTTACAAAGACTGTAGAGTGGTTTCGTATGAGAAGACGTATTTTGCAAAGAGGTATTGTACAAAATAAAATAAAACATGTTTTGCAAAGACATACAGCTCCTACTTCCGACCACGCGAAAAAAAGAGAAGAAAAGAAGCGAAAAAAAGAGGAAGCGATTCTTTCAGAGCTGGGCACTGAAGCTCTGAAAGAATTACAACAGATGACGCCGTGGTATGTTGACCATGGTTGGTCGCCGCGAACCAAAAATGTCATTCGACTTATTTTTGGAGGTATACAGGTCGGAAATACTGTTATAAACACTGTGAATGAATGTGTACATGCCGCTGCAAGACTTGAAGAGCAACGTCGTCAATCTCAGACTCTAACAGATGCATTTGAGCGCGAGCTTACAGAAAATACGAAAAGATGGAACGAAGAAGATTCGGCAGCCAATCGTGCGCGAGTCCAAGCCAAAAAGGACGCGGCTGCCCAAGGCGGAACCTCAGCCGAAGCGCAGACAGTCATTGAGAATACCAGACGCCATCAAGCCAATCGTGCGCGAGTCCAAGCCAAAAAGGACGCGGCTGCCCAAGGCGGAACCTCAGCCGAAGCGCAGACAGACATTGTTCGACAACGTCAACACAATGAGGACTTATGGGTGCAGACACAAGTGGACGAGGCAAAAACCGCTCAATTTAAAAATGATTTTCAAGCAGATGTAGCAGAGCCCACACTTCGTTCGAAACGCGCGAATAATATACATTTAAGTAAATGTGCAGATTTTACGCCGTTTGGGTTAGTCACTGGAGATGGTCGTATGGTGAATGAAGCAAATGGCTTTCGAACAGAAGGTGGTTTCGCTGTAGATGGAGAGTGTGCCGTTCCGCATCCTCCCGCTTCCGATACAGGTGGCGGCTTCATTAGCACGTACGCGAATTACATCTTGGATGGGGAATGGTTCGATGATACGGCGAACGGCATGCTTCGATTATCAGACCCGAATCACAGATATGGTTACGATTATTTTTTCAAAAATTATATTCAAGAAAATCCAAATGCATTAGATGCGAAATTGACTCAAGAACAGTGGAATGGTATGAGCATGGCGGACAAGGCGCCCTATATGCAGGAATTTCACCGTTTATATCCATCTATAGGGGGTGTCTCTGTCTCCGCCAAACCATCTGGGGGCGGATTCCACGTGACGGACCAAAATGGTCGTATTATTGGTGAATATAACGGTCGAATTGACCCACATTCCACCAGTCGCTTGCCCGCAGATTGGTGGGAAAATATAAAATACGCCGATGGAATAACGCCACTGGAACGTCAACATCCAGTGTACGGCGGAGGCGTGCACTAATAGTTGGAATGATGCAAGAAAAGTTCAAGAAAAAGATAGTTTTGATTCGATGTGTTGTATAAGTTCATTCAATCTCGGTGAATGACATTGTTTCTCCCTACAATTTTTTACAAGCTACCAGTACATTATTTTCGTCAAAACTCCATTCAATCCTAGTATTTTTTAAATCTTCAAATGTTTGTGGGTCTATCAACACATTGTGTTCTGTTTGAACAGCCATCCAATTCTCAACTTTGTCCGGTGTTTGGACATGTAACGAGAAAACATGATATTCTACCTTGTCACGTTTTGCGAATCTAAAATCTTCATGGATAGTATTAGGTTGCATTGTTGTCTTCAAAACAACATGCTTCATATACATTATAATTCTGAGAAAAAGATGGATTTTTATTGTTCTCTACATGTTCTTAGACTCTTTGTTTTTGTCCATGAGATAGGTTGCCATTTGAGACATGTATCACCATGACCTGCATTCAAACATTGTTTATTATAGTCAAACATGTTGTCGCCACTACCTTGTTTTTGCCAATCATCATAGGGTGACCACAACTCTGAGGATTGAATGTATGGGTTCCTATTCCAGGAGACTGCATTGAAATCTTTTATTTTATTCAACCATTGGTCATCTCCACCACATATTTTTTCGGCTGTCCGTGCATTGTTGCTGCCTTCACACCGACCGTATGAAGCACATGCTTCTGTGCCTTTTTCTTTGTTCGTTGAGGACCGATTGTTGCCAATGCAGACGTTGTCCAATGGATTCCAGGTGCTGCTGTCTTGCACACTGTTGGACCAACAACTACATTTACCATCTCCGTGCCGTCCCCAATTGCACCAACCACCACGGCTGCAAGCAATGTAACAAAAGCCACGATTACAGATTGATTGTGGGTCCTCCGAGGACTGTATTTTTGAAACAGATGGTTGAAAAACATCTGCCAGCTGTGACATTGGTAGCCTGCCTCCACCATCACCCTTTTCCATCCCGTTACATTTTTGACAAGTGTCTCCCCAATATTGTGGAGCACATTCTACACATGTTGCGGTATTGCCATCTTGATCGGCATGTTCCACTTCGTCAGGATATCGTTTGATAAAAGGTGCCAACATCCACGCGTTGTCTTCGGACACATCACAATTACAATGTCCATCACCTGTCACACCAGCATTGCATTTACCATGTCGTGAACATTGGTTATCACCGGACCCCCCAGGACATGTCTTACAGTCGGGTCCCCAAAACCCGTCAGCACAGATATCGCATTGTTTATCTTTGTTCCAGTCTCCACACTGGCATAAGTCACCGGACCATACAATCATTTTGTCAGGATACACAATTTTAGTGATTGGGTCTTGAAACTCTTCTTCGCCACAGTCACAACGCATTTTTTGATATTCGCCACCTTTTCCAGTCAACGAAATCCGTGCATAGGATGGTGCACATATTCCTTTGTTCCCTGAACATATTGTTTTCGGTTCTTCCGTGATCCAATCATAACCAGGACAAAAATCACACGCTGGTGACATTTGATAATGTTCTAATTTATTCTCACCCAATAATTCACCAAAAAAATGCTGGTCACACTGACATTGACCAGAACCATGATGTGATTCTTCGCAGCAGACTGTATCCATGCATCTCCCCCCAGCATACTTGTCTGATTGACAATCTTCATTCTTTTCACAGGCATTGCCATTGAAAGCTGCATACCAGGTTGAGTCAATTGGGAAGTCAATACCACGACACCGACCACGACAATTTTCCGACTTCAAACAGTCACTATGCGAGGAACAAGTCTGACCAGTACTTGTACAGATGGCTTCCCATGGGTATTTGCCAAGAACCCAGTCCCCACATTCGGATTGTTCCTTGGTTACATCATCTCGACAAAATCCATTGTCTTTGTAGCCCTGATTCGCTGCCAGTTTAGCAGTGTCGTCCAAACAGGTGCCACGATTGTTGCATTTCACAGACTGAATATCTTTCAGTTGTACACGAATTATTTTCGAAGTTTTTTCCAGTTGAAGCAATCCATCGATATTGACCTCCACCAGAGACAGGATGGTCCCATACCCACTTGCAGTACGTATCATTGTCCCATTGGTCAATGGGTAATTTTTTCCAACTGTTTTGAGTGGTACATCTGTACCATAGGGACATCTTGTACAGTAATAGCCGAAATGATTTGGAAGACATTCGTCACAGATGTGTCGGCCATCTTTTGCAATGTTGTCTGGAAATAGTGACGAAGTATGATACCATGGCTGCCATCTATCGTCACAGACTGAGCAGTCGTCGCCTGTATAACCCTTCGCACAATTTTCACAGTTTTCACCAGCATATCCTGTTTTACAGACATTACAGGCACCGGTCGAGGTGGGGGATGGTTCTGGTTTCCATCGTTCCGCACAGACTGAACAATTGGACGCCCACTGCGGGTCACAGCTACAGACACCTGTCCCATAGACACCCCAGTCACAGACACCATGTGTCAAATCACATTGACACGGTGTACAGAGTGGTCCCCATTGTTCTTCTGTACAATCGCATGGGCCTAATTTGTAAGGATATTTCCAGGTCAGCCATATACCAACAAGAGCAAGGGACATGGCTGCTAATAAAAACATGGAGGTAGAGATAATGTGTGCAAAGGACCATCGTTTTCTGTGTGTATATTTTTGTATCAATAGTTCTGAAAGAATGTACATGGACCATGTCCATCCGATGGTTCCACTGATTGTAATCCAAAAAATGCCAAATATCCACCCAATCGGTGTCTCTGGTGGTCGATATCCTGAATCGTACATGGTGTTTGCCCCTGACATGAGAATCCCAATTCCAGCAAACACTGAGAATAAACTGAAGATTTTAAAGAGATGAGCCCCAAACATCATTTAACAAAAAAGTTCGAGTATTTATACAATATTATTTAAAGTTTTGAGTCAACAATGTTTGTTGTTGTTGTACCATAGTGTAGAGTATCGTGTTCTTCTCTTCTAATTCTTGAATCTGTTGAAGTTGGACTGATAGTTCGAGGCGACACTGTTGTAATTCCATATGTAATACTTGAAGTTCGTCCTTTTCTGCCTGATGGTCAGGAGGTGTCGTCTTTGGCAGGTTTTGCAGATTGTTGTATTTGAAATAAGACATCAAGGTCTTACAAAGCATGTTTATAGGTGTGTTTCGTTGTCTAGAGGAACAACTCAAATTCTGAAACGTAAATTCTTCATATCAAAGGAATCGGTATTGCACAGCTTGCCTTCCATCCAAAAATATTTGATAATAATACCATTAGTCTCACTGATGTTGTGTCCATCTGACCGATTTCTGGAAGGTTTTGCTATCGATTTGGAGGTCAATATTATTTGAAACACTTTGCCACGACGATGCCATTCAAGATGGTGTATTTTGTGCATATTGATCAGTTCGATGAGCTGTACTCTGCGATGCCATTCGTTTTTGGACAAACTAAAAAAGAGAATGAGACAGATAATCGATAAAAGAATAAACCACGTTAATATTTGTGTGTCCTATGTATATACTCCTATAAATTGACCAAACTCTCATTGTTCATTGGTCTTGACCCATGTGCGAGTCCAATTCGAACAGCTCCATTCGGCATGAGAGGTAGGACTGATTTCACTGTTGACATTATTTTTGCATATTCGCTGTTGTCATGTTGTACAGATTGAAAAGCACAGAGGAGATGCTTGTATGTTTCTCGTGCAGCTTGGATGTCAGTTTCAAGTTTTAAATGCTCCACATTTTGTTTGCGTTGTTTTTTACTATGTGGTAAAAAACGCTCCTGGCGTTTGCTTTTGACAAAAAATTTCTGTGACCTTTCTGCCTGGTCCAGTTGGAACACACCATTTCTGAACGGAACAACAACAAAGGCAAATTGTGCCGGTATGCCCATGGTATGGGATGTGTAATTGACACCCAGTTCAAAGGCTGTATCGTGACCTGTCTTCTTGTCCACACATTTTTTCTTGAAAAAAATGGTCTTGTTGGAGATTGACCCACATTCAATAAACATACCATTATCTTGACGTAATTGCACAACATGCTTTGATTTAATGTCAGGGACACGCACTGGAACATGTTCACTATTCTCAAAGTAAAGCACTTGTGTCACGTAGATGCTCTTTTCAGCAGCCATTTTGGAATGTAAACACAGACCGGGGTACTGCTTGTTGGTATAGGGCTCATCTCTGTATAATGTATGGCCATTCGCATCAACAATAAAATTACATAATTCTGTTCTTTCAGGCAATTGTTGCAACTGGTGAAAACTGAAAGTTGGGCACGAAACTTGCTGTGGGTCATTTTTGATGGGCTCAGAGTCTTCCCATTCGTCTTCTGAGTCGTCTGACACCATCTCAGCCTCATATATCATTGTTTTAGTGGTCATTGTAGGGGGTCAGGTGTAGGTGTGTAGGTGTGTAGGTGTGTAGATGTGTAGATGTGTTTTTATCCTATTCTTATAATATGTTAGAATAGAGAAAAATCCGAGATATTTAGAATAGAGAAACGAGGAAAACCTCTGACTAAAATTTGATTCCAATTACATCGAAGGTTTTGCATCTGTATTCTCATGAGAACTATGTTGACACATCTCCGGTATCACAGCGGGTTTGTCGTCGGTGCTCATGAGCTCCTTCAGATTTGCGGAATTGGAACCCCATATTCCAGTTGGTTCTTCCTTCATAAAGAGTCTTCGCAGTTTTTTTTTCATAAAGAGTCTTCGCGTTAATTTAAACGAACTGTTTTTCATTCTGAAATCCTTGAAATACGGATAAAAGCAGAATATATGTAACATATACGGTATAAAAGTTGATAAAAAATTGTCCCGCGAAGCTCAGAGAAAAATCCGAGGAAAGTAGAATCTCTGACTATATAATTGCTATTGTATCTAACAAATATGTGTGGTATCCTTGCAATCTTTCATGACCAGCGAGGTGGACATCGTTTTGACAAGTTATCAAGACGTGGTCCAGACATGTCAGGGCATTTCACAGAGGACCAAGTTTGGATGGGACATACACGACTGGCCATTGTTGGTCCCGAAGCTGGAAGTCAACCAATCATCACTACGAAATGGGTGCTGGTGATCAATGGTGAAATTTATAATTCTCCAAAAGATAAAACAGATTGCCATTGTGTCCCAGCATTACTGGATACACATGGAAAAAATGCCCCACTGGAAATGGATGGAGTTTTTTCTTTTGTTGCTTACAACAAAGAGACACATGAAATTATTGTGGCACGAGATGCCATCGGTGTCACACCATTGTACTGGGCTGCCAGTCCACGTGGTCTCTATTTTTCTTCTCTGCTGGATGCACTGCCATCAGACGCAATTGTCAAGATTGTACCACCCGGACATAGTACACGGTTCGAGCTCGACGGCGGGATGCCCATGTTTACGCCGTGGACTACTTTCTATAATCCTTGGTTAGATTTAGCACTGTTGCCACCACCCACCAACCTGGTGAAGCTGATGTACAATGCTGTGGAAAAGAGGCTGATGGGTGATGTTCCATGGGGTGTCCTCCTATCAGGAGGTCTCGACTCAACCATTGTGGCTTCTTTAGCTGTTCGTCTTGCACATCTACGTGCAGACTATCCAGTTGTCCATACTTTTTGCATCGGTATTCAGGGTTCACCTGACCTGCACTGGGCTAAAATAGTGGCAGAAGAATTAGGCACACATCACGTTTCGTTTGAATATACAGTTGAAGAGGGAATTGCTGCAATACCAGAGGTGGTACGAGCAGTTGAGACCTACGATGTCACTACTATCAGAGCATCGACACCAATGTGGTTGATGGGTCAACATTTGAAACGTCGTGGGATAAAAATGGTACTCTCAGGTGAAGGTTCAGACGAGTTATTTGCAGGATATTTATATAATCATTTCTGTCCATCAACCCGAGATATGGTCAAGGAATGTCAGAAAAAAATGAATCAATTGCATGCTTTTGATTGTGCTCGTGCCAATAAATCACTAGGAGACTGGGGAGTTGAAACACGAATTCCGTTTCTTGATGGCGGGGTCGTCGATTTTGCGATGAACAAACTACATCCTCAATACAAGTTATCAGGTACACATCCAGATGGTCCCAGGCCTGAAAAGTGGTATCTACGCGAATGTTTTCGCCATCTTGTCCCCAAGTGTGTGGTTGACCGGACAAAGGCACAATTTTCAGATGCCGTTGGGTCCAACTGGATTGAACAATTAAAAAACACAGCTGCTCTAAAATGTGGCACAGCTACTCGCTCCGTAACCAATGAAGCAACATGGTACAAAGGCATTTTCGATGCACAATTTCGACATATTGGTGCTGACAAAACTGTTCTCTATACGGAAGACTCCATTGCTTGCTCTTCCACGGCTGCCGTACAATGGCATGCGGGATTTAAGGACCATCTTGACCCCTCTGGTGATGCTGTTGCAGCAGCAGTTCAGCAGATTATGTAGTATAAATGTTCAATGCTTCAATTTAAATGTCTGTAATAAAACAACCATCTGTAACCCACAAAATATTTATGTCTGCAGAGCCAAGACATTTTGGACCCTCCGAAGAGGACAGTCGTGAGATAAATAGACCTGATGATATAATGAAAGCCATTGCCTTAAAATTGGTCTGACATTTACTTTGTACATCGGTGGTGCGTACAAAGTATACACGAAAATAAATGAGAAAGAATTTACAGGTAACACTGGAACCGTTTATAGGATCGACGTGACAACACATATTCTTAAATATATTTTTAAAAATAGTCTTTGAATTTAATCATGTGAATCCCAGTTAAGGATGTACCACCTTCTATTTAAAGAAAAACCGTAATATAAACAATGTTTGGTTTAGATATGACTTTATGGAATCGTGTACAGTATCCTTCAATGAAGAGTGTTGCAAGTTCTGTACGTGATACAACTTACCAGACTCTTGTTGTTGGCGTTGGCTCCTTCGGGATTGTGTCACTGGCCTCTAAAATAGTTGCCGTGTTGCTGAACAGTTCCGATTAAAATGAAGAGTGTTGTGATACCCACAGACGGTCGGTAGAGCACACCCATGGTCCAGAGGACACAGAGAAACACTGTATTCCAATGGACATTTCTATCAATGATAGTTTGAACATAGTTCGACATTTTTTTGGGGTCCCTCCATCCTTTGATTGTATATTGTTGTTTTCTCCATTTTTCGATGAGGTCTTTTCCCGATTGTTGACGAATGGTAGCAAGTCTCGCATTCAATATATAAACACCCATATATAGACACGGTGCTGCAATCAACACTGCAGATGGTATCAATGTTCGGGGCAGGAGGACTATTGCTGGCGGATACCATGCAACAACTGTTTCCAACAGTGTATAATACATAATCAGAGCAGATGTAGAGTTATACATGACAGGCAAATCCATGCCGGTTGATTGATGTCTATATTTCTGATGTGTCAGTGGGACAGACACATTGAGCCTGTCTATCCATGCTATGGAGACGATGAGCACCATTGTCCACAAGAAGGAGACAGGTTCAACAAAGATAGACAGCAGGAATCGACGAGATGCAGTTGCGAAAATCAAAGCAGTTGATGGTGAAATAGCACCTCGAGCTTTGAGGTATATTTCTGCTTGTAAGAGTGTCCACGCCACTGCACACAGTTGGAAACCACCAATCCAACTCGAATTAACATAGCCCCAATGGCAGCCCATGAGCACAGAGAGTACAAATCCAACGATGTCCGATGTTTCCATCTGTATAAACGATGCAATTATGCTTGCAAAGACAAAAGGTTGTGTGCCGACCTGCATCAGAGTCCCAGACACTTGAAAGGTCACTTCAGACATTGTCCTTTCAGTATGGGGAGCTCCAAAGAGTGGGATTTCGGAGGCAATCAGGGCAAGAACTGTAAATATAAGAGTATTCATATATTTTTGACGCTGTGGTATATTGCTTCTTATTTTTTCAAAGGGATAACAGACATACGATTCAATCATCATTTGCTTTGTTATGTATTATATTTTATAGTCAAAACAAGAACACCATTCAGAATCCCACGCCAAGGCCGCCGCCATACTATGGAACCGTTAGCAATGTGGGCCATAATACACGCGCCCGACACAAGGGTCAAGTTCCAGCGAGTCCTAGTGGCACAATGAACATATTATATATATTTTTTGCTGGACTGTGTCCTTATAATCCCAACATTTTTACAATATGTTCAACACAGTCGGCTGGTAGCTGTACAATGGGTACTTTTTTAATGGACATGATGCATCCCAAATATCGCTGTCGAAGTCGGGCACGGTATTCGTACGGGTTCAGAATGTGGCGATGAACTTGTTCCAACATTCTTTGACGTTTCTGTGAAAAGATAGGCCGAAAAATGTTAGGATTGTCAATATTTTCGTACCCAATGCACAAATTTTGATGCGTAGTCCAAAATGCAGAGCCTGACACCACCAATGGATGTGTTGCTTGGTAGTGGACAGTGAATGAGAACGAACGCGGTGGTGGTGGCTGGACAGTCACCATTCTAAAACATTGAGTCTCCAATGTTTGTGACAGATACAATGTTGTATAAAGTCGATGATTCATTGAGAAGTACAAGCATGCGGTGACGAAGGTATGCGGTGACGAAGATCAAGTCATGAAATCCAGGATTTCTGCATAGTCTATTAAACACTGGTAGTCCCAGAAACAAATGTTTGCGTGTTTGTCAGAACCTAGCGAAGCGGCCAACACACATTGCCATCATACCGGATGATAATCGGAGATATTCCAAGCGTCTCAAAATAGTACCTCTGGTTACAATGACAGTACTGGGCTTCTGCTGAGGGCTCTGGAGTTAGACACATGACACGTGTTTGGTAGAGATGGCAGATTGACACTATAAACATTAAACGTTTTATAAAAATGTCTGCTGGACAACAAGATCATCAAGTTCGACATGTACCACCCGAGGAGAAGGAAGCGCCATTCGAAGTCATTCTAGGTGGAGATACCTATAGACTCTGTGGTGATGGATACTATCATATAGTTACTGTAAATATTAGTCGCGTAATGTCGAGAGGAAGAGTATTAACACAATCTCGAGAAACTTTATCAAAACGAGCATACAAATATGAAAACGGTTCTTTATACGGCATATACACAGGCGCGACTTTGAGATTGAGAGAAGCTGAAGATGTTGAAGAAGAAACTGAAGAATCAAAAGCTGAAGAAGCTGAAGAATCAAAAGCTGAAGAAGCTGAAGAAACTGACGAAAAATGGAGAGGTCGATTTAACCGAACTATGGAAACCATTCAACACAATGGCAATATACAAGACAAACTCAGACAATTGTCTGAATCGTCTGATGAAGTAAATCCCGATGAATTACCCTTGGCGTTGGCCGTGCTCGCTGACTTTGACGCAGACGTTCCTTTCGTGTCGCCTGTAGAAGAGAACGATTCTCAAAAAGGTGAAAGCAGTTCTAAAACAGAAGAAAGCAAAGAACAAGCTCCAACTGAAGAAATTCCAGAAGACGAACCAGTACTTGGTCAAACTCGAGATGGCACTGTTCTTATCTTTGAAAATGCTGCCAAAGCATTAATCCATGACGCTGTTGTATTAGGTAGGGCAACAAAAGAAACATTGGAACTTCTTAGACCCTTAGGTAAAGTTCTTGGTACAGGTGGTGGTTTTGTATTGTTTAAAACCAAGGATGGCATTGTCATTGCTTTAAAGACATGCGGGAAAATATTAATGGGTATTTGCGATGAATTTACAACGCCCGAAAGCACTACACAAGTGGCATTACTACAGACCAAAGAAGCGGCTTTGGACGCTGGTAAAGCGTTGTTGCGTTTGACGGGTACTTTTTTCGAATATATGTTTAGCGCTGGCGGAGGTGGCGGCAGAGACCCAGATAGATATGATGAGGAATCTGATGAGGAATCTGATGAGGAATCTGACGAGGAAGAACAACACAGGGTGACTAGACGCCATCCTCAAAGGAACAGCAGACTCAGCCAGGAGAGACATGTGTTTAGCGCTGGCGGAGGTGGCGGCAGAGACCCAGCTAGATATGACTCGTCTTCTTCTGATGAGGAAGAACAACACAGCGTGACTAGACGCCATCATCCAAGGAACACAGGACTCAGCCAGGAGAGACAGTTACGTAAGTTAGATAATCAAGGCGGCGGTCGGCTGTATACTACAGCTGTTGGTCAACGGGGCCAGGAGGGGCAAACGCATGAAGAAAGAAACAACACCCAACGTGCAGCCAGAATCGCACGCGCGAAAGCACGCAAAAGAAGACTATTCGAACCCCAGTTTAAACAATTTATAAACAATTTATAAGCTCTTGTTTTTAATGTTTTAGAATTATGACCATAAAAAATGTTGCCTTGACGTTGTATTTCAACAGTGTATCCAATAACTTGGGGGTCTGTTTGGTCCATCGTCAAAAGAAATAACCAAATGTTTACGTGGTCAATGAGTTCTTCCATACATTTCTTATTAACAAAAAAAGAAAAAAAAGGAAGAAACATTTAGTTGACACAGAAGGCGGTGACGAAGATCAAGTCACGAATCCAGGATTTCTGCATAGTCTCTCTATTTAACACTGTTAGTCCCAGAAACAAACCAGAAACAAATGTTTGCGTGTTTGTCAGAACCACTCACATATCCAACACACATTGCCATCATACCGGATGGTAATCGGAGATATTCCAAGCGTCTATTTCAAAATAGTACCTCTGGTTACAAGGACAGTAGTCAAGCACTGCAACGACTTATGAACTGGTGTCTTGCTAATAATATTTCGGAACTGTCTGTGTTTGCTTGGTCTTCCGAGAATTGGTCTCGTCCAACAGTGGAAATTTCAGGTGCTATGCAACAGTTTGACGAGGCATTGGACAAATGGTCTGCTGACGAACAAGAGGAGATTGCATTTTATTTTGTGTCAACATCACCTGAGAAATTAAAGCCCAAGACTCGTGACAAAATGCTTGCATTACATACAAAGACTCTGAAAAATAGTAAATTAAAGATGTACATCTATATTTCATATGGATTCTCCGAAGATGTGGAGTTCAATCAATCGACTAGTTTTCGTGAGACATCTGCTGTACCTTCTGATGCCTCCGAACCTGACATGCTGATTCGAACCTCTGGTGAGCAACGTCTGTCTAATTTTTGCATGTGGCATTTGCGATATACGGAACTACTCTTCATCCAACCATTGTTTCCGGAATGTGATGAAGAAGTATGGGATGGTTGCGTTGAAGAGTATATGACTAGAAAACGCCGTTTTGGCCAGTAGGGACGACATGACACGTTGTTGAACTGTGGCATAATTGCTGTAATATTTCCATGCCTGATTCAATTTGAGGAACTAACTGTCCAAGTTCAAGCAACGAGCGTCGCATTTCAGGCATTATAATTTGGACATCGGCCAGTGTCGACTTCATTTCTGGCGCTATTGTTGCAACTGTTGCAACAAGGATTGTCATCAAAATAAGATGTGTAATAATCAAACAACCAATACAAATGTATACTCCTCTAGAGGGTGTCCTTGTTGTCAATGGTAAAAAGTCGGTGGTGATATCTTGCATGCTTTGCTTACAATCATTGTTTATTAAATAGTCTGTTTGACTACCTCTGATGAAATTGGAGTGTCCATGTCGTTTTTTTGACACATTCCCAGTTTGCAGCAAATGTGGTGTCCAATCGTGATCGGTGACAAGTTTCCCATGCTTGAAGACTTTCATAATCCGAAAAGGTGAGAAGGATGTCATCTTTTTCAAAGACACATTTGGCCCGTCGCCACCCTTGATACAAATACATTTTAGATACCTCTGTATGAGCTAACTTCAATGCCATCAGGTACAGCTGGTGTTTAAAACGTCCCATGTGAAAATTGATATCATTTTCTCGAGCAAGTGTCGAGTCAAGCGGTGCCGACAACCATTTGTCACTATGGTCCCGACCATAAATATACCACGTGCGCGAAAGAGCTGGACCCATTCCTCAGGGATGACAGGATTTAAGTAGTGTCAAATATTAAGTTGAAAGGTTTGTGTCGAAACAGACTTATGACTCAATTCTGCAATGGTGATATTGTTGTGAACATACTGGATATTATGGAGACTATCATAGAAAAGCGGCACTGGCGGGTGTAACGAATGTACAACTAACAGATGATGATAGTGACCATCTTCAAACAGTTGTGTGAGGTGTGACAATGGTGCAAATAGGAGGCGTTGGGAACGAAACGGACGCTCGTGCATCACGACCAAATCAGCTGTTTCCATCTGGTATTGTTGTTCGAAAAGCCGTGGGTGTTCGTTCCCAGTGTAGGCGATCATGATAGTTGCATCCGAAGCAGCAAAAAAATGCAAATAATAACTGGTTGAAAAGACACCAATTATACAAAGAAACAAAAAATATTCTATCATTCTTTCATCACAGTCTGTCTACTTTATATCTATATCTGGTACCGTCAATAAATCCCTACCAACCGAATACTTCTTTTTTTGTATGCCAGCGAGTCGCATCGTCACGCTGTTGCTGCTCCCACTCGTTCCGAAGGACCTGGACCTGACTTGGACTCATTGAGTCCAACCACTCGGCATTGCGCCAATCATTGGTCGAAAACCCTCCTCTTCGTTCCTCGTTGATAAGCCTGCCAAAAATTGCCTCGTGTAGAAACTTTTTACGTTGTCGAGGCGACGCGTATTTCATGGCACTCGCACTGTTTAAAATGGCCTCTTGAACAATGACGTCCGTTCTCATTGCGTTTGGCACATATCGCAGTGCATCCCCTGACATCATAACAGCTACCGTACACAGTTCTTCTGTTTTTTCTTTGACAGGCAAATATTGTAACAAATATCCGTCCAACGACAAAGCGAGTTCCGCGTATGTAATTTGTTGTTTGCTGTTCAAAGATTCATACAATCCACGAATATATTCATGGTGAACGCGATAACCCAATGGGTACAAATATTTCCAAAAAAGGAGAGGAGCACTCCGAGACAACATGGTAATATTTTCCTGTTGTTGAAGGAATTCAGGAACGTTATGAACAATGTATTGATACATTTTCGTCGCTAAATATTCGTCCGTTGCATAGTGGGTAATCCTTTGGTGTAGTTGTCTCTGAATATGCTGCAGAGCAGTAGGATAATAATGGACTATATATTCGATCACCTTTTGAGGTGGTATGTTGGGATTATTTTTGAGATAGACCTTTGCATCTGTGGTGTCTGATGTTCCAGTGACATACTGTCTAATAGAGGTGAACATTTTTGAAGAAGGAAGAAGAACTTTTATACAGTGAAATATTAATATTTTTAAAATCGTACTCCTGAAAATTTCACAGATGTTTTTTCATTGTTAAATTGTACACAGCAGTCGTTTTTTCTAACACTGAGACAGACACCGGGTTCCCATGTATGAGGAGCATGGTAGGCAGTCACACTATCACCTTTTTCTATCCGTGTTGAACGACATTGTTCTGAAGAATCGAGACGATATTGTTTCCCACCTCGTGTAGCAATGTATCCAGTGTCTTGTACTTCAACAATGGTAAATTTTGTACCACGGACTGAAATATGGTCTCCTTTGTTAAACATTGGAGCTGTCATGTGTCTAATCCGTGCTGTTAGTCCGTCGACAGCAAAATATTCTGCTTCTTCTAACAGTTGATACATATCGGTGCTGCCTTTGTTTGGTAATATTTTGTAGCCGCGAAGGTAGTTTAATATCCATCGAAAAATATGTGGGTCTCTGTCAATGAATAAATGTCCATCAATCAGTGCGGCAGGATTGTTCTTGGAGACAAGTGAGCCTAACATAGACGGGAAATTTTCCAGAGTTTCGGTGGTTGTGTAAAATAGTTGGCCACCAACATTGAATTTGACCAGAGGCATTGGTGATGGAACTTGTTCTTTTATACTATCGTGTGATGGGAGGATTTAGTGTTGTGTGGCCATTCTACGATTGATACGCTGTATCAACTCATGTTGGTCAAGACGTTTTTTGGTGACAAGACGTTCTTTTGGGACGTCGGCAACAACGTCGGCAACAACATCGGTTGCTGCAGGAGTCAACAATCCCAAGTAATACAGCAACACCACACAGAAACAACAAACAATAAAAATCAATTCTGTAGGGACAGACATTGTTGAACACTATCTGTCATCGAAGAAGAAAAAAGAATAAGTGTAACTTAGTTTGATGAGTGTACGACAGGAATTCCAAACCGTTGAGGTGCGTCTTCTACAAAAACTAGGGAGTTAGTGGTCTGAGGGTTTTTGTGACGCGACAGGTACATGTATCACATAAGTGAACTGTCACATTTCGTTGACATGAACATCATCATGGAACCTCTCAAGCTCTTTCGCCTCTACACCAAGCGCTGCCGGCCCGTGTGGACCATTACTTGGCGCGACAGTGTGGCGCCATCGCTTCGGTCAGGTGTACCTGCTGTACGAGAAGAAGATACCAACTTTAACAAACAATGCGCTCTCGACTACATTGACAACGTGGGAATGGCGGCATTGAGCAGCATTGTCACGACCATCTCCCAATATTTGTCACAGAAGCACCCAGACATCTTGACATTCCGCGTCAAAGCCGCTGGGTATGTGCACAAGGTCCACACTCTCGAATGGCAAGCCATGAGTTATTTTTTGGCTGTCGTGACGTTTGTGATGATGACTAAAAAAAGTTAGTGTCAGCCTTTCTGACTTTGAATCATAGTGCCAAGAATAACGATCAAAGCGGTCTAGCTTTGACAAATAGCAGTGGTATAGAAATAACAGTGTCTAAAAAATGTCCAGCATTGAATAAGGAAGCTGAAATCAAAGAAGCATGTAGGGGTTCTATTCATTATGAGCAAATACTATCGTTCAAAGTCGGTGACGACACGGAAGTGGACCATTGTAACGACGGTGGGTTCAAAAATATATATTGTAAATGGCGTGCGACTATCCCAGAATCTACCGAGCAACTCTATGAAAAGGTAGTTAAAAATGACATGTTCAAGACAGAAACAACGAAAATAGGTGATCAAACGTTCCAAGAACCTATATTGACACAATGGAAAACATTTCATTTGAAAAATGCTACACTTCAAGAAATTTCGAAAGAGGAACATTTACACATTACAAAAAAACGTAGATTGATAAAAGAGACTTAATTTTTTATCAATCTTTTCATCGAGATATGTTCAGTCAATTAAAAAAAGAATATGTGTTCATTCATCCAGTTATAGATGTTTACTATTATTTCTTTTATTTACAGGGAATTCTACATGTTTCTACGGGGACGACCCGAATAAGTTTTCATGTCCTTCATTGGATACAAATGACGATTTGAACGAGCAGGGTTTCTCCGCTGGTGTCGAGCTCGCTGCGGCGCTCTTTGTCGCGGCGGATGACCTCGAACGGGATGGACACCAATAGGTGGTCTCTGGTTGGGAAACATTGCTGCAGTTAACAGCAACAATTGTACCGAGGACATCACAGACATATTCTACTTGATATTTGATGTCCAACTACTGAACTCAATTATGACTAGAATGTTCTTATTTCTCATTTAAAAGCATTCCAAGCACAGCTCAATCTGCAACACAAGACATAGTGTCGCATCATCTTCTTAATCAGCGCCCTCCAGTGCCCAACCAGTCGTTGTTCACACATAAACGACAGGCTGTGGCGCATCAGTGCCATTAACACCATCTACACCAGGAGCACCAGGAACACCTTGCGCACCTTGCGCACCATCAGTGCCATCAGTGCCATTAACACCATCTACACCAGGAGCACCAGGAGCACCAGGAGCACCTTGCGCACCATCAGTGCCATTAACACCATCTACACCAGGAGCACCAGGAGCACCATCAGTGCCATCAGTGCCATTAACACCATCTACACCAGGAGCACCAGGAGCACCGTCATTTCCATCAGTGCCATCAGTGCCATTAACACCATCTACACCAGGAGCACCAGGAGCACCGTCATTTCCATCTACACCTTGCGCACCTTGCGCACCTTGCACACCTTGCGCACCGTCAAAACCTCGAAGACCAATTTCACCGTCCTCGAGGTTGAATGAATACGCGAATGCCCCCGCTCCCAAAGCTAATGCGACCACAATTAGCATTTTCCACACCATGGACATGCCTTTGTTTACATGTTTGTCTTTCTGTGTATACAATGGTTCACTTGGTAAAAAATTTAATTTTCTTGATTTCATTTATACATAGTCTTATATTTATATAGTGCTAAAAATCAATCCAGTATGCACTTCGACCGACGGAACTTCGACCGACGGAACTTCGACCGACGGAACTGTTGAAAATAATGCGGTTCCCGCCAAAGACGGCCTGTCGCCGTCTCTAGTCATTGGACCGATGTGACTTGTTCAACACATATGTTGTTCATGTATCAATGGTCATGGTTGCTGACAAATGAGTGTGGCATGGACTTCTCTCAAAAAGGCGTCCCCCCAAAGCCCAGGTGATTTCATGGCTTCTTTCTGGTCGATAGTGCCTGACCTTGATGTCATGGACTTGATTCGTGTGCGGCGTTCTGAGAGGTCTTCTTTCTGGGTGCATGAAGTGTGTGATTTTCGATGGATATGTATGCAACCAGACAAACAAAAATGGCAGTCATAAATTGACCGATGATGGCCTTCCATTGTTACGATGATGGAGGAACAAAATCTGGAGGAAGCTTTTGCGCACTTTTTGAGAGCCGTCCAAAATCAAGTATTTACTATGTTCAGTGTTTTGGTGAGATGTTGTCTATGTCTATGTGTGTGGACAATAAAGAGACTGGAAATCATGTGCTTACAATACGTCCGCGTCGACCATGCATGTGGATACCAGATGAGCGTGTCTTGACATGTTTTGATTGTCAGGTAGTTTTTTCATTTTTTCGTCGGAAACACCATTGTCGGTCGTGTGGTCGTGTGTTCTGTCTGGCGTGTTCGTCGTTCCGTGGTGTTATACCAGCCTTGGGTCCAGACCAGCAGCGTGTGTGTTGTCCGTGTGCTTCCCAATTACAAGAAATGGAACAAGTAGACTGGCTCATTTGTGCTTTGTCAGTCATGCCTGTCACATTCTCTGAACTGTTTTGTCTTCGATTATTGAACAAGGAATGGAACAATGGTGTCAATCTATTGCTGGGTATCTACCGAGGACTCCAGTACCGACTATCGTGTCACAACTATTCTCGAGTTGAATACAATTTTTTAAAGACCCATTATCAAGAATTTTTGAATCATACTCAGTGGCAACTGCATGCTATTATCGCCATGCATCAGCAAGGCACTCTTGACTTGACTGTGACCACACGCTGGCAGAGACGGTGCAGGTCATTACTCTGTAGTCGTACCTGTCAGCCTGTTCTTTCGATCGGTGACATGATTCGTTTGGCACCGGTGTTACATAATATCCAGCTCCAGCGCTGGGTGGTACAAACTTGGCAACGACTGACTCCAGGTGTGCATGTATTAATGATGTTTTGGTGGGTACACCTCGGATTACAACATCCACGATTGTTGAAAGAGGGTCTCTTAGAATTGTGTGTCCGTCGGTTAGACCTGGCCTATGCTCTCTGGTTTGAATGTCATCTTGTAAAAGACAGGCACAATTTCAAACAACTCATTGACATTCAGACTTGTCTCTGTTCCAAACTCAAGAAGAGTTGGTTGGTCGAATTAAAAAGAACCATTGTGTTCCACGGGATGTTGTCTCGTCTAAGTCGTCGTAAGACCAACAGGTCGTGGACGGGCCAGACTGTCCGCTTACCATGGGCTCCACACATTACTATCTGTGGAATTGGACCCATGGAGCAAATTCTCTCTTCTTCTCGACCAGTGACAGTCTCGCTGCAAACAACAGCTGGAGAATCAATCCAATGTTTGCTCAAGAACGAAGATGTGCGGACAGACCGTTTATCAATGGTTATTGGTCATTTCATTAATGACTTGACAACTGGTGTGTTGGTTCATACTTATCCAGTTTTTCCTCTGACTCTCTCCTCTGGTTGTATTGTGATGATTCCAGGTGCAAAGACGTTGTATAGCCTGCGCAAAAACATGACATTGACCAATTATATCATGGCAACCAATGAACAGGATACCATCCAACAGGTGCGACAGCGCTTTGTGTCAACGTGTGCAGGTGCGTGTTTGTTAGCATTTGCTCTGGGATTGGGAGACCGCCATCTTGAAAATATTATGGTCACTCCCGATGCACATCTTGTCCATGTTGATTTTGGATATGTGTTGGGAGAAGACCCAAAACACATTCGCTCGACAATGCGTATCACCGATGACATGGTCGATGCAATGGGTGGACGTTACTCGGACACATTTGCATTGTTTCTATTGACAATGAAACAAGCCTATGCAGCGATGCGGTTATATTCCTCCTTGTGGTATCAATTACTGTCGTCAGAGTCTCTGATTTTCCAGGATAAGAAACGACCACTCTCCATCATTCAACAACATGTGTATGACCGATTTGTACCAGGTGAGTGGAATGAGGAAGCTGAACTACAAATTGAGGCAGTGGTAGAGAAAGCTTCACACACATCATGGGCTCAACATGCTGTGGATTTGGTCCATGGTGCATCGAATCAATGGAACACATTGTTACAACATGGCGTATAAAAGAGAAGAGTTCGATGATATCAATGTCATCGTTGTCCATCCAACCGATACATTCCTTTCTTGCCCCCATCTCGATTGGTCCGACTCATAGTTCAACGATTGGCTCGTGGGAAACAATGAGGACACCCGTCCCAAAAGAAGTATTAATCACCAGCAACAACATCTTCCGAATGACACTGCATCAGTGGAAACAACAATATCGAGAACATATTTTTGACGTCTGTCTGAGTTGGGTGTCGGACGACCTGAAGAAACAATATATTGAACTCCATGGTTGTGAATATATCAATATTGACAGCATTGCTCCTTATATTGAAACTATTCTTGCAACAAAGCACCAGGAAATGTTGTCCATCTATCAACACATACATCCAGGTGCTGTCCGCAGTTTCTCTGTTGCAATGAGAGTAGGCAATGAGGGTGCCAGTCAGTCCGACTGATGGACACCGCATAAAATTGGTCTCTCTGAAGAATAGATGTCCAAGACCCATAGGTCCACGAGGCCACTGTTGTACGGGTTCAACACATACATCCAGGTGCTGTCCGCAGTTTCTCTGTTGCAATGAGAGTAGGCAATGAGGGTGCCAACCAGTCCGACTGATGGACTGTCACTGCATTTTGTATTTGTTGGAACAGTTCCTGGATACCCTCCCCTGTTTTGACAGAAGTATAGATGTGGTCAAACTGACATGTGTCAATCCAATGTTGTGTTGATGTCGGACAAAATGGAGCCAAGTCAGTTTTGTTGGAGACAACTATGACAACCGGGGTATGTCGTGGGGGTTTCTCTGCCACTATACGTTCGTACCATTTTTTCAAATCTGTAGTAAGGATAGAATCTGAAATATCATGCACGAGGACAAAAACATGTCCTCGTGCAAAATATGATGACGTCAACGACATGAATCGTTCTTGTCCACAGGTATCCCAGATTGACATATTGACATCGCCTAATGTCATCGGAACAAAATCGACTGCAATGGTGGACTGTTGGTCTTTGTCAATGTGCATATATTTCGAAATAATCGAAGTTTTTCCAGCACCAACCGAACCAACAAAAACAATATTGTATCGCATTTAATGCGGCATCAATCGGTTAAATAGTCTTTTTGATATATATAATAGAATAATATTTTTGACGAAATGAATACTGCTGTCTTGTTTCAGATTCCCCAACAACAGTTACAAGATATCTTTGGTTGGTCACTGCCTCAACTCAAGACACAGCTATTGTCACTACTAAAAAAGGTTGTTGTAACACAGAAAGACACACAAACATTGGAGTTTGACAACATGTTTTCAAACATTGGTGATTTTTTGTTCTCACACTTGTCGCATCAATATCCTGTTCGAATGATTGACAATCCCTTTTCAAACTGGACACGAACTCCAAAAAGAAACAAACAGTTTCACCTTGGCCACCGCAAGCGTGAGATACCAGACTTTCAACTCAAATTTTCTCCAAAACTTGTGGACGATACATTGTATATTGTCAACGGATATGCAAGCAACGCTGGTGACAATTCTGATGTCATTAGTTTTGTTGTGTGGAATGGCAAGATCTGTGTTCTGAAAATAATGGAACAAGGCACTCAGCCAGTGATAGAATTGGAAGACTTGAGCTCTTTTTTTGCAACTGCTTCTAACCGTGCTATTACAAGACAACTTATTTCTACGGTGACCGGAGTGACGGACAACATCATCCAAAGAATCATTCAACATAAAGTGGTTCCGAAGAAAATACTGGCCCAAATTATGGTCCAACTGTATGCCATCATGCCAGTGCGGCACACCAGTGACATGTTCGAACTAGTGATACAAGCATTTTTACACGCTCATTGCAACTATAGTCATATTTTAATACCAACACTGCATTTTGTCCAGCCCTACAACGGTCGAATCAAGAAATTCCAAGGAAAAACAATGGTTTGTATGGAAAAGGTGTCCGGCATTTTTTTGTCTCGTCTGAAGAAACAGATGCTATTGATTGCATTGGCACATGTCATGAAAGCTCTCTTTGTTCTCCAGCGTGATTTTCGTTTTCTCCATCGAGATTTTCACCATGACAACGTGGCATATGACAATTGTAGTCATCGAGTGAGTATCATTGATTTTGGCATGTCTTGTGTGACACCTGTGGGTGGTACTGGCATAGCTTGGCAGTCCCACAGTGAATTTTATCATCCCATTGACCAATCTAAAACGACGGCTTGTATCAATTGTTCATTGGACGTCTGCACACTCGTGGCCTCTCTCCATCAATCACATCCGACGTTAACGGAAGAAATGGTCCAGATGGAAAGGGAGATGCGCCGCCTTATTCTTTCAAACTCTGCATCGAAAACAAAAATGGAAAATGCCGAGTTCACAGATGTGAAGAAACACAACTGGAAAATGGGTAATAAGATTGGAAAGGGCCAACGGGGCTGGTGGTTGTACGATACTGCCGAGTTCGAAATGATCCAATGGGACCCGCGCTCAATGCTCAGTAGATTACTCTGTCATATCCCCATTGTCGAATGGTCTCATCTCCAGCGTGATTTTCCAGAGTTCAAGTCCTATGTGCCCAAAAACCTGATTGTCACTGGACATGGGGTACTCACCCATGTTTCTGAGACACATATTTATGTACGGTCCAAGGAAACAGTGCTCAAATATCTGTATGCTGACATGACAGATATTGTTACAACATCTGCCTCCACATTTACAATTGGTCAAGAGATTGAATATAAGGGTCGGACTGGCTATGTGTCCAATACATATATGTCCACCAACAATAATACACTTGGTGTTATTATTAAAGATAAGATTTGGACTGAAATAACAGTGAATATAGATAATGGTCTAAGGCGGGCGGAGAAGACGTTCCGAAGATGAGTAGAACCTTCCAGTTAGAATAGCGGGTGAGAATGTGACGTAGTCACTCATGTGTCAGTCATGAACCAGCAGCAACCAGCTTCTCCTTCCGATACTCCTTTTTATGAGTCATCACGTACGTTGTACGGGGTTTCCGTGCTTGCATCGCGCGTGAAATTGGATTCAGTGTCGATTTAGAATAGCGGGCGAGAATGCGCCAAGTCAATGATGTTGAACCAGCTGCAACCAGCTTCTCCTGCCGATACTCCTTTTTATGAGTCATCACGTACGTTGCACGGGGTTTCCGTGCTCGCATCGCGCGTGAAATTGGATTCTGTGTCCGATGCGAGCATCCCTGAGCTTTCTGTGACAAAACGGAAAAGGTCAGTGGAACAAGAGCATGTGTTGCAGCATGCTGGTGTGGTGCTCACTGACACGGTGTCAGCACTGCCAGCACTGCCAGCAACCGCAACCGCTGTTGCTATTTGTAGCGATATCCAGACGCCCCCGCAGCCGACGTACCAGGTCTCAGAGAATCGGAATTATCGTCTTTATGTCCAAAAAATGGAGGCCAAAAGAGTGGCCCGTATTTGTGCCGGACTCGGTCCATGTCTGCCAGCATTTACAACCAAGAATGATACTATAACAACATACAACGCCGCTGTCTCCATTTTTCAAAGCTTGAAAGGCTTGAATGGTGCGGACTTTGAAAGCACATTATTGATACCACCAGTCTTTGACGGGATTATTGGACTACAAAGACAAGTCACCATTAATAGTGGCCTTATGGATGTGTATAGCAATGATGGACGTGAAGATTTTGTCCCATACCTCATTGCCAATGGTCATTTCAAAGGTGGCGACCATGTACCAGTGGTTATCTCGCACAAAATTTCACTCCGAGAGCGGTGGAAAGAAGATATTGGTATTGCAAAGTACAGTCGTGTCTTTCTAATAACTATTGGTGGACTCAAATCATCGGACTTGACTGTATCAAAGTTGAAAAAAGCTCGAGACTACAACATTCAAATTGTAGTGCCCAATTTGCTTGAATTTCAGGACAATGTCTTTGTGACCAAAAAACGCCCGTATTGTCTTACTGAGTCCCAAATGTGGAATCAGATTCACGGTTGTCTTGTCCAACAAATAATCTCAAATACAAAATAAAAATCTTCTATAATTTAATAGTATGAATGTATCACCCTATTCCAACTTTCGTCTTTTGTCCGAATGTTCGAGAGAGTCCGAATGTTCGAGAGAGTCCGAATGTTCGAGAGAGTCCGAATGTTCGAGAGAGTCCGAATGTCCGAATGTTGCTATTATCTGACTCGCTATCGCTTTGATGACAGGAACTGAGACAGAATTTCCAGTTTGCCGATAAATTTGCGTTCTTGAAACGGGCATTTTGAAATCTTTGGGAAATCCCATCATCTGTTTGCATTCGTTACGTGAAAACAATCGCAACCCCGTGTTTCCATCTTTGACAAATGTCCCTGTAAGCCGTTGTATTTTATGGTAGGTGCTGACCAAGGTGTTTACAGGAGTTGTTGTAGATTGACAGACCACTCTCGGACGTCCGTCTGTTCGAACTGTGCCATCTTTACGCTTGAACAGGTATGAATGTTGTAAATGTTTGGTGATACAATAGCCATCATCGTGTTGTTCAATGATGGAACCAATACCAACGTGATTGTCGGCATGGGTGGGTTTGGGCCAGGCAAAAGTTTGCGACCGACTTTCGTCCAAAAACCCAACAATAAAGATGCGTTTTCGGTGGGAGGCGGTGCCAAAATCGGCCCCGTCCAAAACTTTGTAATGAATGTGGTATCCGAGTTCTTTCAATGTTCGACAAATGGTAGCAAAAGTGTCGCCCTTGTTGTGAGTGAGAAGACCGGCGACATTTTCGAGAAAACAGACTGGAGTTTGGTGGTGTTTCAATAGGCGACACACTTCGAAGAAAAGAGTCCCCTTGGTTGCATGTTCAAACCCCTCACGTTTTCCAATGCTTGAAAACGATTGACACGGGAAACCACCGCACAAGATGTCGTGTGGCGGTACATCTTCGGCTTTCATTTTCGTAATGTCCCCTTTCGGTTGAATGTCAAAATTGGCCTTGTATGTTTGACATGCAAAAGTATCAATGTCACTCGCAAGGACGCATTCCGATGTTTGGTCATGTTCGTGACACGCTTGTGAGATGCCCAAATGAAAACCTCCCATGCCACAGAATAAATCGACTATTTTAATAGGGTCGCTCATTCATATTCTTTTTTATCAGAATATATAGAGACAGTTGCAGATAAGTTATACATATGTGTTTTATTGAATTGTGAGATGTCTCTGTAACAAAATTCGATGATCAATACACTTGTTGCACATGGTGTTTCCCATGCTTCGCCGGACTTACTGGACAATCTTTCAGGTGCTCATCAAAAGTTCTCTGGATTGCGTGAAATGATCATTCACAACCCAACAGAACACGGTCAAGCGACAGAAGTTCGTCTCTGTACATCTGGCAGGGAGTTATTGTTCAAAGACAATGGAATCGGTGTGCCCCTGTATTCACAGCATTCAAAGTGTGCTCAAAACATGTTTAATTTTGGGACCCAAGGTATATCAATGAATGTTGAGAACATCAGCAGAGTGGGGATTGGGGTTTTTCAATCGACGATTGGCAAACAAGGTGGTCTTGGAAGTGATGCTATTTGCATTTCAGTTTGGAAGTCTCCCGATGGTCATCGTGAATGTTTTGTCGGGTTTCTAGCCCGTACATACATGAATGAAATTGGTAAAGTCGCTGTCCCATGCGTCTCGTTCAATTTTCAAACTACGGGGGAATGGACCACTCATTCTGCTGATATTTGTAAATTGGAAGTGTTGAGAACATTCGCAGGCGATGAACTTCTTTTGTATTTGGAAGGTAATAAGTTATCAAAAGCAATCAAAACTCAATTTCCCACCGGTAACGATACTGGCATTTGTTGGATTGTACCCAAAGTCTATGATAATTACAACATGTCTGAACAGGGCGATATCAAAATTAACGGAGACAGTCTTCGCGAAGTCTTGGAACAAGCATTATTGCCAACAAAATTACCATCGTTTTCAATGAGTATTGACGGAATTGACATCGACCGTTCCAAGAACAATGTGAAACAAATGAAAGAATATCCCTGTTATAGAGAACAAACACATACATCCAGGGACAAACTACGTCAAGTTGCTATTTTCGAATGTTATACCCCAGAAAAAACAGACCTGCGAGTCCAGGGAGGTCGGATACTGTGCTATTCTAACGGTCATTTTGTTTGTGAGAAACAAGGGAAAGAATGGGGGATGCAGAATTGTGGACATGTTTCGAAGGTATGTCTTATGATTAACCAACATTTTCTGACTACAAATGTAACCAAGACTGATTTTCAAGTATTACCAAATGAGAAAGAAGATAAAGAGTGGCTAAAACAATTAATAAGGATTCATAAAAAACACATTCAAAATGAATCAAAAACATTCAACACTGAAAACAAGGGCACCGACAGCAACCAACATTCATCGAGTTCTTCCACTAGACGCAAAGCAAGTTCCACACAGGACATACGCCAACGACCCCGACAACGACAACGGTTAGAAGCATCCCCATATGTCACTGGATTTAACATTGCCATCGATGTGCCTAGTGAACATGTGCAGGACGTACACAGTCGTCATGATGGTAGCGACAGTGGTACATCAACACCTGAACAGGACATCAACAGTCCATCGAGTGCTTCAAGTCCTTCGAGTCCTACAAACAATGATGGCAGCGACAGTGGTACACTCGGTGTATTTGACGCCAAGTCTCAAAAAAAGAAGCGAAAAAAGAAAGGCAGTAGAAACGATTTTTTAGGCACTCAGAAAAAACAAGCCACTACAAATGTTCCAGAAGATAACATTGTACACACTGTCCCCAACGAAACTAGCAAACGAACCGCGATGACAAAGAGGGTAGCAGAGCAATACGCAACAAAGAATTGGCCCGTAAGGTGTTGTTTTACCAATTTTACCACAGACATACAGAATTCGCATCTGGTACCGGTGAATCCTCCAAAATGGTTTCGAGATGATTTCAGACGAACAAACAATAATGCCAACTGGGGTCAGTCTTGGAAAACCTATGTCAAAAAACATTACCAAACCACTTTTCCTGATGAGACTTGGCCAAGGAATGGCCTTATGGACTGTGACAATGGTATTTTCATGGCAAATAGGTTGCACCACATGTTCGACAAAGCACAGAACTCAACCCAGAACACCAGAGTGTATTTAAACGCGGACGGTTTTTTATGCAACATGCCCAGTGAAGGAGAAACAATGATGACAGAATGGTTTACCAATCATAGTGATAAATTGAAAATACCTGAGGAGTTACTCACAGATGGAAGAATGAGATGGGTGAAATTGTCCTTCCAGATTCACGCGAATGACCCCAGTGAGAACCCGTCCTCGACTACGGCTATGCCGCACGGTCAACTACATTCCAAACATTAAAATAGGACATCTTTGTTTATTCTCTGTACATTAACCCGACATTATTTCAATAACCCAGCTATACAAAAAATCAATGCGACTGCGATTATTATTGGTGAATGTGATCGAGAACAGGTGTCGTCGTCCTCGTCGTCGTCGGTCGTCTATTTTTTCTATACAAAAAATCAAGATGTATCTAGAACACATACAAAAAATCAATGCGACTGCGATTATTATTGGTGAATGTGACCGAGAACAGGTGAAGTGGCTGTAGACACTGACGAATGATTTGATGAGAGATTTGTGACAATAGAATGTGGTCTCGGAGTGAATAGTTCATTCTTTGTTTCGGATGTCAACCACCATTTGATAAAAAGAATATGTTGAAGGTCATCGATAATAATCACCAACGTTACGAATAATTTTTAGGCCGCCGGCACTACTATTTTTGTAATATGCCACGGTTTGGTTCGTAACCTCCCAAGAAAAAACATACAACTTCTGTGGTCAATGACGCCACCGTGCGCGTCAAAATGCACAAAATGTCGAACAAAGACGTCGCTCGTGAAATTGGATTCAGTGTCGATTTAGAATAGCGGGCGAGAATGCGTCAAGTCAATGATGTCAACAACTCAACTCTCCTGAACCATTGTTCAGAGGTACCAGGTCTGCCGACACCTGTTCAAGAGAAGTATAACCTTAGCCAGAGGCGGAATAAATGATACACCAATTTGTATTTGCTGAACCCAAGAAAAAATCTACATGGGTTGAAATTGATATTATAACTGGTCTTATTCAAAATACAGCAACCAAAGAAACATATACACTCGGAGAATCGCCTCGAATTTATGGATTACCTGGACCTCTTCCAAACTTTTATAGATGGGGTAGAATCGGAAACTCTGGTGGAGGAAGCGGCATTTCCGACTATGGACTCCGTTTGACTGATTCTGGATTATGTAGACAGTGGAAGTACAAACTTGTCAATCTCGACCCCAAGCGGTGGCCAACTGTCGATGATTTGGAAAATATTTCGGTGGAGGAGTTGAAGGCAATGTACGAGGGTCATCCACTTTTTGAAAAAGAACGAGTAGATGGTGAATGTGACCGAGAACATAGCTTTGTATAAATAAAAATAAACGTGTGACCCGACATTATTTAAATAACCCAGCTATAATATCTATTAACGATTCAGGGGCAGCCTGCACATGTGTTGTTGTTTCTCCTTGAAATGTACGGTCATTCCTCTTGTCAACCACAGTATCCAATGTTGCTAACTTGTTGCAGAGGGAGGGATGTACATAGGTATCCAATGTATCTGTCCCCAGTAAATATTTGATATCGACGCGATTTTCTTGCGAGATGCGATGCACTCGGTCCTCTGCTTGAATCATCACACCAGGGACCCAGTACAATTCACCGAAAACACATTCGGACACACGTGTCAGGGTCACACCAGTACCAGCTGCCATTAACGACAAAATAGCAATGCGAATGGTACTATCTGACTGAAAGTTTTCTACGTTTCGCTGTCGCGCATGTGCAGGTGTGGAGCCATCAATGCGCATGTACGGTATCTCCACTTCTTGTACAGCTGCTTCAACAGCATCCAGGACAACACGGTGATAGGCAAAGAAAATAAAGGAACGCCCTTCTGCCAGCGCATCCAAGACCCAGTTGACAATGGCTTCACATTTTGCATGGGCTGTGCTGTGAAAGAGTTGTGAAATAATTTTCTGACGTTCAAACATTTGTAAACGTTGCTGTTCAGAACCAGATGGTAATTTGTAAATAGTATTATTCAACTTTCGCCATGTTCGAAATCCCTCCCTAACCTCGACAAGCTGAGTTGCGGTCATTTCCAACCAGACAGTGTGTCGAGTTTTAGAGGGAAGCTGTGTTAGGACATCTCTTTTTAGGCGGCGTATCATAAACCCACGAGTTAAAACCCAGTTTAATTCATGACTATTGGAAGAACCACGGTCATCATAACCAAATGGTGTGGCCTTTCCGTTGCAGTAGCGCGCTGCATACGAAGTATAGTTTTTGACATAGATTGGTCGTAACATCATTAGTTGCGAAAACAGTTCAATAGGTCGATTCAAGGCAGGTGTACCCGTGATTAAGAGGGCTTTTTGAGCAGCACGAACAACGGGGTTTAACGCTTTCGTGCGTTTTGTTTGGCGTGATTTCACATAGTGCGATTCGTCGCAGACGACAATATCAAACTGACCTCCTTGGATTTGAAGAGCATTCAACATGTCGTACGAGACCACACAAATATCCTGCACCAATGGTTCTTTGCCCTTTTTCACCAATTGTGACTCAACACCTATCCATTCTTTCATGGCATGTTGCCAGTGATAGCGCAAGTACGAGGGACACACCACCAACACACGAGCTGGGAGATGATAAGCAATGAAAGCAAGTGCTTGCCTGGTCTTGCCGAGGCCCATATCGTCAGCCAACAGGCAACGATTGCCAAAGTTATTGATGATGGACTGCACACCCTCTTTCTGATAATCAAACATGGTGTCCCAGAGTTTTGGAGGTATTTTCGAGGCATCGAACGTTAATTCACGGGTCTTGTGAGACAACCGTTCAATGTAACGAGGCACTGGCGCAATGGTATATTTCTGCTGAAAAGTCAGGAGGGTGGCCAGGTCACATTTGGCAAGTTGGAAAGTTTTGCGCTTGTCATCAACATGGCACGCTTTTTTAACAACGTCCAAGTCACTGTTGGACATTCGATGTGTTTTGATATGGTAGGTTGTGTCATTATAGATAGAGACTACAAAATTTGGCTTTGGCACTGCTTTACGAAATCTCATCTTGGAAACATAGTCTATATTGTCAACGGATATTACAACTAAGAGTAAACTAATTTATTTTCATCGACGGATTGACCCACTGGCCAGACATCAAATGCTGATTCGCGAGCATCCAACTTGTTTGTAATATGTACCGCCGAGCATGTATGAAGGGAATTGTGTAAGACGACGGGTCGGTCGTGGATATAATATTGCATAAATAAGTCCAATGGTTCAACAGACCATACACAGAACTGTCCAATGTGTGGTATAACAGCACAAGAACGCGTTAAAAAGGGGAACATCTCTGGACGGTTCGCATGTTGGTGTAGACTATCAGCCGGACCATGCGTTCGCTCAAATCTTCTTCACCCAGCAGTGTGATGAACTTACGCAAGGTGAAATAGTCTAATGACAACAAGGTCACCTTCCTGACCTCGGTCTACATGCCTAGAGTGACCACCATCGAGGCGACCGCGTTCAACAACTCGTTATATAAAACTCGTACCTATGAACTCGGCGTTTATAAAAATATCCTTCAAGCACAGTACTCAGACCTAGGCTGCTAGGACAACCCCAGGACAACCTGCCTGTGTATCGTATTACATTCTCTAAGAGGGTCCCTGGGAATCATGTAGTGACCAACAATGTTGTACACAACAGCGACACAAGAGACGCCGACAACAATCAAACAAAAGAAAAAGGGTAAAAACACACGCAGAACTAGAGGACTTGGTACAAATTGTGTCAATGAACTGGACATTTGTATCATTGAAAGTAGTTGAAAAAAAGTAGGAGCATATCAATCCAGTGATATTGGCATTATTTTCTTTTACGTTTTAAAGGTGGTTTTGACGTCGAGATGGATGATTTGCCCCCAGAAAAACGCCGATTATCAGTTTGAATCGCTGCTTTGATGTCCATGCTGTTGATATATGCTTTAATCCCTTGGCCTTGTTTGTCTGCAGGCTGCCACTTCTCGAAATCGTGAACTGCTTGGTGAGTTTCAAGTACAAATCGTGCAGCTTCTTCATCAAGTTCGTCGGGATTGGCAAATTCAAAGTCCGAACCGTCTTCGTCCGGTATCACAAAACCATCTTCTTCGTAGCCATGCATGGACTGTTTTGTCGAGGCAGTGTCTTCGGTCTCTGAGTCATCCTCACAGAGCAGAATGGGCATTTCTGCCTGTCGTTCGTCTTCCACACGACAAAAAGTAAGACCATCCCCAGCAGCAACAAAGCCAATATCACGCCATGCTTTTGCAACAATATCGCCGGACGACCCTTCCGGAATGTTCACATGTTTTGTGACCTGTGCTGGTGAAATCACTTCCCATTCGTCATCCGGTGCAAACTGCCAAATTCGACCTTCTTGCTGCTCAGTGCGACTAAGATACGACACTTCAATAGTATTCTCAGGTGTAACCCCAACAACTTCTGCATATTTCTCTGAATTCACAATAACCAAATCACCTGGAATATACATTTTTGTTCATCGTTACATAGTAGTATGTTTAAAAAAAATATGTGTAACTTATGATGGTATTTGTGTCCAAGTAGTTTGTGGGTTATTTCTTCGTTTTGTATCACATGGGTTATATTCTGTTTTTGCAGTGTCTGAATCATATTTATAGAGTTGAATGTCCTCACTTTTGATGTGGTAGCAGAGACAAACCCTGGACTTTGAAGAAGCAAAACCGTTCCAACCTTGTTGTTGACACGTTGCCATGCAATTTGTTTTGTCCATGTTGTCTTGTTTTTCCCAACAATTGGTCCAGAGACCAGAACCAATCTCGACAGCTCCTGTCTCTGCATCCGTAGTAGAAGTAAGGTCAACATTCAAAATAGGGATATCGTACACTGTATCAAATGATACCATTGGATATTTCGACTGTCTGCTTACAATCAATGAGCATGTTGCAGAGGGGTCGGTCGAATCTTTCCCCTTGTAAAAGAAGGACATCTTTCCATAGTAATCAAAGTCGCTGGTCATTGTCGCTGAAATTGTCTGCATTTTTGCAGAGACTGTCTTAAATGTGTACAATGAAAAGAGCGTATTTCCGTTTAATGTCTCCCATCTAATAATTCCGATGCAATCTTCTTCAATATCACATTCATATTCCGCAGCATCTCTGTGTAAGAGTGACATTTCTTCGCGCGTGTCTGGTGAGAGAGGTGTAAAGGCATAACCTCCTGGTTCCACCGTTGCCAGTCGGTATTTGGTGCCATAATTGGGTGCAATCCATATTGGTGCGCCGTGTTCAAAATGAAAGTATTGAGCTTTGTAGAGTTTGGCTTTGACTTGGTTTTTCCCAATGATGATGGAGAAGTGTTTGTATTCACCTTGTTGGTCAATAATGTTCATGTTTTTGTTGTAGACAAAATGTTCATACATTTGTATGGAGACTCTGCTGCGTGTCCATTCAATGGTCAGCGTCATTTTCATCCCGTTAATTGAATAAATGATCGCACCAGAGGAAACACCATGGACGTAGGTACCATGTATTTCAAAATTGGGCGGGTCTACAAACAACTCAACATTTGTCAAAGTTCTTTTGTCGTCATCATGTCGAGTCATGACACAATCAGAGTAGGTACATCGGAATATATCGTGCACTGTTGTCATGTCATCGGGATAGACAAAGGTCGACCCTGCGAATTTCATCGGATAGAAACGTTGACCACGAGTTGTGAGACCAAGACACGACACGACAGGTTGTAAATGTGTGTCGTAGAGTGTCAAATCAGGTCGGACCTCGGAATTTTGTTGCGAACAATAAGCACTGGCAGTATCAAAGAGTGCGAATGAGATGGCAGCTGTGTCTTGATAATAGAACTGCACGTGTTCAAACGTGCCCTGGATTTCTTGATAATTACTGGTCTCACAGTCACCACTGTAATACTGTGCCAAAGCATGCCGATAATTCTGTCGGTTTGTTGCTGCCAGTCGGTTGTTGTAGGTGTCGCGTGTAAACACTGTCGAATTTAATTCAATAGCCTTTGTACCACAACCACCATTATTTGAACATGGTCTCTCTTTCCCTGATTCTGCGTCAATGGTAAATGGACATTTAAATTGACACGCGTCTCCAATATAACCTGGTTCACAGGCACACGTTCCATCACGTTGGCAAGCATTTGGGTTATTAGTACAAACAGAGTTCAAATCATAGCCATCAAAACCTGGACAGGTGATTTCGCAACCATCACCTCTGTAAGGTGAATCTTTCCAGTCGATGGAGTCCAGTGCATTGTCATTGTGTTGCAACACCGATGGTGCAACTTCACACTCGCAGTTGCAGATAGCATTACACCGACCATGTCCAGAACAAGGTACATGCGTATACGTCATCGTTCCAGGACATTGTTCGTCTGCAGATTCCGAGCAATGAGAACCATAGTAGGCTAAATATTTATTCATTTGTTTTTTCATCCGATGGGTTGGTTCAGCATATTTGGAAATAACAAAGTTGAAGAGTGCTCTCCAACTTTGTTTGTTGGGGTCAATTTCTTCCTGTACAACAAAGGCTGCATCAGTTCCAGCGTGGTACATCCATTCCTCTGCATGTATCACCAGGTAAAAGGTCAAAGCAGAAGAGTAGGACCATGTGATTTGTTCCTTGTCGTCTACCAAATGAACGGTCAATGTATCAGTATTCCAAGTCTCCACCACTATTTTAATAATACCTGTTTGGAACTTTAATTCTTCTGTATATGGAAAGGTGACCTTGGACTGTTCAAATTCTCGAAAATGGCCAGAGATGACAACATCACGCGAATACAGGTTACCTTCCACTGCGACATAGAGTAACGTCGGCCCACCACCCGGCAACGTCGTTACAAACTCGTTCTCAAAGATAGAGCCGTCATTTTGACGAACAATGTTCAGAAAATCCTGTGATGGACTGCCTTGTTCTGGGACAACCACTGCCATGTCTTTGAGTACATCTGGTTGAAACCGTTCGTACAATGCAAGTTTGACCTGCAGCATCGTACCTTGTTTCCACCGTGCCTGTTGCATATATAATCGCTCCACATGTGCCATGACGGACCAAATGTCGACGTTGTCCACCATTGTCCTTGGATTGATTCTTTTCTTGGTTCTCCATTCAATGGTATTGTAAAAGCGACGAAGAATATTAGAACTGGAGGTAGTATCCAGATTCATCCACTCTTCCAAATAAATAAAAACTTCCAATGGTTCCGAGACAAACTCTGCCATCACGTTGCCACCCAGTGTCAAGGACCAGTATTGTGTCGTGTCCGACGGGCCCGTCAATGCAAAAGAACACTCGAGCGGTGATGGTGGAGCAGGTGTCATCCTAAACTTGGTGGATGTCATAGCTGGTGTTGCTGGACTCGTCATCTGTGTCAAATATCCATCTTTTTTTGAAAAAACATCAACATCCTCTCCAATATAGAGGTAGAGTATTTTGGGATTGTTGGGTGAAGCAGTCATGGCCACAAGCGGACCACTGTGGATGGTTGTGCCATAACTGGAGTTCCAACTTGGTTGTGAAGAGTCTAATTTCAACTCTAAGACAAACATTGTGTGGACATCTTGGACAGTAGAGAGCAGATACAGTTCATTGTACGCGTAGGAAAGTGGTGCCCATGTCTGTTCTGGTGGTCCATTGGAGGCGGTGACCACTGTCCAATCTGCCAGTACTACCATCACGGATGTCCATTGTTGTTGTCGTAGAGTAATTTTATATAATCGATTCGACTTGTAGCTCTCTGAAAATGAATAGTCAGTACTACCACCAAATGCATAGACCACTCGGTCGGAGACTCGAGCAAACGTCATACCATCTTTGGGTAGTGTCTCGTTTCCAGACTCAATCACTAACATTTGTTCGCTTGCCATTCCATGTAACTGACCAGCAGCAAAACACAAATACCAATCGGACATTTGTATTTTGGTACATTCAGCAGGGAAATCAGGGAGAGGATAGGTTTGATATAGTAGTGAAGTGTCGAGTCTCAGTCCAACATTGGTCACTTCCTTCGGGGTTGTTGCTCTTATTCTGGACTCGGTACCAATCACAGATTGTGCTCCCACTGTATACTCATCGATATTGACCAGTGGCTCGCCGACAATACGTTGGAATATTTCAAGAGCTGTGAACACAGTTTGAACACGAAAGTTGTCAAAATAAGTACGTTCCTGTTCAATTCCATACGAAGCACCGTCATAGTCATACATATCCAGAACAGACTCTTCGAACAAGACAGTATCGTCAGCATAGACAAATCGTTCTGGATTTTGCCACTCAATACCTTCAAAATTAGTGGTGTTATAGGAGAGAAGTGAACCAATGTCACCGTCGTAACCATGTATTCCTGTATACTTGACATTATATCGCATGAACGGAGGCAGTGTGCGACACAGACCAAAGTAGGCATCACAAATGCCATATTGCGAGGCCATGTTTTGGCCATAGGTTCCATTGTTACAGCGGTCACACGGTATGGAACAGCTGTCACCCGACCCCAATGCACATTGGCAAATACCAGTGGTACTTGGCGAGGGACCCGATAACCAAATTGGCTCATAGTTTGGTAGTGGTAGTTGAGTATGGTCAGGATGACGACCACGGTATTCCATGGCAGCTTCTTGAGCATTGTAATCTGCTGAAATTTGATTGAAATCTGCAGCAAAACATTTGCCGTTGCGACCTGAACATGCCACTTCTATTCCGTTTTCCGTCCCTGAAGGGCATGTCAATTCACAAAATTGTCCATCAACCCCAATATATTGTTCAACATCACACTCACAGGATGTCCGAGAACAGATACCTGCAATACTACCATCGGACAATTTTTCACACCATTGTCTCCAGTTAGAACGATTAACAGTGTTTGATAACATTTCTGTGCAGTCATTTGGACAGTCGGACATATACAAGTCAGGGATTAACACATTGTCATCTTTGTGATAAGCATTTTGTAACAAACAAAAATCAGTCACAATTAAATGTTCGACTCTTTTGGAACATTTCTGGTCTGTGGCACTGTCACCAGAAATAGTTAAATTCAACAGCTCTTTGCGTTTCTCACATAAACTGGGGCCATAATTGGAAGACAATTGTTTTTCAATGTGCGTTAAACAGTCGTCGGAACAGAAATCTTCATAGACATCCCACCGACTGAGACATTGTTTGAACCATGGCAGCGTGATTTTGGGACAGGTCGACGCTGCATCACTCTCAAATTGCTCGGAACTATTGCAAATCTGTCCCATACTTGATTGTGTTGCCGTTGTTCCCAAAATTGGAAAGTACCAGGCATCATCACGTTCACTTGGTTCGAACGATTTCTTGTAATAACAATAAGCTGTCCAATTCAGTCCAGGAAGACAATCTTTTGGATGTTTGTATTCCATGTACGCACCACACATGGACATGTTCTTCTGATTGGAGATGTACGGCTCGCCACAGTCTCCGTTACATACCCGTGTTTCGTACCCCGGCATTAAAAGGAAAGTTTCGGCCAAGTCATTGCAGACTGCAGTTGTATCAGGACGATAAGGTGTGTAGTGGAGCGCATGCTGCCCGCTGTTCAAGAGTGTGTTGTTGAACATCTTGTCCAACGGGCTTGGGTCATGGACAATCTTGTCTTTACGAATGTGTGCCCAAGTGACAGGGGATGTACTATCAGTATCAATCACAAAAGCATCCACACCATGACTGTGGGCAGCATGTAATGTATGAGTACCATGGACACATGTTTCGTCCTCATGACACCGCTTTTCATACAAATAACAATGATTATCTTCAGCAGTCCAAGACCATTGTAAACAACTGTTGTGCTTGTGACACTGTGTTTGGCATTCGTTTTGTGAGACAGAGGCAATGTCTTGAAATGAATGAGCGATGGCCCCGTGTGTTTGACGGAGATGTGACGCACTCAAATGTTGCAGGTCTTGACTCAGTGTACACTCGCCAGCAGACACTGTTGCTTTCCACGATTGGTGATGATGTTGTTCGTCATCAACTTGCTCGTGGGTTTCAGTCGTGTAGCGTACATCAATGTACCAGTGTATCCATTGTGCTGATGTCATGCTACACCAACTTGTGCCTTTGTCCACTTTATTGAAAGCCTGTGTCGAGCTCCCAATGTGTAGACTGTCTGTCTCTATTTTCATTTTGACCAATGCTTTACCATTCGATAATAATCTCATCTCTGCATTTGTCCCGGACGATAAAAATAACCAGCCAGAGATGCGAATATTCTCTTCTTCCTCAAATGTCCAATCAAGTCCAACATCATTTCCACTGGCGGAGTAGCGTTCAACATAGTCGGAAGTTTTATTAAATGTCACTAGACCGCGATGACCCCACTCATTTGAAGACGGATGCCATTCAAAAATCAAATGTTCTTGTAATTCAGGAGGCACAACCTCCACATCCTGCAAAATATTATGCGGGGTGACATGTTGGAGGATAGTTTCTGTGTCATCAATAGTGATGGACGACACAATGTAGACACCAGCTGTTTGAAACACACATTCTTTCTGAACCAGAATGACAGTGGTAGCATTGGAACTGAAAACTATCTCCTCGTCTAGACAAGTCACTTGCAAAATGTTGGTGGGGTCCAGTGTTTGGATTAGAACTGTTGTTGGACTTTGAACTGACAGTGTAGCCGTTGTCAGTTGTATCAACTTCTGACTGACATGGTGTGCTTCAACCGCTGACCAGGCCTGGTCTAAGACTGCACCCTGTTCTAAGCTCAAGAAAGTACTCTGTGTGTTTTCACCGCAGTGTTTCAACCAGTTGATGTTCTTGTATTCTTCATGTAAGTCAATGAATGGTTGTGTCTCTGTTTGAAACTCTTCCATGTCATCGACCATGCATTTATATGTGTTGGGACCAGTACCTTTGGAATGACATCTCCCACGAGTGCAGGCAATGTCCGTCTGATTGCAAAATGGTCGAACAATGGTGTTATGTGTACATGTCACACATTTCAAATCTTGACATGGTCTGCATTCACTATTAGGACCGCATGGGTTATAGGTGGAGCAGTAATCTGGTATCTCTGGTACCAGTGGTATGACCGGAGATTTAGAAAATTTCTCACATGTTGTTTGGAAATGTTGTTCGATTTCATGATGAGACCATTGTGTTTGACCCCATCGAGCTGCGTTTTGATTTTCTTTCCAATGACAGCCTGAGAACGGTGGAGCTGGAAACAGTGTCCCTAATGAAGAGTATGTTTCTTGGTCTTGTTCAACGAGGCATTGGAGTGACCACGGTTTAAATTCGTTCTGATTTTCTCCGAATTCCATCACTGTGCACTCAGAAGTGGTCTCACTCATAATTTTTGCTCGATGTCTGGTTGCTTCTGTTTCTGTTTTCCACACTGTACTATATTCTCCACACTTGACATACCACGGGGCATACCAATTGTCTGTCTCTGGGCGAAACCAAGTGCTGGCTGACAACACTGAGTCCAGATGGTTCTCACAAAACCCAGCAAGAGTGTTGGAACACTGTTTATTTCCACCAAGGGCTGCAGTGCGGTATTCCTGCACGCGGACAGAGCGACCCAGCACTGACATAACGCCATTGATTGAAATGTCACCTGGTGTTTTTCTATCCATTGTGTGCGGACTTCCACTATTTTGATACATGTGACAGGTAAAAAAAAGGTCAGCAGCACTGACCTGTAAGTCCATACTTTCAGCAGCAGTGCGTAAATTCGCAAGGCCTGTCGCACAACTCTTATCTGTCTCCACCGATGGACCACAAGGCGTGTCCAACTCAAAACATAGTGTTTCAATTGATTTTTCACGAATGGCATCATCACAAGTCTTGGCCCGACAGTAGGTGTTTGTACTACAGACACCATTGGAGTCCGCTTGACAGGGTGGGAGACACACGGCCGTCGACCCACAAGTTGTGTCAGTGGATAGAATATATTCCAATGTTTGGTCATAGACACATCTATTGTCATTAGAACAGGAACTTTCAAGTGTTAAATCAGAACACAATACTTGAGCTTCTGCAAAATTCTGACCATCATCAGGATAAGAGGTCGATGTACATTTGTTGGAACTGGCTGGAGTCAATTGTTCCAAAGCATATTGACACCATGTCTTATCATCAATATAATTACCAATGAAAAATTCCTCTGTGTTTTTCCTGTAACCAGCTTCAAATGCGCAGTCGCGCGTGTTCAATTCGTTCGGATACCATCCATTTAACATCTGTACACAAAAATTTCCCCAATCCACACTGTAAATAGTGTCAATACACGAGGCACCTGCCTTGGTACATTGTGCATAACCTGGCGAGTCAGTTCCAATGTCAAAAAAACGTGGCACTAACGAGTCCCACGGTGTGGACATCACTGCACAAAAAGTATCCGCAAGTTCACCACTTGTACAATCAGCGTCGTTACTGCATGTTTTTTCACGGCCATCCGACCCCAATGCTACCATTGTGTCACAAGTACCGCGTCCAGCACAAATGTCGGAATTATAGGTTGGACAATGGTAGTCACAATGCTCACCATAATAATTGGCAGCAGGAGGTGGTTCCACTTTGACTCCATTTTTCACCAATCGCTGGCGTTCTGCCGCGGTATAGGTGTCGTAGGGCAAACATTCGCATCGGAAATTGTTACTATTGGGGTCAAACCAGAGCTCCAAGTCGTCTCGTATACAACGACCATGACCAGAACAGGCTTCTCGGCCATTCATACCACAATCTATTTCACAATAGGAACCAGTGACACCATCATTACATGTACAAGAACCTTCCGAGTTGCATTTACCATTGTCAGAACACACGTGACAATTTGCATCCACGCCATATGACAGCTCGTCCTCAGTCTCATATTTCATACAAACAGCCTGTGCATCACTGTCTCCTTGTAACATGATATCAGAACCAAAGAGAATGATATTATTGTCGCCACTTGTTTGACCATCTGCTGCACAATAACGGGTACAACGCTCGGCAGGTCTGTCCAAATCTTTGGGATACCAGTGTGGCTTACAGGCAGAGCAACCTATTTCTGGGTCCAGCGTATCAAAAGAACGTTCTTGTCCGTTCTTGTCACAATCACACAGAAAATTGGTGCCGTCATAGTCTGGGTTGCACTCCCCTTTGTTACTACAATCGTTGTCTCGTGCACACGGTACTGAACAATGGTCCAGCGTGGTTGTCACACTCACTTTTGGATAATAATCTTCCTCACAGGTCGCACAATTCTCTTTGTTTTCATAATTTGATTGACACTCACATGATATTTCTTCTTCATTGTTTGCAGATGTTAGGACACAACTACCATGACCATGACAAACAAGACCGTTTTTTTCGACCGTTGACAATGGATTGCAATATAAATTGCAACTACTGCCCCACCAATGTTGTTCACATTTTTCACACCGAGTACCAGCAAAATTGTCCTCACAGATACAAATATCATTTGTACCGTCATAGTCTGGATTGCATGCACCTCGACCATTGCAAGTGTATTCGTCAAGACATGAACAATCATAGGTCTGCCATTCTGAAGTACAGGTACAGTGAGCTGTCTGTGCGTCAGTTAAACTACAACTACCATGACCCGAACAAGGAGTCGACATAATATCGCGACCAGGACATTTGACAGAGCAATCCACACCAATATGATGCGAATCACAGGAACATTCAAGTCCATTCTCGTCACTCACTTGGCAAGTACCATGTCCGGAACATGGTTTGTCATTGATGGACTCACATGATTGTTCACAGCTCTGACCAAAAAAACCGGGATAGCAGACACATTGTAACTGACCACCAATAGACTGACACATGCCGCGGTCTTCTGGACAATCTTCACCACATCCCATCTGACATTGTTGACCATCACGCGACGTAAACCAACCATCATCACACTCACACTTGCCGTCGGATGTACACTGACCATGATTATTGCAAGTATTACAGGTACCACCTGACATGCGGAGAGCAGAACAATTTTCGGCTGCTTGCTCCATCTCTGTACCTTTATAACAGAGAGTATTACATTGACTATCGTAGTGATTCGGAATACAATGACCATGACATCGTTCATCATCAAGTTGTGCATAGCATTGATCACAAGTTTTGCCGACCCATTTTTGATGATTGGGACAACGACAACTCCAACGAGTATTGACTGCACCTTCGGAACTCATACCACAAAGACCCAAATGCTGACATTGACATTCTTCACAAAATGCACCACCAAAAACACCATGTGTATTATCGCACACACACTGACCATCCTGCCAAGTTGAATCATGCTGACAAGGAGCAATGACATTATTAACATAGGCAACCATATAATCTACAGACATTGCAAACATCCCGACAAGAGCAGCTGTCACAAGCAGACAAAATCCATAGAAACGGTTATTCGATGACATCTTTGATAGAAACAGTTATTGTTTATACTATTTTTTCAACAGTCGAAACATATATTCAGTACATATTTTTTTTGTTATGTTTTTACTTATCGTGAAATTCAAAAGCATCTGCTGTCACAGTTGAATCAACTTTGATATCTTTTTTAATGTGCAGTTCATTGGTGGTTGCATTATACTCCCACCACACATGCTCTCCACTTTTCCCATCTGTCCCGTTTGTCCCAGGACCGCCAGTGTCTCCAGTCTCACCCTTTAGTCCTGTGTTTCCTTGTAGTCCAGTGTTACCTGTCTCACCCTTTAGTCCGATGGGACCAGCTTCTCCTGTCGCTCCAGTGTTTCCTGT
>Ga0129324_10000136_pt1 | contig 50940 bp, 83 predicted proteins | sample CPBDNA_7_FD_96879 | JGI IMG/M metagenome (GOLD analysis project Ga0129324, IMG submission 96879) | Freshwater to marine salinity gradient microbial communities from Chesapeake Bay, USA - CPBay_Spr_15_0.2_DNA | ecosystem: Environmental > Aquatic > Marine > Coastal | place: USA: Chesapeake Bay... | reverse complement strand
TCAAGTTGTGTTATCACTTCGTATCGTTTTAATTCTTGTCCGGGTTTTTTAGTAGCCATAAATCTCCTTCAGCTTATTAATTGTTTGTTCAGCGGCATCTGGCTCTTCTGATTCATCACCGTGTTTCACTGGAATTCCACCAGCATCTGTCCATTTCTGAATGTAGGGGCCGAAATCATCAACCAATACATTTGATACACTGTCTGTAACTGCGTACTTTTGCTTATTGCTAGTGAAGATAGCAGTCGAACTAGATCCAGGATGAAATTCGTCCAGCCAATCTTTTTTAGCTTGTTTACTTGCGTCTGAGAACGGCCCGCGCAATGGAGCTGATAACACGGTATACGGGATATTATGTTCTTGTAACCATTTAATAATTTCTAGCCCACCCTTAAGTGGTCTCAATGTGCGAAAGAAATCATATACTTGCTTAGCAGAACTGTTAGCTAATTCATCAATCTCACCTTCTTTATCCTGAATTGCTTTCCAATGTGTCACGTGGTGCTTATCAGCCCAAGCACCGAAGAAGTCGGCTTGTACTCCATCCATATCTAGGTATAGGTGTGGTATAGTGTTTGTTGTTATTTCATTTAGTTTCATAATGTAATGCTATTAATGTTGATATAGGTCACTTAAATAATATTATACACATATTTATTGCGTAAGTCAATAGAGTGTGGGTAATAAAAATAAGAGTAGTTATAACTACCGTATCTCATGCAAACCATAATCACAGCAATGCTGTTCTTCCTGCCTACCTCTTCAGCGAATCCATGGCCTAATACTGAGCGGGTTATTAAAGAGGTATGCGAACTTCGGTCGTCAATCAAAGGAAAGCCGGTCACATACGGCGCAAATGAATATGTAAAGTCTCAAAAGGGGAGTAGCTTTGAAATTTGTAGGAATATGCTGGTGCCTCGAACATCATGATTGATCCATTCACAGCATTTGCCATGGCCCAGGGTGCCGTCAAGGGTATTAAAGCGGCAATGCAATTAGGAAAAGATGTCACTGGACTATACAAAGAGTTCAGTACGTTCTTTCAATCGGCTGACGCAGTTCATGCTGCTACTAGCAAAATGCGAATGGATAGTGCGGGAAAATCAGATGCGCAAATTGGTAGTGAAGCATTACAAATCGCCATGGCATCCAAAGCCCTACGTGACAATGAGCGTGAACTAAAAGACTTGTTGTACTGGTCAGGTAATGCTCAAGTATGGGATGACATGATGAAAGAACGTGTACGCATGATGAAAGAACGTAATGCTGCCGAAGCACTGATCGCCAAAGTAAAACAACAGAAAAAAGAAGACATTGCTAACGGTATCATGAATGGTCTAGTTTTTTTAGGTGCGTTAGGGGTTGTAATTCCACTATTAACATTCACATTTCAGATAATCACTAAGTAATGTACACTCAGTCACTTCAGCATATGTATCAGGCTTGGCAACAAGATAATCCTACTTATATAGAAGATTGGTACAAATTTGTACAACTGGCTGCTAAGTGGCTCGACGCAAGCACAAATGATGTTATCATAATACTAAATCAATGCGCCTGGTTTAAACAAGGATGGCCCCCTCTTAGCCGACTGTACTAGTATAGTTTTGATATCAGCGCAGCTTCAGGTATACGAGTGCGTGTATTCTTGCTACCCAATAGGACAACTGTTCTAATCCCATGTAACGTTTTAAGCTTCATAACAATACATCCGCCGCTTTTATTTATAAAGCCTGTCTTGCTAACAATGAAGTCATATCCGTGACCCACTAATGGATTAGTGTTTCGTAATGTGATCCACTTATTTTTCTTAGTCTGAAGTTTAATATCAGAGAGCTTGCTTGTTTCCACAATGAAGGGGTAATTGCTTGCTGCCTGTACCAACTTTAGTAAATCAGTTGGGGTACTAACGTTCTCACTGCGTAATCCAGTTGAATCTAGCAAACGTGTATCAAACATTTCTAATTCTTGTACTTTTCGATTCATCATGTGAAGGCATTCATAATACCCACCGGGGTACTGCTCACATAAAATAGTAGCAGCATTATTGTCTGACTTCACAATTGCCATTTCCATTAGCATTCTTCTGGATAATTGCTTATGATAAAGTTTTGTTGATATGATTTCATCAAGTGATTGATTACCGTCCAGCACTGTCATTACTGTGATTAATTTAGTTATGCTGGCAATAGAGCGGACATCGCCTGTGTTTACCCCTTCCAGCACTTTGCCATTCTCGTCTGCCACTAGCCAAGCTTGGGCAGTGATTGATGTTGGGGCAGCATATAGATTAGTTGATAGTAATAATGCTGTTGCTATAATAAATTTAATCATCGTTTCCATAACATAAAGTTTATGTAATCATATTCGGCTGTAAAGTGAAATTCGTATTTACCCGGTAGGGCCCCTGCGCTATCAATCATACAGTAATCCCAGTGCTCAATATTATTGGTATTACACCAATCAATTACAGCCGTTAGTTCACCGAACGGTATGTCAATTAACGCAGTGTAATTATACAGAGTATTGGGTAACACTGACGCCACTCTTTTCTAGAAATTCTATTCCTGCCACGTCCCTATAACTATTGCGATAGTATACACTAGATATGCCGCTTTGGTATATAAGTTTGGCACAATCAAGACAAGGAGCATGAGTAATAAAAACACTAGCATCACGGCCGCTTTGACTTGATTTGGCCAGCTTCGCAATCGCATTGGATTCAGCATGGAGGACCTCTGGTTTAGTTTTTAAACGATAACGTCTGGCATAACCTAAATCGGGGTCTAAGTCATCTTCAACAAAGGGCCAGCTTTCGTAAATCTCTTCTGGACTTAGCCAACCTCCAGCATCACCACTCATAAATTCTTCAGCTTCACAGTTGTTATCCCATCCTGCAGGCATACCATTGTAGCCGTAACTGATAACTGAATCATCTTTTACAATAACTGCGCCTACCTGTAATCGTTTGGCATGGCTTAATTGAGCAGTTCTGTTTGCCCAGTCCATATACAGGTCAATATATTTTTGTTTCATTCTTCCAACAAATCAATTTTGTTAGGTTTGTCTTTCCATTCAGCAGCATCATCGGGCGCCGGCTTACGTTTAGTGATTGACGGCCATTTATCACTGAGGCGCGAATTCAAGTCAGTCCAAAAGATTACATCGATCTTTTTGTCTGTATCCGGTACAATTGCGTTAATTGGACACTCGGGTACACAAACCCCACAGTCAATACATTCGTCTGGATTGATGACCAGAAAGTTTGGGCCTTCATAGAAACAGTCAACTGGGCACACTTCTACACAGTCTGTGTGTTTACACTTAATACAATTTTCAGTTACTAGATATGTCATTTTTAATATAGCCTATAGTTTCAATGTGCTTTTTTGCACTTATTTCATTTGGTAGAATGCTTAATACAAAGTCAGTAATATCAAATTTCCTACAAAAAGATTCTCCGAATGAGATTCCTCTGAGGTTGTCGAATACATATTCTTTGCAAAAAATCTCGTAGTCACTCATATCAATTGTGTTGACTTTATCAGCAGGCCAGCATCTAGTCGAAAGCTGCTTGGCAATATGCTCAAATGAATTCAATCTGCGTCCGTTGCTTTTACATAGCCATCAACAATCATATAATATTGATCTACGTGATTAACTTGGGCAAATGCCACGTGGCAAATATCATTTAATTTTTTAGCAACATCTTCCAGTGATGTGCCTTGACACATGAAAGCACTGGTAACTGAGTCGTACACAAAAATAATTCCAGAACGCACTTCAGTACGCAGTGATGGGATTTTTGCTATTGTACTATCAATCTCTTGTTGAACAAGAGTTTCCAATGCTATTCGCAGCTTAACTCGCAATAAGAGAGTACCAATGAACCATCCTAGAACAAAGGTAATAAGACCTGTGATAATGTATTCCATACTGTTATTTATTAATAGTAATACTTGACCAAAGTTTCAGTTTTTCAAACTTATTCTTTTTAGCTTGTTGTAAACCCTCAACTGTCACCCCAATATTCATATCAGTTAACAGTTCAACCATTGCCAGAAGATCGCCAATTTCTTCTTCAAGCATACTGAGGTTAGTTACATTTTTACCCGGTTTGATTTGATCTGGACCAAAGCGCATACACTTGCTGACTGCCTGAATAACTTCAGCGGCCTCTTCTTGTAGGATCAGCATGATTTCTTTTGTTTGGTCGTTCATTATTTTTTCTTTGTTGCGATGTGTTTTGTGTGATAAGATTTCCAATCAGTCAGATAGTGATTATTATCAATCCAACGATGTAGTCCTTTTTTTGTTTCTACTAAAAATCCCCATTCTCTCTTTTGAGAACCCATGAAGAATAAAGTAGTAGTTGGCTTCTCGTCATCCAATTCTAACCAGTGATACTCGTTTGCTTTACGATGGATGATACTGCCTGGACCCCTCCAGTGAGAGAATTCAGCAAACTTCTTCCCTTCTTTATTAAAGATAGGGACATGTTCCCAGTACCCACCTTTAAGGACCAGTGTTGTATAAGACCAAGGATGATCATGAAAGACCGGGTCATCACTGCGAACAATTTTGTGCAGCGTGAAGTTGAATGGAAACCAACTGCGGTCTTTGAGAAAGAGATAATAACGGTGCATGTAATCTGCTCCCGTTTGGCGATCTGGAATCAGCCGATACCTGCCCAATTTGTTCATAATAGTGTGAAATAATCCCATTGAAACCCCTAGGCAAGTATAAAAATTTTGTAACAGGCTTTGTTTTCGGGTGCCTGTCTTACCTATACAATCTTATTACAAGACTGAAATATAACTATTACAGATTCGCAGCAGCAATTGCGCGGTAACCAGCAGCGACGACGGCGCGGCTTGGGCGACCCAAGCGATAGCGAGTCTCAGTTTCATTGACACGCTTGTTAGCATAAACAGCGTATCCGCCATTCAAACGCAACGAGCTAACAGTAGCTGTTGGATTGGCAATGCCAAAGCGTGTAGTAATTTGTGAAGCAGTAAGTTGCTCACCAGTTGCCAGTGCTTCGATCAAGAGTTCTTGTTTAGTCATTTTAGTAGTTGAAGTCATTTTAATTTCCTTTAAGTTATTTCGCATAGAGTGAATCTCGCAGCGTGTTACTATTATAATACATTTTCATGTCAGACGCAATAGCATTTGGGTCTTTGTTCCCCAAATGCTACAGTCTATATGTCCAGAAACTTCAATTCAAACACAGCAGCTTGTTCATCGTGGCCCGCGTAACCTCGAGGGTTACAAACCACGCGAGTATCACCAACCATGTAGTCGAACGGATCATGGGTGTGACCATGGGTCCATAGAGCAATCTGCGGACGATCCAAGATGAATTCACTAAGATCCGAACGATAGCCACCGTTCATCAAATACTGACCAGCGTACCGTTCATGGGTACTGTTGAAAGTAGGAACATGATGCCCAACTACAACACACTTTTGATCTTTACGATCAGCCAGGACACTATCAAAGTATTGAACAGTTTTACGATGCCGAATCACTGTGTGAGCAGGGCGCAGTTTAGTATAACCCAAATCATCATTGCGGATGATTTTAAAGTCGTTCATCATATCAGTCAAAGCGTGAAGCGTCAGTGGATCACCTTTGTTACAATCAGTCCACAATGTGCCGCCCATGAAAGTAACATCATTGATGACCTTGATATCTTGTTCGAGAAAATACACATTAGGAAACTTGGCGCATTCTTCACGCAAATGTTGAATGCTTGCGGTCCAGCGTCCGTGATAGAACTCATGGTTACCCGCAACATACACCACGTGGGGAAACTGAAAGCTACACCGTTTCAGAAAGTCACGAAATTTCTGCGCACGAGCCTGGCCGTGCTGAAGTGCTTTGATTTCTAAATGGCTGTACTTTGTTTCTGGATGACTGTGTAAGTCTTCAGCGATAAAGATATCACCTGAGAGAATAAGGACCTCTGCGCCTTCAGTGTTTTGAAGGTTGATATCTTGAAATTCAAGATGGAGATCCGAGCATACTGCGATTTTCATTTTGTTAATAATTCCATTAATTTCTTTTGGGTGATCACCTCGTGAACACCTTTTACTTCTTTTACTACCATTTCAATCTCAACGATTTCCCAATCTGATATTTTGTGACTCTGATTTTGGTTGTTCATAACCATTGTTAAGAATGACCGCAACCCTCCAATCTTTTGAAAGATTCGTCCAATATTATCATAGCGATTATAATCTGGAGTGCCAGATACAAACATCACTGGGTTGTCTTTACTTCTAATCTTGTAATAAATCATGCTATCGCTATTAAATGCTTACAGGTTCCGCGAAATTGAAATCCCGCGCAAGTGCAAGTCTTGCTTTCTGTATCAATAGAGTAGACAGCACCTTTGCTGCCTGACACTTTGATAACTGTATCTTTTTCCTTGATTGCTTTGAAGGGATTTGGCTTAGCTGCCACAAACTTGCGACCACGCTTGTCAATTGTGATAGGCTCTTTAAAGTAAAAAGGAACAGTATCATTTTTCTTAATGTAAGCCAGCATCTTGTTGCCATCAAACAAATAAGTATGATTAGGCTGCGCTGCGCCAGACCATACTGTTGTTTCTACGACTGCTTCCATTATGCCACTTCCTTCGTCAGAACCTCAGACAACACCAGCAACTTAGCGCCACCGATGCTTACATACCATACATCATCTTTCATAATGTAATAGTATTCAGAATCAAAATGCTCACACAATTGAGCAAAGCTACTAACAGAAGTGAATTCAATACCCGTCTCTCCACGATCACGGCCGTAGAAACGACATTGCTTGGCAACATGATTTTCATCATATTCCATACCATCATTGAAATTGATTTTCTCGCCGATTGTTTTGCCCAGAGCACTTATATCGCCCATTGCAATCAGATGATTTGCCTTAGGAGAGTCATAGTTGTCAAGCAGGACCTGACCGTTGTAGCTCAGGTAACCGTCTGAATGACAGTAAACTGCCTTACAATTGTCGCCATGCATTACGCCGATTACTGAATTTGTGCTCATTTTAAGTCCTGTTTGTTGCTGTCTAAGTATCTATTATAACAGCTTTTGGATTAAATGTCAAGCGCCGAGGAATGACATTAGGATTTCGTAATGGTCTTCAAAGCATTCTTCACTGCGAACCTCTGCGATTGGAACCCACCGTGCTTTCTCAGCATCGTCACTGCCTTTTACTTTAGGCAACTCACCATCGGGCAATTGAATGTAAAATGCGTGTGTGATAATACGACCACGAGGGCTACGATCAATAGCATCAAACACTTTACTGCGAACAATGGATCCGCGTAGCACAGGACCGGGCACTTTGATCATTGTTTCTTCACGCAATTCACGGATAGCAGCATCTTCTACAGTCTTATCAGTTTCTGCGTTAACATAACCGCCGGGCAATGCCCATAGACCTTTACCGGGTTCAGCCCGACGTTTAATCATCAATACATTACCTGATTGAATAACAACAGCATCAGCAGTTGAAAAGATAGGAGGATACTTTAAGCTGGCATATTGCTTTTTGTTTTCAATGATGAACTCACGCTCACGGATAATTTGTTCGTATTCAGGAGTTGATTTGAATTGATCCAGAAAGTCAAAAGTAGTTTGCGGAACAACATTGCGGATGAAATTCATATTGACATCACGCTTGAAATACAAGTTGCGAATATCAGTAGCATCCAGTGGCTCCAGTAGTTCAACTTCTTCAAAGCCCCACTGTGGAAACATGTCAAGATAGAAACTGCTTGGATCTTTCTTGTGACCAATGATACCAACTCGGTCACCTTGCTTGGTGTGCTTGGCAACTAATGCTTGTATACGAACAGCCCACGCTTGGTCATTGTAGATAGTGTCTGGATTTGCTTCAACTTGAATTGACAGTGTACCTGTTAGTCCAGCAGTTGCCGACTTAATCATTTGTCTACGTTCAGCAAAGGTAAACGGGTTCTTATAAGTGCGTGGCTGATTGGCGCTGCCGCAGATAAAGATCAATTGCTTACAATTTGCAGTAGCACGATGCGCCAGCAACAAGTGAGCGGTGTGGAATGGTTGAAAGCGACCGATTAGGACTAGTGTGTCGTATTTTTTCATTTTGTGTCTCCCAACATAGCAACTTTGCGAGCCAGCTCTTTTTCAATTTCGACAATCTCTAACATTGCTTTTGCTCGGGCTTCCGAAACAAGTTCAGTTGATTCAACTACTCTAGCTTGTTCTTTGATTTCAAGTACTTCCAGCGTAACTACGTCAGTAAGCATATAGTCAGTGCCGCGAAATGTTGGGATTTTATCCAAGGAGTCAAATCGTTTGCAACTAAGCGAATATACGCTCCAATATGAATAACCGCCGCTATGGTAATCGATGTCGTAATAGACACGCTTACCTAATTTGTTGATTGCTGATAAGACGTAGGCTTTTGAAATGGTGAATGTTTTGCTTGACATATAAAAATCCTTTATATTAATGTCAGTAGAAGGTCTATCTCTCTACTGTATGACTTATTATAGCATGACCTGTATTAAAAGTCAAGCTATAATTTCCTGCTTATTTGCGTGCGTTTGCTCGAACTTCGTCAAAGGTGATTTCTTTTACAAGAGCACCATCACGATAGACTTCTGCTAGAACATCAGTCCATACAGTACCTTTATCAGTCCATCCCATTGGCTGAGTTACTGATGATTGATATTCACCACCCGATTCCCAAAGTGTAACACGACCACGCTTGCTACGCTTGCCGCTATCAGTGACAGGGTCTTTGTAAACATCGCGCCAGTAAGGTAGTTCACCGTTAGTGTTAACACCGATTGCGCTACACTTCATTGCCCATTGCATTGTGTCACGATCCACACGTTGAAGCAACGCTCCACCTTGACCAAATGCCACATTGTCAGCACTGAATCCTGCAAGTTCCATACAGAACAAAATGCTGTGAATACTGGCGTGATCAATACCATCACCTTGGATGATACGAACCGCTGGGTTCAATACACGAAAGCCTTTTGCGTTAGTAGTAGAACCAAAGTACTTCTCAAGAATGTACAAACACTTTACAACCACGTCACTGGGGTTACCCGAGTCTGGCCGGACGACCAAAGTTGCGCCTGAGTCAAGGACATCTTGTTTAAGGACCGTGCCCCAGAGTTTGCAGGCTTCGTAAATGTCATAGCTGTCTGAGACACAAGCAAAGATACCACCTTGTTTGGCGTTTTGCTTGACCATGTTGCGGTACGAGTCAACTTCATTTTCTTTACCCCAGCTTGTTACAGTACTATGTTCCATAGCTGGAATACTAAAGCCAGCAACCCCAGCGTTATAATATTCACGAGCATATAAAATGCCAGAGATAGTATCTGTACCCATGAAGTTAACAAGGTGTGCGGCTCCCCCAATCCCTGCAGACTCCATACTAGACACGCCACGAGCACCAAAGTCGTGCAACTTAAAATCAATAGTTGTAGGATCACCAGTTTTCTCCAATGCTTGTAGAATGATTTTTTTAGATTCGTAGCTGTTAGTTGCTACAGTTGTTGGATACCAAATTGCACGAAGGAGAGCCGTCTCAAGGAATGAGGTAAGCCAGAAACATTTTGGGTCAGTGTTCTCAATTGTCGCAAGGACGTTTTTAATCGGGACAATCGTTCCTTCTGGTACTGCTCGGATAGTAACAGGTAACCTGCCTCCGTGTGTGTTAAGAATATATTCCCAACCTGCTCGGTTGAAAGGTTCTCCGTGGGCTGTGATGATAGCTTCTGCGACATCGATATCTTCCTTGGTGATCGGGGTAGTTAGGTACTCTTTGATGAACGCCTGAAGACCGAAAAATACAGTATCGTTCCACTGTCCACCTCGGGACTCAATGTAAGAGTATACATATTCAGTACCAGAAGGATACTGATTAAATTGACTGTATTTATACGAGTCGGAATTGAGAATGATGTTTTTAGTAATTGACATATAAAAATCCTTTATATTAATGTCTGCTCGGAGTCTATCTCCTTGCTGCTTAGTATTTATCTATTGTAACAGACTTTGTATTAAAAGTCAAGCGAATTCTACTAAAGTAACAGAACCACCTTGCGCATTTACCCGAACAGCAAATGCCTCCAGAAGAGTCATAATCCGCACTTTATCACCACCCGCCAGCCCCATACCGATTAGAGGGAACCCAAAGCGGCAACTGCCTGCTCTTATCTCTAACTTACGCAGGATGACTTCAAAGCTGGAGTATTCAAAATGATCAACTGTTTCACCTGTCTTGTTGAAGTCATACTGTGTGTATGCGTTGACTACAGTGAATCCACTCGCACCCACTTGAATATCAGCAATGGTGTAATTACCAAGCTTGTTGACATCACCTGCCTCAGTTTCCTGATCAACTTGATATGCCTCAGGAATTTCTGCTTTAATCTGTTTTGCCAGGCCACTGCCCATGGTGTTAAAGCAATTACAGCCTTGGACGATAACGTCGAATTCACCTTGTTGGGCAAGTTTAATCAAATCGCCTTTGATGTGTATTAGTTTGTTCATAATTCTTTTCTCTTTGATTTTAATGTCCATCCCATTGCCGCACCCGAATAAAATGTCTCTGGTGGGTTGAACTTGACTCTGTTCAGTGTGAATGCTTTTAGCACGTGATCACCGTTCCATGAATTACGACTTGTAGTAATGAATCCTTTTGCTTCAAGTTCATTTCTGAGTTTTGCGTATTCGGGATGATCACCCGATGATGTTGTAGTCCACTGATGTGTGCCCTTGATAATCTTAATCAAATCCTCAGGTGTGGGATTATCTGGATTCTCAAGAGTGCTTTGGTATGTGGTTTTCATTTCACTACATACAAAACTTTCGTCAATCTCAAATATGTTTTTCATACTTCGATAATTCTATACTTAGAATGTGGATAATGTTCGTTCAGCCATTCAATCATACCGTCTTCGTAGGGAAGGAATACAGTGTGCGTTTTGTCTGCGATATAGCGTTTCATTTAAAAAATTGGTATAATATCGCCACGCTTGCGCTTGACGAATAACTTAAATTCTGCTACAAATTCTTCTTTGATCTTTAGGTCAGCCTCAGGTAAATGCTCGTTAACAAAATCAATAAAGCGATTTACACCTGTCTCGGTTGATAGCATTTCTAATAGATTGACTTCATACTGCGGCAGTGCGAGTTTATCAATCGTAACGGTTACACCAAAGATTGTACCAACCCCGGTCAGTGGGACCTTCATGACATGGCCCCAATCAGTGTTTACAATTTTACATGAAATCATTCTGGTACTTCATTCAAAATATCTTCGCACGATTGCAGGCCGCGTTCCCATCGTGCCATCATTTTACGGAAGGCAGCAATGTTCTCACGATTGTGAAACAAGTCTCCACTCCAAATAGCGGCATCAATCTCGTCCATTGGACCGTCTTCTAAACGATTGTAATGTTGATTTGTCATTTTGTCGGTACCCAATCTACTGTGACACGGAAGCTGCCTTGCATGATACCGTTGTCGTCTTGCGGAATATCAAAATCGTCAATCAATGAATCAGAAAAGAATTCATTAACATCACGATCCATATCTACAATGGATTCACCGGTATATTCTTTATCAAATAAAATCATTCTTCTAATCCTTAAAAAGGGATGTCATCATCCATATCGGCAAATACCACTGGTTCACGCTTGGGTGCAACATAGTTCTCGTCGTGGAAGTTGTCGAACACATCTTGATATTCTCCGGCGCCACATCGCAGTCTGTCTTGATTATTACACAGAATTTCAACTCGGTCAAGACTAGAATGTGGGTTATAAGGATGATGTACAGTTACATATCCATTATAGAATGTACCTTCCCAGGCGCCGTTGACCACCCAAAAGTCAAAGTGTGCGGCACCGTACTCTTGACCTATATTAACAAGCAAACTTGGACGTTCCTTGGTGCCTAACATCAGTCTCATTTTTCAACTCCGAAATCAAATTCAAATTGTGTGCCGGATTCGATATAGAAATATTCAAATGCTGGTTTCCATACCGCGCCTTCACAATACCAAGGTTTGTTGACTAGCCATCTACGGCCAATGTTTGGTCTAATTTCAATCATTCTTCAACTCCGAAATGTTCTAGAATCTGAAGTTTTGCGGCTCGCAAAACTTCATTGTCACCACCTTCGACATCTTCTAAATTGGTGTCACGAGCGAGTTGAGCACATTCTTTGACGATCAACTCGGCAAACTTTTCTAATTCATTGTTACGAAATACAAGCCCGCTAATGCCTGCCCTTCGTCCAGCGCCAGCCTGTTCGGCAAGTTCTCGAATTCGTTCGTTCATACAATTTCCACTTCTTTACCGACTTTAGTAATCACAAGTTTTGTTTCCACTTCTACAATGGAAATTTGCATAGAACTCGCACCATCAACAAATGAAGTTACTCTCCAATCGGTAACATACTCTTTAGCCTCGTCCACTGTAGCAAATAGTGTAGCAGATGCCTTATTGTCAGTGCATCCTCCGTCTAATGCGCGGATAAACATTTTATATCTGGTTAGTCTAAGTGCGTACATCATTTAAGTCCGAAATGTTCTTTAATCTCAGCAACCATATCCCTTGCTACTTCGCTAGTATTGTCAGTTGCCCCAACTGGGTCATCAATACCCATATCCCATTCGGATACTTTAGCGATACATTCTTTCACAATCAACTCGGCGAACTCTTCTAATGTGGCCCTTTGTACTGGTCCGATATTAACCCAATCATTGAGGCGTTCAAATACCGGCTGGGCTAAGATGTCTTTAATTCGTGCGTTCATTCTTCAACTCCTCACTTACAACGGAATACTAACAGGTACAACAGAAATAACACAATGCTTGCGTTGAAGGCAGTTACAACATAAATCATCCTTCAACTCCGAAATGTTCTAGAATCTGAAGTTTTGCGGCTCGCAATACATCATTATCACCGCCCTCAACATCTTCTAAATTAGTATCGCGGGCAAGTTGGGCACATTCTAACACAATCAACTCTGCGAACTTTTCTTGATCAAACAAGATTATTTCGCTATTGTAAGAGTCGTACCCATTTAGTACGGGCGGTCCTTTTTCACGTGTTGTAGCCTGTTCTATCAGTTCTTTAATTCGTTCGTTCATAATAACCCTTAAACTGCGACGGTTTCTACTTCAAGAATTTGTTGTGTAATAACAACACCACCGTATGCTTGCTGATATGTTTCAGCGACTGCCTTGATGAAGAATGTGTAAACTTTGCCTTTTGATGTGATCAATGTAAACTTCATTCTAAATCCTTTTAATCGTTTATCTGTCTGTCTAAGTATCTATTATAGCAGCTTTTGGATTTAATGTCAACCGACTTGTGCGTCAATTACACGAACCAGATCCTCTGCGAATACATCAGTGACCTTTGCGTCCATTTTAATCTCATATTTGCGAATACGGAAGAACTCAATGTCGTACATATCAGTACCTTCATTGTACACGATGTTAACTTGACCTTTCCAACGGGTCATTCCGCTGGACTTGAACTTTAATCCTGAACCAGTATTTACTAGCTCTTTAGCACCCCAAGCAAACAGCGCCTTAGGATCAAGAATCTTGATTTGTGAGAGGATTGTTTGTGCTACGTTCATTTTAAGTCCTGTTTGTTGCTGTCTATGTATCTATTATATACCCAAACTGATTTAATGTCAAGCGAATTCGTAGAATTTTACTGTAGGATCCAGTTTTTGTAACTGAGTTGCTGCTGTCATCAATGATTTATATCGTATATTGACCTGACTACGAGACAATTCACCGTCGCAAGTGAGCCTTTCAGGGCTGAGGTCACCGTCTAAACAATCAGCGACTTCCTGACGACCTTTAGCAGTTTGGATCTCATGTGGTTGACCTTTGACCATGACTTTCCAACGATTCTTTTGTTCTATGTATTTTAACAATGATAACATAAATAACTCCTGTTTGTTGCTGTCTATGAGTCTATTATATACCCAAACCGATTTAATGTCAAGCCTTTACAGGTTTCATTTTAGCTTTAGTGTAGAAAATGTGCTGCCCAATCTGTTGTATTTTCGCAACAGGATCGCGCCACTTTGGACTGACGTATTCAGCATGGTAGAACAGTGCCTTGTCAAGTTGAGCAACACGCTCACCTTGGAGTACTCTGTGGGCAATCCATTGACTATCCATCCAAGCTTGTCCACTAGGGGTTTCCAACTTCTTTTTCAGAGTCCAACTAAACTGACTTTTAGCGTGAACCACTTCGCATAGACTATCACCCCACTTTCCTGATTTCAAGCGATTAACGGTAACTTGAGCAACCGCATATTTACCTTCCTCGCTTTCAATCCCTGCTTCGTAATAGATATTTTTAGCTAAACACTTTTCATCTTTGACAGTATGTGCTAACTGCTCAGTGGTTTGGGTGACGAATGCTTGTTTGATTTCAGCAACATCTTGGGAGATTGTAGTCAGTTGATATTGCTGTACTCCAAGAACCGCAACTAATGCGGTACAAGTTACTCCGATTAGGATTTTGCTCATTAATCATTTCCTGTGTATGTGTGTAAGAGTACATTATACACCCAAAATGATTAAATGTCAAGCGTTTTCTCGTAGGATACCTGAGTAAGGAATGTTCAACCAACGGGCGTATGTGTCTGCTTGCTCACCGATTTTTGTCAACTCAAACTTGCCAGCGAATTTCATCAGATGAAGTCCTACGCTAGGAACTGTTGCGGTCCTAACACCTTCACGGATGTTTGTGTCAACTCCTACCTTGACATCTTCGGGTTGTGCTGTAAGGTCGATAAGGATGCGATTACGTTCATAGTCGTCACGGACACGGTGCTCAACTTCATTGTGATCCATCCATCGTTGTAACATAATATTGTTCCAATCAAATCCTTGCTTCTCACGATCAGCATAAGCCTCAATCAGTCCAACTTTATTCTTGCTGCCCTTAGTGCGAACACCAGGATAAGCCGAGAACACATTGTCAGTACCATCGCCGCGCATACACTTCTCAAAAAGTACAAATTGTGGATCACCGAGTAACTTGGCTTCACTTACTTTAGTCTTCTTGTCAATTACTTTTACTGCTTTACCTTTGTCATCAAAGTAACCATCTACTGTGATAAGTTGGTCAGTGATACCATTGTACTGCTTTACCTTGTCAGTAATTAATTGCAGGTAGTCTGTGTCACTTGAAATTATAAAATGTTCATCTTCAGGATGAAGATGAATAAAGCGTGCGATAAGGTCGTCTGCTTCTGCCTTAGGGTCACGAAGTACGCTTGTGTTTGTTTTTTCTTTAAGGAACGTAGTCAATGATTCATACGTATCCCAAAATAACTGCGCTTCTTCTTTTTCAGCTACAGTTTGTGATTGAGTATCAACTACACGATTTTTCTTATAAGGAGTATAGAAGTCTTTGCGCCAGCTGCGACCTTCGAGTAGGAATACTACATGGATATCAGGTCCGAACTTTTTCACAATCTTGTTGACTGATGCGAATACAAGATGTAGCGCATAGCCAACTTTTTCCCAAGAGTCAGATTGTTTAGATGCCATGTGGCGCATGCGGAAGTAAAGATTAGCTGTGTCGATTAGTGCGTATTTCATTTTTCTATTATAGTCGTATATTATGCTAAAGTCAATAGTTAAAAGCCTTCAAGGTACTTTTCTGGGTACTTAATACAGTTTTCCATAAAGTTTTTCAACTTTGGGCTTGTCAATGTCAATGGAAGATGTTCTTTTTTCACAATAAAAATGCTAGGATTTCTTGCAATTTTCTTTCGATAGTAATCCTCTAGCATTTTCAAGGTGACGCCAGTTGATGCCTTATCGATATATTCAGTACTATCGAATCCATTGAATTTAGAAAAATATTTTTTAAAATATGCCTTACCGTCATCTTCAAGCGTTTCAACAATTCTACCGAGCCCGGGGCGGCTGATACATAGAAAGTGTACAGTGGAAATATTTCCACCTTTACTGTGACCAACCAGGCGGTCACCTATATCCTCAGCAATCCCCGGTTTGAGATATGTTACACGACCGTTGATTTCGGCGATGTATAATCCCAACAAGTTCATACTTTAATAAAGTCTTGTAGTGTTTGATCTAGTGCGTGAAAGATTGTGTAACCTTGCTCACTGTAATCATCCATAAACATTTTGGAGATGCTGTTAAATGTACCCCCGTGTTCATAGTACATATACAATAACAATGCTAGCGGCGCATCGGGCGGGTATGACGCTGGAGTTTTCTCACCTGGATACGCATTACGAAACCATTCTTTGTATGTAACGTCAGTGAGAGTGCGCAATTTAGCAGGAGAACCAACTACGTTTTTAATGATATTACCTAGGGTGACTACGAAATCTTTGACTGGTGCGCTAGTCAATGACTTAGAACCCTTCAGCTTGTGACGCAAGTTTACCATTGGTAACACCTCTACTGAGTCAACACTTCGGTCGTCCCAATTCAATTGATGTACTGCACAGAACCAATGTACTTCTTCCTCAGACAAATCTTTTAGCAAATCAACCCGTTTGAAAGCACCCGGCTTGCCAGAGTTAATATCATCCTTTTCGTGAATTGGGATGATGTTGTAACTTTCCATGATAACTTGTTGCGCATAAGCATCTTCGTATTTGTCTTCTGAGCAGATTTCATCTGGACTATCTTGACGTTTAGCCAGCACATAGTTTTTCCACTTGTCAAAGTAAGCAAGTTTTAATTTGTCATCACCATTGATGCCCAAGAAGTGTTCCCGTGCGAATGTGAAATTATCAAACTCGACAACTTGACATTTGATTTTAACATCCAGCCAATTCTCAGATAGAACTGTTGGAGCAAAGAATCCCCATTTAGCCCATACACCATATGTGATTGCGGTGTGCTGTCCGTCAATCACATAATATGCATATTTCGTACCAATCTTAATCTTCAACACATTCACATATTGAACTTTTTTCTCGTCATATCCAACTAGAATATCCTTCACATGCTTATGAGCCACTGGACGTTGTACTGACAACGCACTCCATAACTCACTGAGTGGAATTTCTTTATAATTAGGCAATGCGTCCCAAGAAACAATTTTATTCTTAACTTGTTTAAGCGTCAACTTACCTGCAGGACCATCAGTAAATTCATTTACCAAATTTTCCAAAGTTTTACCATCATGATCACCGGGCTTTTTATCTAAAGCGTTCTCTGGACGATCACTAGGATCAACTTGATCTGCTTCCACGTCATACACAAATACGTCAATAGCTGACATTGTATTGTATGCGGTGTTGTATGGTACTACCCTTTTAGTAGTAGTTTTTTTGGGTGCTTTAACAGCTTTAACAGTAGCTGTAATAGGCACAAGTTTTGGAGTTTGTGATTTAAATGTCAACATTCGGTTTAATCCGTTAATTAAGTTAAGAAGTCTATTGTATCAGAAAATGGATTTAATGTCAAATTTTAACTTTGAACAAGTGGCAGTCGAGACATACCTGCCATTAAATTAGCAGAAATAAGATCAGATTCTAATTTTTCAGCAGTCTCAGCGAGACCCCGGAATTTACTAGTGTAAATACGAATTTTTCCAGTACCACCTAGTAAAACTTGTGCTACACGACCGTCACCTAGACGAGTGAATCCGTTACCGGTATCAATATCTGCCCTGCAACGGGTATCAAATTGATTGGTATCAATATCTACCCATTCAATTGTTTCTTTAATTACGGTCATTTTAAGTCCTTTAGTTAACTGTTTAAGATTCTATTATAACAGCATTCGGGTTAAATGTCAACCGTTTTAACTGACTTCAGTGCGCCCGCCACCTAAATCTTTTGTACGGACCACTCGCTCGTCACGGTTAGTCGGGTCAGCTTGATTCTGCTCATAGATTTCTAAAACTATATTTCGGCAAATTGTGTGAAACCAACGATCCACGATCATTGTGTCAGTATCATCATCCTGCATTTTATAACCGGCTTTGATTAAATTCAACAGAAATTTATCATTCCAATCTAATTCAAAAGAACCATTATGAATATTATGTGGATCAACATCTACACTTAGAATCGCAACATATGGATCACCTTTTGCTGTTGCCGCATCTTTTGCAGAAGTATCAATCTCCGGCTTTTTTGCTACTTCGGGAACTTTAATCTCTTTTGGTTTACGAGGCTTACTTACTTTAACAACCTTCTCAGGCTTCTTTGAAAATATATTTTTTAATTTATTGAACATTATTTACCCTATCTGTATATGTATCATGTAGCTTGAAGCTGGCAATATTTTTCCATTTAGATTCACACATTATATCAAAATTATCAGCAAATGACAACGCCCACTGGTTAACCTCATCATTCCAGTATGAGTCAGAATGTGCCCGCAGTTTTTGCTTGTTGAATCCAGCGGCAATTAGCGCGTCATGGTCGGGTGAAGTGGTAGGTGAATGACCGATGAGTACATCTTCGCGGCTAACACTGTAATGCATAGTAGGGCGCACACCACGCCAACTGTCAATAACCCTCTGAGTATTTTCGCTATCATGTTTAATATAAGTTCCTGTTTTAATCCAATTGTGATGTACATCTAATACGATGGGAAGCAAATCACTTAGTGTGAGACAATCATCAAGTCCCCAACTCATTTCTTCGTTTTCAATGGTGATACAGTTGCGGGCTTCTGGAGATAGTCTTTTGTAGGCACTTCGGATGCCTTCGGGACCTTGTTTACCGGAGATGTGGACGTTGATTTTAAGGTCTTGGAAACGTCTACCAAACCCCATCCAATTGGCCATTGAGGCATGATATTCAAACTCCTTGATACTGTTGATAACTATGCCTTCATTTATACTTGCCAAAACAGTAAACTGTCCGGGGTGAAATGAAAGACGAACATCTGCTGCTCTGGCAGCATCACCGACTTTAGCAAACAATGTTTCTATACGTGAAAGAACATCGGGCTTTTTATAAAAGTATTCCCAATTAGCATGAGTGAAAGCAATAAGAATATCACTGGTCAATCGCACCATGCGTAGTTCAGGCTTTAGTAAACCAACTCGCTTTACCAGATTGTAAGTGTTAGTGATATTTTTTTCAAGCATATCCCACAACTTTTGCTCAGCTACTTCACGAGTCTGGCGATTCAACCAAGAAATAGTAGTTCCACTGGTGTTCAGTTCAGGGATGCTTACTATTTCTTTTTTAGAATTTAGTTCTGAAAATTTACAAGCAAAGCCAATTCTTTTAATAAGTTGTGTCAAGATAAGAATCCACTAATTAGGTTAAATATTAAATACCGCGTTGGTCGTTATCACGAAGTCGGGTGATGCCTGCTAATCTAGCAATCCATCCTAATTCATCACGCTCCGATTCAAAAACAAAGGTGTTAGCTTGTTTGTTGTTTCGCAGCCGAGTGTACATATCACCCATTTGCCCTGGTTGAATCTCACCCAAGTTGTATTCAGACCCATCTTTGTTAATCAATCTAGTACCGTCTAAGTCTTTGACAAGCACAGCATCCTGATTAAATGCATTACCTAGCTTGTGCATATCCTGGGCGAATGCTGAATTTTTAGCTGAGCCGATAACAAAAATGCTATCTTCTTTAACTGCTAATTCGTGTTCAGTACCTTGATTTTCGATCCAATGTCCGTCAACGAAAAAGAATCCATACCCAAGTCTTTTAAGCTCACTGGCTAATTGTTTATTGCGATCAACATTTTTATGATACACTTCCCTAGCTGTTAGCTCAGGATCATAATCGTGTCGTCCACGGAATGCCGTTAAAATAGCTACGGAATGGTCTGGGTTATTAAAATGCTGCCACACCCGACTAAGGCTTGTTTCTGTTAGATTAATTGTCATACATGTATTATATCATATTGCGTTATATTTGTCAAGTTTTTATTCACAGGCCGTCAAATAAACCAGCACCAGAATGTTCTTCAACGGGTTTGAACAATGGATCCTTTGACAAATAAGTGTTATCATCAGTATAAACATTGATAATAAACTTGTATCGATTGGCCAACACACTTTCGAAATCTTCACGAGCCAAATGACTACGATTCAACCCAACAATATAGTCACGATAACAAACCGTTTCATTGTCGTTAATTTTCGCGGCATTTGAGTTGCTACGCTTAGCCACAAACTTATCTAGAAAAGTAATCCAGCCCTTAGCAGTAACGCTATCCAGATCGTTAATATAATCCAATGCCCCACCCTTAGCATAATCAGCCGGATCTGCGTTATATAAAGTAGTGACATGTGATGCTGCTGAGGATAATTTTGTTTTCACGAAATACTTGCTATCAAAATTGTCAGACCAGTCTTGATTGTCTAGTACGACACACGGCATGTGACCTAAACATTCTACAAATGCAAAGCCATAGCTCTCACCCAATGCGGGCATAAAGAATACCTTGCTGCCCTTAATAAAATCTACCTTCTCTTGTCCAATAATTCCTGCCTTGATTACATAGTCAGTAATACCTGCTTCTTTGAATGACTTTTCAAACTTTTTAGCACCATTACTATTGGTCATTACTCGACAAGGCAATCCTATTTCCTTCATTACTTTAATATACGCAGCCGGATTCTTGCGTTCTTCCCAACGACCGATGAACAGAACACCCTCACGAGGGCCTGTGTACTCATCTAGCAATCCGCGCTCTGTCATCGGTAATCGTAGTATTTCACCATTTTTTGCCCCATACTTAACCATCTCATTCAGATTGCGCTGGCTTTGAGTACCAACAAATATGTCATCAAATTCCAGATGCTTGTTGAAGAATTCGTGATATTCATCAATACACACATCACTGAAATCTTGCTTGTCACGGAAGACCATACTGTATGAATGAGAATATAACACGATCGGAATATACTTACCAATACCCATGGCGTAAGCAGCGGTCATTGATTCCTGTGTGTTACACACAAGCATATCGTAGATATTAGTTTGGAATGCGTGTAGAATACTTTTACGAAAGTTAACAACCTTTTCAAAGTTAATGCTATCACTAAACGCAAATGTGGCAGTGTGGTCACTATACTTCAGTGGATCTTCAGGATACACTATGTTAGCACCTAATGACTTTACATACTCACTAAAATCATTCGTTGGTTTTTTGTCCAGTATAATATCTACTTTCCAATCAATGCGACCACACAATTCCGTAAAGCCTTTGGCAAATTGCCCAATGCCACCGTGAGGAATAAAGTGCTGGTCGGCGATTAGAAAGCCAATTCGTTTGCTGTAAGTCTTCATTTCGTTAAATTCCAAATAATAAATTCATGTTTATCAATGTGATAATCATCGCTCATAGTCTCGCCGCGGTTAGTGACCTGGTAAGTACCTTTGTAACACCGTGTAAGCCAAAGTCGTTTCCCGGTTAGAAAACAAGTTCTTGGCCACAGACACAAATGTAAATGCCAGTCACCTGCTCTGGATAGTCCCCAGTCTTGTGAAGGAGGTGACTGCATTACTGGGTCAAGCATTAAGTGCCCCACTCGTTTTTGAACAACGGCACCTGGAGTCTGTCGCTATAACGCAGACCAGCTTTGACAGCAAAGTCTGCTACTCTACGATTATTCAGTGCGTAAACACTTTCTGTTCCACCAACTGGCATCAGGTAAACTGGTCCTTTAAATCCTGCAGCACGATATTCACGCGCAGCACTAATCGCATCAGCAAAGTCTTCTTCAGTGGCAATTACGAACTTCAGATAAGTGTAGCCTACATCTTCATAAGACAACACAATCTCTGGACAAATTGCTTCACTGTGTTTTTCGCCACTGCCGCTTAGCTTTGGACTAACTGAGAATGTTAGCTTGTCGTAACCACGAGCCTTACGAGTATCGTGGTATCTAGAATTCAATGTCCAGTTCAATAGATATTGTCTGAATTCAGGCGATAGTTCTTGTGAACCGTTTGTTTCAAATGTCAGTTCCTTGAGTCCAATCATCTTAGTGTGACTGAGTAGATCAGGATAGGCACGCTGCCAGCCTAGTAGCGGTTCACCACCTGTGATAACCAAGTGTTCATCAACCCAGCTATCAAATGGCAATATATCCATAATGCCACTAACAATACTATCGGAATCGAGCACAGGACTAAGATGTTTAAAACGAGGGTCCCAAGATGCATACGAGTCACAGCCGCTACTGACAAGCGGTAAGGATTTATAATTCGTAAAACTCTCTGCGTCAATTTTGTCTCGCTCAACACTTAATTCTCCTTTAGGCATTCCAAATCCACCGCATGTAAAGTTACATCCGTATGTTCTAAGGAACACAGAAGGAACTCCCATGAAGCGACCTTCTCCTTGGATACTATAGAACAATTCACTTATCTTTAATTTTGACATCAATTCACCTTTGCTATGTAACTTACATAATAACACACTAAAAAAAGAAAGTCAAGTGTGAAATTGACCGTATTGACTAAATTGCGGGCCAGTCTCTATACAGAGCGTGTTGTATATTACCCGAAACAAATTGATTAAAGCTTTTATGTTTTTCTTCAAGCTCACCTTCAAGTGGAGCGACCCGTTGAAAGGCAGCTTCCAATTGGGTCATGTCATTAAATTCTATCATAATATGCCACTCTGGTAAATCTTGAATACTACGAAAACCCATCTTACATCTGGTGATTCTATACGAAACTAATTTGCTTTCTAATTTTAAATGATCTAAAAAACCACGCATGTTACTTACCCAGTTTGAATCTGTTATATCACCTTCTTTATCTGCCCATATATGATATATATCCATGTTATCCTCTTTCTGGAAAATAATCTTGAAGTGTACCTTCTCTATGTACATCGCTTGTGATACAGTGTAATCCCCCATCCCAGAAGTATCTATGTCTGAAATTAATGATATGCGGGGTGATACCATGCCTATCAAATGCGTCAAATACGTCTTTATTATAATTATTACAAACAACGTTCTTCTCGTCAATTACAAGCATATTCACATCAAATACAGTTTCTTCTACATACCCCACCCAGTGACTCATCCAACTTTCAACAAAGCTAGTAAACTCATCATTGAGTTCCTCACCGGGCACCCACCACTTCCCGCCATTTTTCTTCTTCAATTTTAAAAATCGCCTCACCTTATGCCAACTTTGACATGGTAGATAAACTACTTCCCAACCCGGAAATGTGTTTTCATATAGTGATATATCTCGTAATGACACAATCAATCCAGGTTTCACCGGACACATCACACCGTCACAGTGCCCAGCTGTTACTACATACGTATATCGATAAGTATCAGGCAATTGTTCAACAATCCTATTATGAGTATCTATGTCGGCACCGTCATAACTGCCTAGATAGATATCTTTACCTACTCTAATAGATTGAGCTGAATTAAATCCTGTTAATTCCGGAGAAACGGAATTTAGGCCGGTTAAAATATGATTACCAGCTAGTTTAATGTAAGCTATAACATCACTCCAATCTATTCCCGGAACAGAGATATCATGATTTGCTTTAAAATAAAAATCAGTACCCAACATTATAGAATAATCTCTCGGAGTCATAGGAGGCGGTTGTATTCTGTCTTCACCTGGAAGCATACACTCTAGATAATTATCTGAAACAATAGGTCTTAGTACTTTTACACCAAAGCTTTCTAATAGTGTTATTAACAGTTGAAAATCTTCCTCAGTCTCTCGTGCGATACGTTCAAATACTACACGAATGCGGTCATTTTTAATAAAATGATAAAATTCAGGAGAGTATGATTTCCCGACAATACATACTTTTAACGGGTCCCAGTGTTGATAAACAGAATACATACTTTTCCTTAATGATAAATATATTTATATGAAAATTCAGTACAGTACAAATTTTGGCAAATTTACTAGTTATGATTTTTCAATCACTTCAGTAACTGCAATAGTAAGTGCTGATGAACATTTACTTGCACTGGAGCAAGGATTTATTTGGCGTAACGAAGAATGGCAACAATGTCGCAGTACGCGAGTTTGTTTAGCAGACACATCCTATAGTCTATACGAATGTTCTGCTATATTGACCGAGTACGATTATGACGAATTAATGATTATAAATAAGCGATATCTTTCGTGTCGAGGATATGAATATAATCCAGCTGATGTCCACATATCACCGCATGATACAATTTGGGGATACTATCATAATGACACGTTGATTGCGTGGAGTCGCATACACAATTATAACGGAGCTAGAGAGACAGCATATTTTGCCTGGGATAGCATTGACATGAATTTACGCATTGGTACAAAAAGCTTACAACATGAAATAGCCTGGGCTAAAGAATTACATGATGAATATTTATACCTCGGACCAGGATACGAAAGCTGTTCTATTTACAAAAGCAGGATGCAAGGATTCGAATGGTGGAACGGATCTGAATGGAGCCATGATTTAGAACAGTACACTTGGTTATGTGAGCGAGAGACCTCAGTTAATAACTTCAAAGAATTTGAAACTATTGTTTATAACGCCAAGTAACTACAGAATCAATATTTTCTTGACTCCAGTGTTTATAGTAACCCTTTTCTTTAATCTGATCGGATGCTAAATTCAATGCTGAAAGCGGTGATAGTAATAGAAGTCCACATTCTCCAAAATTCATACATACACCATTAACGTGTTCTATATCATCTGGGTGATCTTCAAGTATCACAAAATCTTTGGGCATTATTAGTTCATTTAACTCACTAACTAGCTTGACTGTTTCAGTAGCTGATATAGTTAAATGATCGAAACAGATCACCACCACATCCTTTGTATCAAATAATGATAACGATTTTAATACCGTACTAGTTAGCTGATCCACGTCAGAAAACACAATTTCAATTTTATTTTTTACTCGTGCCTGTCTGGCGAAAGGACATGGTGGCCAGTTACCTAAATTAGGGTTAGGCTTCTCTACAAATTCGATCAACCATTTAAATAATTTAGTAGTTAATAATGTTCTATCCATATTCACCAATGTCTAATTACGCCTGCAACAATAAAGAAGTTTGTAATAATGTATGTTAACACAATGAAGGTGCGAATACAAGCAATACGGTCAGCTTCTTTGTCCGTAGTACCTGCTTTCTCGCCTAGTGCTTTTGCCCAAATATGCCACAGTTTTTTCATTTAACTTTTAGTTTTACGCCAGATTACTTCAAATGTATCTGGTTTTAACATAACTGCCCATCCTTGTGGAATTGTTTCTGGATACCAATGCTTCTTACCGTCGCTGTGTTTGTAGAGTTTCATGCGAACAAGTCCTCATTCCATTCACGGTGACCTTCTCTGAATGCCATATTAGCTTGTGTCTCACGGACCTCTACCTTGTAGCACCATAGACGCTTTGCTTCACCTTCGCCCCACATTTCAGGAATGTAAACACCATTGACATACTTGTAAAGCATGTCGCTTAGACCTTCGCAACCTAGTTTAGGTAGCACTACGATCTTAGCCATATTCTTTTCTTGTAACAGCTTGAATGTTTCCATTTCTGGATCATCTTGTGCTACGATTAGTGTGTGGTCAAACTGATCTTCTAAGGTTTTCTTCAGTTCTTTGAGTCCACCGTAGTCAGCGGCCCAATTGCGGACATCTAAATCGTTTGTACCGAAATAGAACTTCATACTAAATGAATAGCCGTGAATTAGATTACAATGACTGTCACTACGCCATTGACGATAAGCGCACGGGAACGCATCGTGATACTCTTTAGTACTTGTGTACTTGTATGATACTGGTTGCATTAATTTCTCCTATGTTAATTATAGCATAGATGGCAGAGTTTGTAAAGCGGGATGAGCCTAAGACCGCTATAGTTATTTACCTTTTTGTGCTTCAACTACCCGTTTTCTCAAGCTACTAGAGCTAAACGAGTGGTCACGCCCATTGAACACTAATTCAATGTTTCTTTGGGCGCAGATATCTTTGCCCGTAAATTCTTTGTCTTTGTACTCTACACCCAAAATGCGAACATCAATTGGTAGTGTGAGTAGAATATCTTCAAGGTCCTTCTCAGTATTATAGACTACAATTTCATCTACAAAACGGACAGCACTCAGACTAATCTGTCGTTCAACAATACTTTGAATGGGTTCATTCTTTTCAGGTCTATCCCATTGAGCATTGTTTTGTAGTGCAGCAATAAGATAATCACAATGGTTCTTAGCTTGACTAAGCATTGCAATGTGACCTGCATGTAATAGATCAAATTGGCTAAAGGTGATACCAATCTTTAGTCCCTTGTCTTTTAGTTCTTTAATCTTATTGAATATCATTTTTAGCCTTGCTTATAGCATCTTTCATTCTAACTTCGTGTTCTCTTTCAGAGATACTAAGTTCATGTAGTCTGTCAGCGCAACTACGGATATCTTCACTCAATTGACCGTGACCTACTTCAGTTTCTACTGTTCGTACAATCTCATGTAATGCTATTACTGCATCAACTAATTCAAGATTTCTCATCATCGTTCTCCGGTAGTATCTCTGTTAATTCGTCAAATCCAACACCGTCAGTTAGGTGATACTCTTTGCCTGCATGATGGTACACTGTAGTCCAAGTATGTTGATTGTTACTTGTGCCAGTGGGTTTAATGAGCCTGAACACAGTTAACATATGTTCTTTCTCAACTCCCTCAATGATTCTACAAGACGGCCCCATTACATCACGTAAAAACTTTTTGAGTTTTGCTGGATCTTTCCTTAGCTCATCTATGAACTCATTGTGCGAACCTGTCACACCAATTCCTCAACAATACCTAAAACTTCTGCAACAATTAGCAGTGTGCCTGCTTCGGGGAAGCCTACCATAATCAATGATGTGCCTGCGCCAATGCGTAGTACACTCTTTACAAGGCTAACATAAAAATGTCCCTTGCTTGTATCTTTAGGTTGAATATTGAGCTTAGGTGTATCTGCGCAATCACAATCTCTGCCTTGATTACATTTTTGATTACAACTCATTATCGTCCCCTTGCTAGTTGATAGAACTCTGCTCGTGCTGCTGGATCACTTTTGAAGCCACCGCCTAGTTTACTAGTGACAGTTGAGCTACCCACATCCTCTACGCCGCGCGATTTTACACAATAATGTTGGGCATCAATCATAACTGCTACATCTTCTGTATCCAGAATATATTGAAGGGCGTAGAATACTTGCTCAGTTAGTCGTTCTTGAATTTGAGGACGTTTGCTGAAGTATTCCACGATACGATTGATCTTGCTTAATCCAAGTACTTTATCTTTTGGTACATATGCAACAGTAGCAAGACCGTCAATCACCACAAAGTGATGTTCACAGTTTGATTGTACATTAACATTGCGTTCGCACACCATTTCATCGTACTTCATTTTGTTATCAACAGTAGTACATTTAGGGAATGCTTCATAGTCAAGACCCCAAAATATTTCGTTGACATACATCTTAGCAACACGCTTTGGTGTATCCATAAGGCTGTCATCACTCAGATCAAGACCCAGTGTCTTCATAATCTGGTGCATGTATCCTTCGATAGCATCAATCTTTTCTTTGCGATCCCAATTATTTGGATTCATTGGAGTTTCGACTCCCATCTTAACTAGATGTTCGTGAACTCGTTGACCCAACTCTGGATCGCATTTTGTTTTATTGTATGACATGATAACCTTCCTTTGTGATGGTTTGTTTTTGATATGTAAGCTACCATTGTGTAGCTTACATTCTATTTAGCTTTCGTACTTCACATCCATTAAATTCTTCATCATTACGTATTGGTCATACACGCGACTACCTTCACTGTCAACGCCGCATCCCCAATCCATAGCAGCCTGCATCTTTAACGTAGCTAACTGATGTTTGCTAAGAGTAGGGAACGCAGGTTTCGCAAATGATTCCCAAATTTCCTGTAGTGTTTTCACTTTAGGCTTTAGCTTCTTTTCGTGCGTTCTTAGTCTCAGTAATCTCATTACGGCGAGTTTTAACTAGTTTACTTACTTCTGCTAATGCTTTGCGGGCACGAGTGCCTGCGGCTGAGTTACCTGCTGTAAATTTTGCATCTTCCAATTGGTAATCGAGTACCGCTTGACTAATTGCTTGAGATGTTGTAGTTGATGTTGTCATTTTATTTTCCTTTAAGTTTAATTTTCAATTGAGTAATCTAATTTTTTCATCCAGTCATATGTAGTCTGGACAATATTATGTAGATCACTATGTACTGGTTTCCAGTCCGTTAATTTCATAAATCTGTTAGGATTCGCAATTAACGTTCCGGGGTCACCTTCTCTTGCTCGACCGTAACTGTAATTAACCTTCTCACCAGTAATCTTTTCTACTGCGTGAATAATTGATAAGTTACTAGTTCCCGTGCCCGTAGCTAGATTATACGCATTAAACGTATAAGTAGCAAGTGTTTCGGCTAAGTTGACTGCTGCTAAATGCGCAGAAGCAATATCAGTAACATGTAGATAGTCTCTGATACACGTTCCATCCTCAGTGTCAAAGTCTGACCCGTTTATTACTAATTTCTCTTTAGTCACTAAACTTCGTACTACTTTGGGCACTAAATGGGAGTCATCTGCTGTGTTGCCTAACTCACCATTGGCATCGCATCCACATGCGTTAAAGTATCTAAGTGCGATACCTTTGAATCCATGAGCATAGCAATGATCATTAATAATAGTTTCAGCCATTAACTTACTGCGACCGTATGGACTAACTGGATCAGCAATATCGTATTCATCCCATGGTAAGGCAAAGGTGTTGCCGTAAATTGCGGCGCTACTACTGAAGACAACAGTACCATACCATCCTACTTCATGCATTGTTTGAAGCATTTTGTTAGTCTTGGCAGCATTATTATCATAATACAATCCTGGATTGGTAATACTAGGTCCAACTAAGCTAGCACCGGCAATATGAATCACTGCGACAGCATTTGAATTTTTCGCAGCGTGAGCTGCCATAGTTTCAAAATCGTCTTTGATATAAGTATCTAGATACTTGACACCAGATGAATTGCTACAACTAATATCAATTCCAATCACAGCATATCCAGCTTCTTTGAAAGCTTTAGCAGTATGACTGCCAATGAATCCCAGCGCCCCGGTTATTACTACAGTTTTCTTAGACATTTTAGTATTTGCTTTCTCTGGTATGTTTACGATAATCGGTTGTCATGCGTAGCATAGATTCCCCGTGACCTTCCATGATATCAATAACTCTATCAATAGTGCCATCATTGTAATCGCTAATCTCGCCCATCTTTTCATGCGGGCGCTGAAGTAACTTCTCTAACTTATCCAATGCATCTTCTATAGACCAAGGAACGTAGAGGCGTGTATGATCGTTAGCAAATGTTTCAGGAAAACTACGATAAGCAGGATAAAGCACATTGCAGCCAAGCGCATCTGCTTCGGAGACGGTGTTGGAGACCCAGTCTTGAAGAGCACAGTTGAACACCACGCGAGAATTATTAACAATATCGTAGTAATCATTTTTGCCTAAATCTTCATATACTTTGAGTTGACCTATATTAACCATATTCATTGTGCGGTTCATGTAACTATCGTTGTTACTTTTTAGCTTACTACCGCTACATACTGCGAACTCTACTGCGCTTTCTGGATGCCGTTCGAAGTACGCTTCAACGAGGTCCATATAGAAGTCTGGTTGCTTTTCTTGATCCCAACGTGCAGAGAATACAACACGATGTTTGCGTTCAGACCATGGAGTAATGGTTGCAACACGACTTTGAACTTCATCCTTACCAAATGCTAATCCACTGATGTTATAGATCGGGGCGTCCCAACCTGCAATTTTCATGTGCATTACCATTTCTTCGTTAGTAGCAAGTACGCCGTCTACGAATGAGTCAACCATTTTCTCGTATTGTCCCATCCACTTCTGCATACCCCAAACATGAACGAAATCATCAGGATCAATGGATTGAGCAAGACAGCGCACAAAAATGCGAGGACGGTGAGCAGAATCAATTTGATCGAGAATATAAGGAAGGCTCTCGATACCGGGCTGAAACATGTCTTCAAAGTAGATAACATCTTCATTAGTTACTTCTCCTGTTTTCATCATTTTAACTAGATTCATTAACTGCGACATACCAAAGTATGTGCGACCATGAGCGTCTAGAACTTGACCCGTGACTATAGCTTGGTCGTTGCCTAATGTGTCACCGGGAACAATAACGTAATCGATGCCACGTGCAATAAACACTGCTTCATTCCAGTCTTGTAACTGTAGTGTATATCGGGCTTTGTAGGGTTCAAGTCCCATGTAGAATAATTTACGCATCTTTTCTCTCAATGTCTTCTTCAATACAATCTTCGCCGTATTGAATCTCTACAATACGACAGGGTGTGTCAAACGGGTTAGTTAATTGATGCCAGCTATTAATCGGAATATACCATTCTTCATGAGTTTTCAAGTGGTGCTCTTCTACATAAGAATTCGCAAGTTCATGTTTTATAACACATGAACCTTCACTGACAATCCAATATTCACTTCGTTTGCTATGTCTTTGCATACTTAACGACTTTCCCGGATCAACTGTTAGCTCTTTAACTTTACATCCTGACACAGTATGTAGTATACGATAGTATCCCCATTGTCGCAATGTTTTTGGATGTTTCCATTCTTCCAGAATCCAGCTTGAGCTATTCTTTTTATCTTCTCCGCCTACTCCAAATTTGAAGATCACATCTTTGACTTCCATTTCTGGAATATTCGTTTCAGTACGATCACCACCATTTGCGAATATGATTGGATAATCATAGTATAATTTCTTAACTTTTTCTAGCAAGTTACAGGCTGTACCGTCGCTGTCATCAAATGACATTACTTCATCAACAGCTTTCAGATTAGATACTACTGCGAATCGTTCAGCCCATGGCATAAATGATTTACTCTTTTTTCGTTCTAACCATTCATCACTGTTAAGTCCGACAATAAGATAATGCCCTAACGTCTTTGCTGAGTTAAGCAGATGAATGTGTCCGGCATGAACTGGGTCGAACCCACCGGACACTACCACGATAGTTTGATTATCGGGGCGCATTTTCCTGCCATTGATCCTTAGGATATTTGCCGGTTACAAACTTGTTGAATTGACGAAACGCATAATTGCGCATGTCATACATAGTTGCTTCGTCAAACGGATACCCGAAGTCAATACAGAATTCACGATACATGTCAAGATCGTCAAATAGTTGAGTGACACGAGGGTTAGTTTGAAAGGTTGGTTTTGCCATTTTGTTTCCTTAGATAGCGAGTTGATTAACAGGTTTAAAATTATTGTAATAGATCGTGGCACCATTCTCACCGTCTTCTGAGACTGTGATTTCAATGTCACGATCAGGATAACGACTTGCGATAATCTCAAAAAGATCATCACTCATCATTTCACACGACTTGAAGTTCAGTTCAAGAATGCCTTGAGAGTATTGATTCTCCAGCCATCGTTTGAATTGAATAAATTCAATATCCCTGTCATTGTGAAATACTTGCACAGCCACGTTAAAGTGAAAGACGTGACGATGCGGGGTTGCTAAAAAGCTAACATCATACTCATCTCCTGTTGCCAGTGATGGGTCTGTTGCTGCTGCTGGGTACTTATGAATACCTTCTTTTTGAAAAGTAACAAAGATCGTGCGCTTTGCTTGATCTTTAATACGTGTTCGTTTTTCTGTCAATGATTGATTCTGTTGGTTCATTAAATATCCCCGAGTACTTTACTAATTTCGTCATCGCTGTCCAATTCTTCTTCGTCAGCAATCTGGTCAGATTCTTCTTCAGTAAACAAGGCAGTAAACATAGTAGACGAATTCACAGTTTTTTTACCACTGTAGCCTTGACTACCACTTTGAAATTGCATCCAATATCTTGAATATGATTCAATCATATCTAGACTTTTCTGACGATCCTTCAAAGCAAATATTTCATTAATTACTTCACTAAATACGATTTTCTCAAATGTATCATTAGTCAGCATCTTTGGAATAACACCTTGATCATAACGACGATTTGCTTCCTGTACTGCTGTCATATGTGACCACACATTGTGACCCTGTAGTAAAGTATAACTGAGTGTATCCCAACTAGTTTTAGTTTCTTTTCCATGCTGACCAATAAATCCTTGACCTCTATAACACAGATCACTTAGTATCATTTTATCAGTAATTGGACTGTCTGTAAAGATTTTATGGATACCTTCAGCTAAAACAGCATCTTTGAATTTACGGTTATCAGTAGAGTACGCTTTCTTTTCAGCCGTTTTCTCCATACTGTATGACCACTTCTTATTGTGTTCAATATTCGTATTGAAATATGACAAGCCCTTAGCAGCACTAAAGAACGGACTAGCACAATCAAATGTAATCTGTAAATTTGAGTTATGGTGTTTACGAATCGCACGTTGTACATCACTGAAAAGCACAGCATATTCCAGAATACTTGTACCCAGACAGTGAATCAGATCATGCTTACCTTCTTCTAACAATCCGTCATGGATAATGTTTACCAACCGTTTAAGGAATAAGTGAACATCAATCTTGTTCTGACCTCCCATGGCCCATCCATTGAAGTGAGTCTCTGGGTAGATATTTGGATCACAATACTTCTTCATTTCATCATACCAGGCATCACTTTGTGTATGATTCAATCCCTGTAATACATTCAGAAATTTACATTTACCCGAACGATTAGCAATGAAGTACTCGTTGTTAATGTGAGTGGCAGAGATGGCATCTTCAATAGTTTTGATTCCATGAAGTGATTTACCATTCTTGTCTTTCATACCATATGTACGCAACGACTGTGAGGGGATATCAAGACACATACCATAGTCCATGTATGTGTCCATCCAGTTCAACACTGCTTTACGCTTGATCATGGCCTTAGGACAAGCAGGATCTTTCCAGTCAGCAGGCCATTGACCTTTAAGAATCTGGAAACCACCCGAGTCACCAAGCATGAATGTGCCTGCTTCACGATCACGGATAATGCTTTCACACGGATCAACCTTAGTTGTATCTAAATTAGCGTGACCCGCTGAGTACAAGCCCCATTTATAATAAAACAAACTTTTTTGACTATTAAGAAAGTTCAGAGTCTCAACATCTTGAATCTGCGCAGGCAATCTTGCTTGATCGAAATAATTCAGACCCGCGCGTTGTTTTCCTAGACCCGCAATATAGAATGAACTAACTGCTGGTAGAAATAGTGCCCAGTCTGGATTGTGTTTAGCTGTGAGATTATCTTGTTCCATTATACTTTAACTTCTTCTTTCATCAGAATCTTGATCATTTCAATTTGATTCTTGTATTTGTTCATTTCATCAACTATACTTTTTATAGTAGGGTTAGTTGATACAAGCATAGCAAGTTCCTGTTCCTCGACCATCTTCTTTTGCGCCCAATCAAGAATGCTAATAGCATGTGCATCTAGGTTAACAGACATTACGCCACCGCCGACATCTCGCCAGCCGGAGCCGTCATAGATTTTCATGTTACCAGAAGAATCTGTTGATAGTGAACCTTGCGCTGGGCACAGGTTGGGGGGAACACTTGACATGTAGCCTTTGCTGCTGGTCACCAACATGTACTTGCCTCCGTAAGCAGAGTCGATCATTTTGCCTGAGCAGGAAGCAAGTAACGATAAACTGCTGTGCCACTGTCAACTGTGATTTCAGCAGCACCTGCATCAGAAATGCGTACGGTCTTGTCACCAACCAAGTCCATGATACTCAGAAACTGCTTGACTGGCCACATCCAAGTGCGTGACAGTGTACCAGTAACTTGTGAATGGAATACAAAGTTACCAGAGTGAGTAGATGGGTCACCGAAGAAAATCTTCAGATCACCGTTCTCAACTTTAGTCGTGAAGTTTTGTTCTTCGCTATTAGCTTGAGATTGTTTCTTCAAACGCATAATACCTGCGACAGTAGGCTCAAACTCCACGTTCCAAGCGGCGCCCTTGAAGGTGACATTCTTGACTTTTTCTTCAATGATAGCTTTGCTCATCAAACGATAATCATTAACAAAGTCACCTGACTTAGTTTCAAAGTGAATACTAGCCGGGATGTTTACACCATTGTTATCTACTCGCTTAACAGTAATGTTTGATGTTGCGTCATAGTCATCAAAGCTAAGAATAGTTTTCAGCTTACCTAAATTAGGCATGCCGAACACACCATCAAAGTCAGCAACTGGGTTGTTAAATGTGCCGCTGACGATAACGGTTTTATCTTCTGCCACAGCATTAATTTGCGTGTCAGCGAGAGTTCCAGTGACTTTGATTAGTTCAATACAGCCTAGACCGAATGTGTGAGCAATAACGTCTTGTAAAATATCTTTCATGAGTTTCCTTTGTGTTTGTTTGTAATACTATTTAGGTATCGTATGTGTATATTATATCGGAATATTTCGCGCAAGTCAACACGAGTTTATCCGAATGTGAATAATGAACCAAAAGTTGAGTTGGTGTCAGTGCTGTACTTTAATTCCCAATCCAGTACTCCCAACAAGTTATCAATCTTCTGGTCTACTAATAGTTCTTCCATTAGATTATCATCAAATGGTAAGTCTTGAAACCACAGTGGCAATCTAAGTTCGTCAACTGGGTAAGCAATTGAAGTATAACCCATTGGATTTTGTTTCAGCTTACATACAACAATTTTAGCACCATCCATGATTTTCATGGAATAGTTATCACCGTGTACCCTGCGCAGACAATTCCAATTGATAGCAGCGCGGACATGACCCGGCATATTTGCCTTGCCCGTTTTGCTCATTTCTTCTTTTTCGCCATATGATGTAAGCTTGTTAACTGATTTAGGTGAACCCTTCTTCCAGCTATCTTGTTTACCCAATTTGATTTTGAATGCTTTAATTACTTCAATGACTTCTTCTTTAGACTTTCCTCCCAGCACCATGGTCAATACCTGCATTAAGAATTCTTGAACATACTTAGGGGTATCAGCCCGTTTCAGATCAAGACCCATTGCTTTAATATTACCAGTGCTGCCGTTCTTGTCTAATCGCTTACCTTCTTTGTCATAGATATTCACTGCGTATCGTTTCTTAGTAATGAACAAGCTGCGATCCGCAACTAATTCCCTACCTGCTTTGATAATCTCGCCGTTCTTTCTAGGACAATGAAAGGCTTTTTCCATGAAGATAGGAAATCCTTCATTGATTTGGTCAGCCATTGTATCGTACAACTGAACAGCAATTTCTTTACTCCATGACATAGTACCAGCTTCAACTTCTTCTTTGATGATGGGCCATGCTGAAAAATAACAAGAGTCAGTGTCACCATATACAATTGCTTTACCAGTGAAGTCGTACTCACCAGTGACGATCTCATTAAGGTGCGCACTCATATGCTGTACAATTTGCCGACCACTCAAGGTAACTGATTGACCAATACGCTTATCATAAAATCGGCAATGTTCATTCAACAGTGCGCCGTAAGCAGAGTTAAGCAAAATCTTGCGAACAAGTTGACGCTTGTCCCAATACTCTTTATCAGCTTCAGTTGTAGCTTCTTTCTTCTTAGCCTGCATGATCTGGCGATCAGAATACCATCGTGTCAACAGACCTGGAATGATACCTTGCTTTTCATATGTGAAGATTGTTCCATTGGCACTTAGCATCAATGCTTTGTTACTGTCAAAGATAAGTTTCCATATCTCTGCCGCACTCATTTCAACTTCTCTACCATCTTCGTAATCAACTGTAAGAATCGTTCCGCGTTCTTGATTCATAATAGCAGTATATTCTAAACTACCAAACAACCCTTCCCACAGAATACTACCCGTTACATCATCATCACCATCTTTGTGGCGTTTCTTTTCTCGCGCAAGTCTCATGCCTTTATCAAGCATATACTTGTCTGTTAGAGTTTGTCTGACCTGAGCAACGATGGTCTCTGGTGCCATGTTGAGGGCACGAATAGCCGAGGGATAGAGCGAGTTAATGTCAACTGCGCCGACCCACTCATGGATTCCTTTTTTGGGCGTAGCAACATAGGCACCTGCCGCTTGTTGGGAGTCATCATCTTCATCACGTATAACCTTTCGTTTTTTATCAGGGACCACTAAACCATGTTCATGTGCTTCGTTCATGATTGCCATTTCAATCATAGCCACAGAACCCATTACTGTTGGCAGCAATACGGTGTTTTCATGCGCAAGTTGATTAGCCAGTTCTAGAAACTGTAACTTGTTGTGAATCTTAAATAACAATGCGGTATCTTGACGATTGTATTCAATGAACTTTTTAAAGTCTTTGTTGTACAATTGATCTAACGTGCCTTCGTAAGCAGTCTTGTTCTCACCTACTTCCATTTCACCAATCGCATCTAACTTATAGCTGTGACGAGATTCATAGTTGTATTTCTTATAGAGTTGAAGGTAATCGAGGTGAACCCTACCTACCAAGTCATAAGTTGTTTCCTCTTTACCAAAGCGTTCATACTTACGAGGCTTTGGCAACTGGCTCATTAAACAGAACTTGCGTGTATCGTTCTTGCTCATAACTCGGGTAACACGATTAACCATATACGGTATATCGTATCCTTCTGAGTTCCAACCAGTCAATACGTCAGCATCTTCAATTAACTGAAAGAATACCTCAAACATTTCAGTTTCGTTTGTGAACAACAATGTATTCTCAAACTCAGCACAGATTTGAGCAGCAGTTTCAGGTGACATATGCTTAGGAGCAATGACAAGCGTGATTAACTGACCTAGCCAATCTAGATATAAAGAGATAGCTGTAACAGGATTGAATGCCTCACTCGCAGGTGAGAATCCTCGTTCTTGGTCAAAGTCAGTTTCAATGTCGAAAAAGCAAGTATGTAGAACAGGAGCTTCAGCCTTCAGATAATTCTCACTAAGGCACCGGAATACTACGTTTACGTCACTCTCATACAGAGGCTTACCGGAATGAATCCTACGCTCTTTCTCGAACTCTGTTCGGCTACGAGTAGAGAAGCGAGAGACAGGGGTACCACTTAGCGTGCGTTGCTTTCCCTTACGATCAGGGAAATACATAACATAGTTTGCGGGATATTCTTTATACTGCCGAACTCCATTGACATCCCGCTCTACGACAACGATTTGCTCAGTGTCTTTGTTGTGGATGGCGTCAACGTACATTAAAGGGTTTTGCCCACAGTTTCGAGAATTGTGTTCAGTGTTTCATGATCCGCATTCGTAGCGCCCAGTGATGACTTATGAGCAACAGAGATTGCCTTCTTCAGAATAGAGGCTTTTACTTCCATTTCTTCAGCGATTGCTTTAACCGTCTCAGAGAGACCTTCACGCAATGCGTCAATCTCTGCCATAACGGTCATGCCCTCATTCACGAGTTGAATCAACTTTGCCTTTTCGGCGCCACTAAAAATCTTATCCATAAATAGTCCTTATTAAAAATTAATTATACTTGATATCAGTGTGATAGTCAAGCTGTTTGGTGCTTAATTACAATCTTCTTTACCATTGTATGAAGTCCGGGGTTTACTACTAGTGCGTGAGGCAACACATGTTCTCTGACATAGTTCCTCATGTAATTGGTGTCAGAATTACTAAGGTCCTGACACCAATCAATCTCTTTACGATCACACCAGTCAATAAATTCTGATTTACGAGTAGTCAGAAAAGGCCTGACTACATTGTTTCTTGTCGAGGGGATAACTTTGGGCGTGCCGTGCATACAAGACATTACGTAGGTTTCAACACAGTCATCCAGATGATGACCCGTTACTACCGTGCCAAACTTATCTAAAAATTTGTAGCGTTCATTACGCCAATGTTCTTCTTCGCTTAGTTTTTTGGGTTTGACGGCATTGATATGCTCAACTGCCAATGGTAAATTGCGGTCTTCGCAAAACTCTGTTACAAAGTTAAATGCGCGTTCGCTATTATCAGTATCATGATGGAAGAAAGCACACGAAATATTGTGCTTTCGAGAAAGAAAGTCAGTGATTGCGACTGAATCTACCCCGCCAGAGAGGGCAATTGTTAGAGTTTTGGGTAACGGAAAGAGTAGATTAATCATCTATACATTGTAGCATAGATTCAATAAAATTACAACCTCTTTATTACATTTTTTCCAAATCAACTAAATCAACGTACTGAATGATCCCAAGCCATGCTTTTGCTGCCTTTATTGACAGGCTTAAATCCTTGCCCCTTGTAGAACTTTGTTAGTTTAGATTGGCTTACTTGACCGTGTTCCCATGGGAATAATGTAAGACTAATTCCATCTTCACGTGCCATTGATTGTAATTCTTGCATGGCTTTAGAACCAACACCTTGTCGTAATGGATATGCTTGGAACCATTTAACTTCAACAGCGCCGCGCTTGCTAAAACTTGGCGTTAGTTCAAACATAGCAAACTGCTGTGTATCACCTTCGCCCCATATCATGACATGGTTGTTCTGCATAGTAGTTGGATACTTTGCGTAGACTTTTTCAATCCATGCTTTAGCTGCTTCGTTTGCGCCACCTAACTTGATTCTAAATGGCTCGTCTTCTTTCATTAGATGTTGGGCATCACCAGACTTCTCCCATGCTTTCCACATTGCCTGGCCCGGTGGCAACTGATCTTTGCTCGGTTGAATATCATTACCCAACATCTTAGCGTAAGCGTACATTGTACTGGCGATGCCCTGTTTTTGATATTCATCTGCTACAAAAGTATTGATACTTTCTAAATGACCACCTAGATCGTCATCTGTAATTCTGAATAGTACGTCACCAATGCGATCCATTGCGTTGTCAGACTCATTGACAAATGCTTGTACTCTTAAAAACTTCACACCCGGACGTCCCTCGTAAGCAAATGCTTTGTATGTATAGTCACCAATCTTTTGCTTGTGACTAAAACGTGGATCGAGTATATCCGGGTTTATTTCCTCATTGATAAATTCACTTGCTCTCATTGAAAGATTTCCGGATGATCTTTACCAAATATTTTGATATACTTGCCGGCCATAATATCTGCTTCTGCTTCAATAGGGGAACCCGGATAGCTTGACCCGGGTTTAATCATATTCAATTCACCTTGTCTGACATGAACTAGTTCGTGAAATACTGTACGGAAGATATCTACCATGTTTCTGTTTGCTACATAAACCCATATACTGTTTTCACCTTCAGTATGTCGTCCAGTGTGATGTCCTTCTTGAGCCTCATCAGTATCATAACTGAATTCAACTTCAGGATGAGATTCAAGCTTCAATACATTTCCAGCCCACTTGATGAATTCTTGTACGATGGGTTGCGAACCATAATCTGATTCAGTGTCTTCTTCATGTAGCGTGTCTAACTTGTTCACCCAACTATCCGGAGTTTTTTTGTATTTTCGTACAAATAAATCGTGTAGGGCATCTTTTGTAATTCGATGTTTATTAGCAACTTTACGCATTAAATCATCGATTGTATTGTAATCGTGCTTGGCCAAAGATGGCAGACGCCGTGCTAAATCGGACGCTGCCATCTCGTTAATTGTGATAAATTCTTGTGCTCTCATTATACTATTTATCTAATTTTTGTTCTACCATACTAGTCAGTTGAGAAATTGCCCGAATTTCAACTTGCTTAAAAAATTCCATTGGATCTGACAATATCGATTGATTCTGACATTCATGGTATCTTTTGAAATTTCTCAAAGCACAATCAGTTTGAGAGTCAGTAAACTTAATTCCGTGAATTGATTCTATAATTTGTAAGAATAATTGAGAATTTCCATTGATAATACATGAATATGGCAATATAGTACAATTCTCAAAATCTTCAATATTAATAATGTCCCTTTTAAGGCTATTTTCACCCGAGCTAAATACAGCAAATTGATGTGCTAGGGAGAAATATAGTATAACATCAGAATATTTATGTATATCATTGACAATTATATTCGCTATATCAATATGTTGTTGTCCAAGATGTGTTACTATTCGAGTGTAAATTCTACCCAACCATTCAGCGTAGCCATCGGGCCCGGGCGCCTGCTTCGTATCAGTTGCTATCATATATTTCATTATTACATGTAAAAGAGATACTGCCTTTTCCTTTATAGTATCACATGTGATTACTAATATTTTTGAATTTGGAAATAGTACTTTATATAGAGGAATGTGGGTATGTATATGAGTTGATGTGACGCCGGGATGATTACGAAAATATCGCCACGGCGCTGCTTCTATCAATCCTCTGTAATATGTGATCTTTTCTTCTAAATCAGCAAAGGGCAGCTGAGTCGATGATACAACTCCGCAATTTAACATATGATTAACCCTGTTCCCTCCCGGGGGAGTAGCTTCATGTGAATGTCCGGTCTCAGAAAAAATAAGGTCACTGCGATTTTCATCGTATAACATACCTAATAATTTAGTAACAAAAGTGCCACTTGCCCCTGATCTAACAACTACAAAGGTATGTGATTGTTCAAATCCAATTGCCGCCAAACTTGCGACAGGTATCTGTTCATGAGTGTTAGGTAGTATGGTCATATCATTAGTGTTAATCATATATTAAAGTTGATTCTTTAGTTAGGTAAGCCACTAGCAGATTTAACAATAGCATCAAGTTCTTGTATTTCAGCAGAGACAAAATACTTAGTATTAGCATCATCTATAATGATAATATCAAAGCGTTCATCTATCTCTATTGGAAAGTTTAATTGTTTGGCAATACTTTCTACATAATTAGCACCGTACAAATATAATAGTTCTTGGCTAATGTAGATAGGATCAATCCCAGTTAAATACGGCAGTTGTTCTTCAAAATCAGGTAAACTCACTCTGCCTCTTACTCTATTCTGCTGATGTTCCAGTATATTTCTATCTCTGCCTATGATAGCTAGTTTAACTTGTATACCAAGTGAAGTAGCAGTATCAATGAATTCTTGATATTTAGGGATAGTTAATACTCCGTGATCCGCATATGGGCAACTAATACTAGTAACCCAATAATCATGTGTACTGAAGTCTTTATCTAGTAGTAATGCAGGGTTTTTCCAACATTCAGCAAATGGTTCTTGATCATGTCCTATCCAATAAGTATCAAGTAGAGCACTCCATCCCGATACTTCGGGACTGAGCGCAAATATCTTACTGAATAGGTGATTACCAGAACCTTGCGGCCCGGTAATTACTAATAAAGTTTTCACAGTTGATAAGCAGCCACAGATCGTAGCTCTGCTAGAAATTTATGCGTCTGCTCAGTCATCTTACCGGAAGTCTGTAGGGTAGACCTAGGTAGTAAGCTGGCATTAGCTGTACTGTGCGGGACATTAATCCAATCAAATGTATGAATGTCACCGGCTTTCCAACCAGTATGTACATAGTTTCCATACGAGTAGAATTGCCCAGGCTCCCAATCTGACAAGTGAATGATGACTCGTAGTACCTGAGTTGGATCCTGAGGACACCACTTTTGTAATTTGTCAATGTGGATATTAAATACTTCACCAGTATATTGAACATGTAACCGATTATAAGTATCATCCAGCGCAAATAAATCACACATCTTTTGAAAGACAGGAGCTAAATCCCATTCGAATCGTGCGATAGTCATCTTAGGATCGGCACCGGCCATTGTCAAATCATATTCTTCTGCTTCGATATCAGGACTAGGAATATCTTCAGCCTTATATCCACGAGTTTCCCAATTACTGGGCTTGGCATTCTTTACTGATTCTGCTAATTCAGTAGACCAATCACCCTTAAACTTACCCAATCCAATCGAGGTATCCCAACGAGGATCCATGATAGATTTATCAAAGTGATAAAGACTTTGTGCTTTTGTATGTTCCCAACTTGATTTCATCAGTGTGCCTTTCTAGCGATATCTTCTTTGTAGTATGACTCAATGCCAAATATCATACTTGACCACCATACTAAATCTTTCAATGCTTTCTTAGTAGTTAACTTATCTAACTCTGTCATTGCTTTATTAACGTCATTGCCTACTAGAAACTCATACTTACCATTGTCTTTTTCAATTGCGGCCATTGCGACTGGATCAGCCATCATAGCACGTAACGCAGCACGTAACTTATCTGCGTTTGGATTGCCTTTATTAACCCACATTGACTTTTGTAACACATCTCGCCAGTTCTTAACTAACATGTATGCGTCAAACAAGTCACCCTTAGGAGCAACTCCCCACTTTTTCTTGTAAACAGTTTCAAAGAACAACTCTTTATCATAGTTAGTATCTGCTACAACTTTACCTGTGTTGATATCTAAAATACCTTCGTTAAACCAATTAGTATTGTCTTTCATTGGAATAAAAAACTTATTATATGCTGCAGGTGTTTCACGCATTGAATTGAGTTCGCCTCGCATATAAGCTAATCTGCGTTCAGGTGCTGACATACCATTGATGAACTTTGCCTTGTCTTTATAACAAGCTCCATATGCTTTCAAGTCTGCCATTGGGCCACATATTAATAGGGTCATTGCGATCATGTCCGGATTGTTACCCGAGCCTGCTGCGAATTTAACTTGTTTGTACACGTCACTGTCAGTTCTTCGTCCAACCATGATAGTAATATTCATCGCACCAATTGGGTCCCAATCTTTGTAATTATAAGTTACCTTTTCTAATAGAAAACTTTCAGCATTGCCACCGTGTGCGACCATGACAGTCTTGTTGTCAAAACGCAATTCTTCTTGGAACTTTGTAGGTCCAGGAATGTCGCGGGCGCCAGGAATGTGTTGAATATAAATCTTTTCACCTAATTTTTTCTCTAGTTCTCGCGTAACAATTGTTGTCCAAACGCTGGTGCCGGCACCTGGTTCTTGGGGGACAATAAATCGGTAGTCAGCATGGACTAAAGATGTTAATGTTAATACTAAAATTGCTAATAATTTTTTCATTTGTGAAATACCATTCTTTCGAAAATTGTGTAGTCGATTATAAAAGTCAACTCCGCACCAATAAAAACTGATGCGTAAAATATCACCCATTTAGGGCAATGTGGGAATCGTCTTTGTAAGCTGTCTCTGACTGTTTTAATAAACCACCAGGCTGCTAAGACTCTAAGGGTGTATGCTATACTTGCTTGAATAATGTCCATGAGAATAAAAAGTAATCATAACAGAAGCTAATCTGTGCCATACACGCTACTGCTAGATACCAAGAATATGATTCTCGCATGTAGCGTTTAAAAAACGCACTAAGCAATAATACAATATTCCCTGTAACAAATAGTCGTAAAGCAACGTAGCTTAAATTTGCGATCAATAACTCCATCGATGTCTTTCTGTGTAGATATAGTTATTTAACTACAGTTGAAGCATGTTGATTATTTCTTCGGGTAACCATGGCTTCTTCATACGCTCAGGATGCCAAACTGCCCCGGCAATATTACATGTTGAATCTATCCATGCTTCGCAATTATCATCATCCGTTGCTAAAATAGTAGCACTAGAATGTATAGTTTTTATATACTGAGTATGAAAACTATTTACTGAACGTAAGCTGTTTCTATAGGTTACATTATGGTGAGTATCCATATGATTATCAATAGGGTCAACTATACCGCCCAATAAATCTGTCAATAAAAAACAGCCATGGCATATACCTAATATAGGTTTACCTAATAGCATCATAGTAGTTGCTAATTTTATTTCACAAATTCGACGTATGGTTGAATCATCTCCGCCTGTGATAATTAAGCAATCAATAGATTCTGCTAACTGATTGAAATTTTGATCTATTCTATTTGCAATAGGAAAGAGCGTATGATCTTTTAAATACGAATACCATCCGTGTTCAATTGAATCATACGCTCTTTCTTTATGAAATAGAACTCGCTGGGTGAGTCCTACCTTCATTAATTACCAGCCGTAAGCAGCATTTACCAGTTCTTTAGCAGCCGAAACTTCTTGAGTGTTTTTGCAGCTGATTTCGAACAAATCTTTACGCATTAACCCAACTAGAACTTCAATACGTGCTTGAGTTACAGGATCAGCAGCTAGTTGCTCTAATTTACGAGCACCGATTTGACTATGAAAGCCTTCGTCTTTTGCAATTTTAGCATAGGCACCAGAGATGAATGCGTCTTCGATACATTCAGCCATTTGATTCCAAACAGCTTCAGCACGACCTTCAGCAACTAATTGATATGCGGCTAACGCGGCAGCATCAGTGGAAGCTTCGTATTTTGCTAGAAGGGCGGCACCTTTGGCAGTTGGCTTAGCAGCTTCAGCAGCTACAGCAGCAGCAACATCAACTGGAGAACCAGTGATGTGCTCAATAACTTCTTTAACTAAGCGAAAGTGAATTGCTTCATCAGCCGCTTGCTGAGTTAGCAATTGTAGATCCACTGGATCAGCGTCAGCAGACATAGCAGCAACTGCGCTAGCAATTTCAACCATGTTCATGCGTTCGTTAACCATACGACCAACGAAATGCTCAACTAGAGCTTCTTGGCTAGGCTTGCTATCGAAATATGCTTTTACATTGATTTGACTTGCTTTGAATAAAGCTTGGTTTTCGGCTTGAATTTTAGCCACGAATTGTTTTGCGTTCATAATGTTTCCTTATAAGTGATTTGAACACTGATATTACGGTTAATCTACACAGCCTTGACCATATAATGATTACTTTATCCACCAGTTAAGTATTTATCAAACTACTAAACATAATTTATGCGAGCTTTATTAAAGAAGATGCCATACACTACTGCTGCCAATACACCGGCAAGCAATGACAGAGCAATAGGACGATGTAATATTTCAGAGATATCATACAATGATGTAAACTGTATACCTACGTTTTCTAGTCTAGGAGCTAACACAAAAGCAATAATTACACATGCCCTACTAATTTTAAGATGCTTAAATAGCAACCCGGCAATACTACATATCACGAACATAGCATAGTCTTCCCAGCCACCAGTATATGATCCGCATGACCAAGCAAGTAACGCAATCAGAGGCCAGAAATAGTACTTGAATGGGATTTTTGTGATATTACTCGCATACTTGATAAACCACAGACTTAGAAAGAATGTTATAACCAATGATGCCATGAATCCATAACTTAGCGCACTGAAGAAAGTACCGTCTGTTAGCAATTGTGGGCTACCCATTTCTAAACCAACATACATAAATAATGCCATAACAATTACTTCAAAGGGCGCCGCCGGCACACCAAACAAGATAGTAGGAATATATGCTGTGGCTTTTTGAGCCATGCCAGCTCCTTCAGCACCAACAACGCCCCTGACATTCCCTTCACCAAATGGTATTTTATCATTTGTTGCTGTCGCTACTGTTTGACCATACGCAAGCCAATCTACAATGCTACCACCTACTCCCGGTAATAACCCTATAACACCACCTATAACGCCGGCTCTAATACTATCCCATTTAAACTTTACAAAGTCACGGTATCCTTGTTTAATCTGTTCTGTATTATTTTTAGGAGGAGGCGAATGTTTAGCTTTAAGCGTAAGAGCTTCTATTATTTCAGGCATTGCTAAAAATCCAGCCATAACAGGAATAATTTGTATTCCATGTGCTAAGTAGAACCAACCAAATGTTAATCGTTCCGCATTTGTATGAGGGTCAGTGCCTATTAACCCTAAAAAAATGCCAGCAGCAATACCAATAAGTCCTCTGAACCAATAATGACTATTAATAAAAGCCACACTTGTCAACGCAAGAATCATGAAGCATAGCATTTCTGGTATGCCAAAGCTCATTACAATGGGAGTATAGTAAGGCAGAAATACAAAAACTAATATACCCCACACAACACCTTGACTAACATTACTAAACACTGCTGCACTTAATGCCCTCGCTGCTTGCCCCTTTTTACTCATGGGAAAACCATCAACCATTGTTGCAGCAGATCCATTACCGCCGGGAATATTCATTACGATAGACGAGAACAAATCACCCACTGAGCAAGCAACCACAATTGCGGTGGTAAACACAACTAGCGCATACGGATCATATCTGAATACATCAATAAAACTATACACAGTAAGCAAGGCAACACTAGCACCTGCGACTGGAATTAATCCAAAGACGAATCCGTATAGTGTACCTGCTATTAAGAATGGCAAATAGTGTAGATAATCGATCATTGAGTAAGCCTAACAATGTCTATCAAATCCATACTTTGCCAATTCGTGCCAGGTGGGATTTTATCAAATATTTCACGAATTACAACAGCCTCATATATGGCATGAGAGGTGAGCAATGGATCAAGAACACCGGTTAATCTGAAGTTATTAATACTGTCAAAATACCCCAGCGTTGATTGATTATCTAAATATGTTTGATGGAATTTGCGACAATAACTAAAATCAAAATCACCTTCATCCTTGAATATCGTTTCAAGTTGATCATACAACTTGTCAGGGTTGAAAAATATATCAGTGAAGTCTATGTTATGTAGTCTAGATAGATCCGGGGTAATCCATTGTCCATCAGTCCGATTCACTTCATGAGGATTTGATAAGTTACGTAGATCAATCCATCTTTGAAGACTCTGATTTAAATCTGATGATACCACTTTATCAACTGTCTGCGGATTAGAATAGTAAAACACATCATCCCAATGCTCAACATATGCATTGCGACCAGCTCTCGAATTATATTGAGAAATATCGATTGGAAATCTGTTAGCACCAAATTCAGGCTGAAGAGAAGTGAACAGTGGCCACTTTAACGTTAACTGAATGAAACCGAAAACTGCCTTATCATGCTCAAAATTTGAATGCAGATTAATAATAATTGGCGATTCATCAAAATTTACAATATATGATTCAGCCGTGCTTATCTTCTGCCAAAGAGAGCTATTTAAAAACTCACCTACATTTAATAAATATACCATCTTGTCCACAGGGGCATTATGTATAATCCAGGTCATCAATCGTATTGCACTACAATGTGTTGGTTTTCTATCAAAAAGATGAGCTGTTCCAACTCCACCGTGTGACATCGATTCAGTTCTATTAACAGGGTCATCTATCGTTGTCATAGCTGAGGCTTGTTCACTTTTAGATAGTATCCATCTTAGGAATGACCCACCATATCCCGGGGCATTTAATATGTATACATTATTTTTTAGCATAGTAGTTTCTTATTAGTTTATGTAGCAGTTTTACAGAAATAATTATTTTTTATTACTGTAACTAAAATATCAGGCCAAACTTTAGTCATTGGAATAGAATGACCGAATGTTTTTAGCATCCATTCTTCAGTAAAATATTCCCAAGTGGCATTTTTCTTACAAGCGTATTCAAGAATTGCTTTGTTCTGTGAAGCTATCTCTGCCATCATATTAATACTATCTTTGTATGACTCATAACAAGGATACTTAATTTGAAAGCCACCTGCTTCATGCCACCACGCAAAGCTTGCCATGTCAGGACGATAGACTAACATAATCCAATCATCAGTGTGAGTTTGTTCAATCTCATCCAACTTATAAGCCCAATCATGGCTCTTGATTAAGCGTGTGCCAGTAGTATCTCCGTGTGCCTGGTCAATGTATTCAGCTTCCAATATTGGATGTAATTCCATTCCACGTCCAAAGTATGCCCCAAGATGTCCGGTAAAAGTATGATGATCATATGTACGATCAGGTGTTCTGTCGGATATGTTGAAGCCAGGTAGTTGTTCAATAATTTGAGCGATACCGCTCCATCGTGATCCGGGTACGCCGGTAAAGAATATTCGTTGAGGTAATGTGATCATAAATAGTTGTCTATACACTATTTAACTACTATGACTGTCAATCAAAATTATCTCAACGAATACTTCCACACTACATGGCATCGCAAAAACGGATCACTGGACAATCTTGAAAAAACAGGATGGGCACTGATTAACAAAATCAACCCTGGGGAAAGCGTTGTTGATGTTGGGTGTGGAGCTAACCCTTTTAAAGGTAAGATACCAAACTTAATCGGATTCGATCCAGCATTCGATCAAGCTGATGTTAAATGTACTATTGAGGAATTTACAACAGACGAAAAGTTTGATGTGGCATTCTGTTTAGGTAGCATTAACTTTGGTGATGTTGCTGACATTGAGCGTCAGATAGCTAAAGTAATCACTCTATTGAAAAGTAAAGCACGCATATACTGGCGTTGTAATCCTGGTGCTCAAGATCATGGTAATGAAGAATGTAAAGAGATTTCATTCTATCCATGGACAATGGAAGAACATGTTCGACTAGCTGATAAATTTAATTTCAAACTAGTCGAATGTAGCTGGGATACTAGAAATCGTATCTACGCTGAGTGGACACGAGAGTAATTTATCTAGGCGCAGTTAATATAAAGTCGCCGGCAATCTGTACTAGTTTCCAGCCGGGCATCAAACGCTTGGCCATTCTGGCATACAGTGCTTGACGACTTGATTCTTTAGCAGTGAACACTAATCGTTCTATTTTGTCTTTGTATTTTTCTAAAAAGGCTCGCATAATGTCAGCAATAGTTGACATCACTTCTGCCGAGTTGCCAGTTCCAGTCAAACCAAACTTAGATGATTTACTCTGACCACGTTCGGCATTTTTAAATTCAACTTCCCATACTCCCGGAGTGTCACTATAAGTGTATGCTCTGAACATATAAGGAATTTCACCCACGTGGAACACTGCTACTGCTTCCTCGCTACCAGTAAAAGACCATTTCCAATCCTTACCCGGGGCGAATAGTTCTGTTAGTTCTTCCTCTTTCATCAACTTACTGATGCGTGGCTTGAACAACTGTACTTCGCCTTTGTTAGTTTTAAGTACAGGTTGATTATGTTTATCTTTGGTAAAGCCTTTAACTTCGGCTTTTCTATTCTTAAACTTACCTACTTTTACTTCATCGCCTACTGTGATAGCGGGCGGTTGATATGACATTGATTCTTTAGTAATGTCTGGACTCGCACTATACTCACCGCTATTACCAGTTGCTGATTTAATCTGGTTCGGTTTGAAGGTGACATATATTTCATTACCATCCTCATTTGATACAATACCATCATATACTGACGACAAGAAGTTATATGTATCTTTGTTTAAGTATTCCCAAAGATGCCCTGTTTTACCAAACTGAGGCTTAGCTAACATATACAATGGAGTTTTAAGTATTTTCGCCGCTGTGTTAGGTGTTACTTCATCACCGAAGTCAACATTACCTAAATTCAATGGTTTCTGTATGGATAGAAAGACAGGGTACATAGACGGTGATTTACCGCTACTATATATCTGAGCACCAGCTGGAGTCTCAGCAAAGAAATTAAAGCCATCTTTACCTGCAAAAGAATTAATATCCGCTGAAGTACCATGATATACTACTAATGGCTTTCCGGAAGCATCTACTACTTGGCTAGCTCCAAACCAACGGTTGAAGTTGTCTCCACTTGATTCGGATATAAATTCGTTTGCTCTCATGTTAGCAATTCCACTTTTTCAGTGATAACGCTTTACGAGTTGGTTCACCGTGCTCATCCTTCATTGGACCTTCCATACCGCTCATTCTGGCGCAGAATGATTTGCGGCGTTTGGCATCTTTACTACCTGCTTTTAATTTACTAGGCTTAGTAGTAACTGCTGTTTGTAGCTTACTACCTGGATTCTCTCTACGATAGCTGGCAACACCTTTGGCGTTAAGTCCACCTTTTTTATTCTTGCCTTCTTTACGCTTCCAAGCAGCGGTTTCTTCTACACTTTCGTTAGGCACACAGTTGTTGACTCTGACGCCACCTTTAATCTTAGTGCCTTCTTTGTGCTTACCTGTCCAGCATTTAGCATCAAGGCGCTGCTTTACAGCTTCTGTTATGATTTCGTTGATCTTCATTTAATGTTCTCCCACTTATCTACCAACGCATTTTTAAGTGCCACTGTAGATGGAATTTTATTCTTACGCATATAATTATTTATCTTGACTGCCATTGGGTAGTCGGTTGAATTGGGTTTACGAGCATTACTCATATCTGTGCCCAGATTGCTGTCTTGGTCACGATATCTACTGCCGTAATAGATTAAATCATACCGTAACTTTTCAGCACGCGGGGACAAGTCTGCTTTGTTGTTCTTATAGATTAACTCCAACCACGGTTCAAGATACATTGTTGGCGGTCTACTTGGGGAGTATCCTTTTGGTTGCTGGCCTTTAAGCAATGGGGCCGCCTCGCCAGGTGATACTGCTTTGCGAGTATCCTGAAGTCTCCAGGCTTTTTCATCAGTGTACAAGTAAGCGGGGATGCCGCGCTTCTTAGCAGTGATTAATATAGTTCTAACTTCAGGACTACGATTTTCACTTTGTTCTTTAAGTAGTACATGTACAGCAAGTACGCCACCAATTGAAATTTCCGGTGACTTACTAAACACACGGTCTTCACTTTCGCTTGTACGATCACCACCGCTATGTTGCCAAGCACGCTCCCAATAATCAACTGCTTTTGTTTTATAGCGTTGATTTAACCAGTTACCATCAAGTACAAACATAACAGCACTACTACCAGTATAGCGATGGTAGTCACCCACTTTACTGCGAGTTGTGCTTAAAAAGTAGGGATAACCCGGGGGCGCATATTGTTCTTCACTCTTGTTGCCAGTAATACTACTAAGTTGAAATACACCAGTAGTTAGTATCTTTGCTGCTGCTGGTACACCGGCATAGTGATAGACAATCGCAGTGGCTGCTTCGTCTAATATTTGTTCATTGAGTGAGTTCGAGTCTGACAACGGAGGCAATGATCTATCAAACTTTAGTTCAATCCAAGTTCTAAGTTTATTATAGGCCTGTTCACTGTCAACAAGTATGACAGTCATATAGCCTAATTTAGATAATCTGTTATATGGCCAGATAGATGATTTACTCCGGGGCGAGGTGAATTCTAATGAATCAGCATTGAT
>Ga0129324_10000133_pt1 | contig 51238 bp, 49 predicted proteins | sample CPBDNA_7_FD_96879 | JGI IMG/M metagenome (GOLD analysis project Ga0129324, IMG submission 96879) | Freshwater to marine salinity gradient microbial communities from Chesapeake Bay, USA - CPBay_Spr_15_0.2_DNA | ecosystem: Environmental > Aquatic > Marine > Coastal | place: USA: Chesapeake Bay... | reverse complement strand
GCGGTGAGGGCATCAACGCGAAGTCCTGCGACGAGGGCTTCACCGTGCAATTCCTGCAACGGCTTGTCGCCGGGCAATTCGATGACGTACAGGGTCGCCTGTTCGGCAGGACTGGCGCTGGTTTGAATTGAGTAGGTTAACGACGATGCCAGCAGTGGCGAAGCACCCTGTTCAATAATGCGTCCCTCCAGGACGTCACCGATGGTGATAAAGACCAGCGGTGCAACCAGGAGCGCGCTCAGGCTTGCCGACACTGCTGATGCAGCCTTCTGGTACGACGAGGTGTTGCCGGATTCATTCACCGGGCGTGAACTCATGATCGCATTGCTCAACACGACCGCCACGCCGGTAAAAGTGCCGGCCCACACAGCGGTCATGAGCATGGGGATCCATACGGGAGCCGTAGGTGAAATGAGCATAAGCATGAAACTTGCGACGATGTACACGGAGAACAGCAGGAGACCGGATCGATAGATTCCGTGCTTTTTCACCATGGGGCCGGCGATGATTCGTGCTCCAGCGATGCAGGCTAGTTGTAGCGGAACGAGAATTACCGCCGTTTGTAATGGGCTGAGACCGAACAGGTACTGCCAACCCATGGTGATGTAGAAGAACACATTTGCCAGCGGGAACAGTACTGCGACTATCAGTAACGGCGTTGTGGCCCGCGACCGTAGAGGGGCCAAAGTCAGTGATGGTGACGCCACACGGTTCCTCGCGAAAATGAATCCGGCGAAGGCGAAAGAGGCGACAGCGATTGGAATCCACACGCGCACACTGGATAGTCCGCCCGCAGGCCAGTTATTGAATACTTGAAGTATCGCGGCAAGAACAAGCCCAGCAAGGATCGGTGAGACGAACTCCTGGCGTTTTGCCGGACGATCACTGGGTTCAAGAAGAACAATGGCCGCAAGCATGACCAATACGGCAAGCACCGCCCACAGCACGGGAATCCAGCGCCAGGAGGCGAATTGCGTGAGCGCGCCGGAGAGAACTGGAACGGCGATAAAGACGGCCGGCGCCACCACTCCCAAAGTGGCGAAGGCGGTCGCTCGTTGCGCCGGATCGGTAATTGTTGAATTCAGTAGGCTGAGCGACACGATGCTCAGCGTGATACCGCTACAACTGACGATGAGAAGCCCGAGTGTGACCAGGCTGATATCGGGTGCGATCGCCACGAGAAGTGCACCTGCGAGGTAGGTTGAAGCGGCAACGCCGAGAGTGCGCCGCTCACCAAAACGCGACCCGAGCACGCCGGCGACAAAGACAAGCAGCAATCCCCCGATACCCGGAATAACCAACGCGTTAATGGCCTCATCTTGGGTGAGGTTGAGATCGCCGAGTAATGGAACGATCAGGTAGCTCATGCCAGCGGCAACGACCGATGTCGTGCTTGCCGCCAGGCAGACCGTGAGAATAAGGCGGCCGTTGGAGACTGCGTTCACGCATACTCCTTAGGGATGGAACACGGGAACCTAACGTCCGCCGGTGATTTGCCATGCTCAGTGTAGGACAACGGACCTAGCACTTCAGTATGGTCGCGATATGGCCGAACGCGTTGATGTACTGGTTGTAGGTGCTGGGGCGATGGGGGCTTCGAGCGCGTGGTGGCTTGCCAAGCAGGGACGCAGTATTGCGCTGCTCGAGCAATTTGAGCGCGGACACGTCAACGGATCCTCCCATGGGCAGACGCGTATCTTTCGCGTTGCCTATCGTGACCCGATCTATACGGCGCTGGCGGCTCAATCGATACCTCTGTGGCGTGAACTTGAACACGATGCCGAGACAATGTTGCTCGAGCAGTCTGGTCAACTTGATCATGGCTTCACCGCTGCGATTGATGAGATAGAGGCCGGACTCCTTGGCGCTGGTTATTCCTTTGACCGCCTGGATCCTGACGCGGCCCATGAACGCTGGCCAGCACTGAATTTTGATAACGCGGTTCTGTTCTCTCCTGACGGTGGCCGCGTATTTGCCGACCGTACCGTTGACGCAGCTATCACGAGCGCGCAAGCCCATGGTGCCCAACTGCACTTCAATACTGCTGTTCGGGCCATTGAGCCTCGCGGCGATGGCGTTGCCGTCGTTACCGATGACAAGACCTGGCATGCCGGCAGTGTCGTGGTCAGTGCCGGGGCATGGGTGGAGGGTTTGGTGGGGCGTCAGTCGGCATGGCGCAACTACTTTTCCCTCCCCACGCTCGCGGTCACCGAACAGCAGCCGGTTCACTTTGCGATCAAGCCCGATATGGAGTTTCCGTCGTACATTCATCACGTCTTCGACGACAGCCCCGGTGCAGCATTGCGTTTTGGAGCCTACGGACTTGAGTCTCCCGGTGAAGGAGTCAAACTCGGTCTTGAGACTCATCGGCCGGTAAAGAGTCTGGTGGATCGAACGCTTGCGATTGACCAAGTGGACCTTGACGCCTCCATTGAATATGCCCATCGTTGGCTACCAGGTGCTGACACCTCGAAGGTAAGCGCGGTGCGTTGTCTGTTCACGACCACACCAGATGCGCACTTCATTCTTGACCGCATCGGCCCGATCGTGGTGTGTTCACCATGCTCAGGTCACGGGTTCAAGTTCACGCCCGCCATCGGAAAGATCACGGCTGAGTTAGCCATGGGTGGAGAGCAGCGACGTCCGGAATGGCGCATCAGCGCCTAGCCTTTAGCGCAATGCGAACCCGGTGCCGAGGGCATCATTCGGGTCGATCCAGTAGGTCGCTTCGCCTGTGGGATAGGCCCTGCTCGTAATTTCGGTAATCACACCTTCGTCGGTCTCATCGACGACGCTGGCGAGGAATTGCGTATTGACGATGGATTCATGGGTGAGCAGGGAGCCGCGAGTCAACTGGCCCGAGTCATCGAGAAGCGCTAATCGCGCAGAAGTGCCTGAACCGCACGGCGATCGATCAACCTCGCCATCGGCGAACACGGTGACATTGCGTTGATGTAGGCCGTTGGTTGTCTTGCCAAGCTCGTCAAACCAAATGGTGCCGTACACCCCTGAGAGCCGATCGTCATCAGGATGAATGGCAGCACTCTGGGCATCCAGGGTAGTTTTGATTTCGCGCCCTAAAGCAATGATCTTGGTGAGATTTTCCGGTGTGACAGCTAGGTCGAGGTCGGCTGCCCTGACCGAGGCATAAAATGCGCCGCCCCAAGAAATATCAACGCTGATTACTCCGCGCGAGGTGGGTACTGTGATGTTCCGCTGGTGTACCCAAGAGGGCACGTTGCGGAAGGTGATGTCTTGGGTGATACCCGCAACCTGCCGAACCTGGGCTCGCACGCGCCCAGAGGGCACATCGATAACGACCTCGGTCGTCCCATCACGATCGGCTGCCACTCGTCCGGTTCGCACGGCCCATTCGCCGAGCGCGATCGTGCCGTGGCCGCAAGCGGTCGAGTATCCATCCTTGTGCCAGAACAATGTGCCGAAATGCGCTCCGTCATCATCGGGTGGAACGATGAAACATCCGTACATGTCGGCGTGACCGCGAGGCTCGTGGCACAGCATGCGACGCACAACATCAATGTCTTCGTGCGCCAGTGCGTACTCGCGCCGCTGGCGCACGTCGCCGCCGGGAATATCTGGTAGGCCATCAACGACAATGCGAAAGGGTTCACCCGCGGTGTGATAATCGTGCGTTGAGATCATGAATCCATTGTGTCTAGCAGTCGCCGGTAGGCCATCAGCAGGATAGGCGGAGTGGATGGCGGCGCCCAGTCTCGATCTGCAATCGGCTGATAGCCCAGTTGCGTATAGAGCCCACGACCACGTTCATTTGTCTCCACCACACGCAAGACGATGGCCGTCGCGCGGTGTTCGGCTGCTCGCTGATGGGCAGCTGCCATAAGGGCGCGGCCGGCTCCGTGGCCCCAAAGACCGCTGCGCACAGCAAGGAAGCGAATCTCCCACTCATCGTCTTGAGCAAATGAAGTGAGGGGGTGGCCAGGTGGAGTGATGGTGACCGCCCCGATCACCTGGTCGTCGTCGGTCGCCACGATCGTGTGATCAAGGCGCGAACCTACATCGCGCAGGGTGCTCTCGTAGGTACTACCTGCCGACAAGTGTCCACCGGTGATGTAGGCGTCAACCGTGAGATCACCGACGATGTCAACGTCGGCTGAGGTTGCCAGGCGCAATCGGGGGGTAGGGGGCACGGGAGCATGATCGCGCATGCGGGTTCCGGTGCCGGTAGGCTCCCGCGATTATGGCGGTTTTCCGATCCACCTCTGCCCGTTTGTCTGTGATCTGTATTGCCCTCGCCGCAGTCGTTGGCCTGGTTGTGACCGGTCCGGCCACGGCGGCCTCATCTGGCGATGAGTTACTGCCCACCGCCGGGTCGGTGCGTCAGATTGCAACGCTGGAGTACCTGATTTCGCCAGACTATGCAGGCGTCGCTCCGCTGCGGAGGATCCTCACACCTCAGGCGAGCGATGAATCCCGGCGCAGTATTCAGGGTCTGGGCACGCTCAATGACCTTGCCGGTGAACTCGTGATCTTCAAAGGTGTGCCCTATCGCGTCCCGGTGTCGGGAACTCCGCAGCGCGTCCCCGATGCTCGTACGACCCCGTTCGCCCAGGCGATTGCGTTCAGCCCTCAGGCAAGTCAAGTTGTTCCGCCGAATACAACGTGCGCCCAATTGCCCGAGATCATCGATGATCTAGCCGGTACCGACTCGGGCATGGTGGCTGTTCGCGTGAGCGGTGTGATGCGCGAGCTCATCACACGTTCGGTGCCCCGCCAGACCATCCCCTATCCGCCATTGGCTGACGTGATCGCCGAGCAGACCGAGTTTGATCTGGGGCAACCTCGTGCGGTGCTCGTGGGCTTTCGACAGGGCGCTGACCTGGCCGGGCTTGGCGCGGCGGGCCTACACCTGCACGGATTGACGACCGACCTCACCGGGGGTGGTCACGTGCTTTCGTGCCGGATCGGCAAAGCGCACATCGCCATTCAGCGGGTCATCGACGTCGTGGTCTACGGGTCGGACGAATAGCCGTACCTGTTAGCTCCCACCCGATTGCCGTCGGCAACGCAACCAGCCCTAGTGTGGGGTCAGGCACTAGTTAATGTGGAGGAACGATGTCAGGACCAGAACGCGGCCATCCGATTGATGGTTACATCGCGGTAGTTGTGATCGCCTTCCTCGTGACCAGCATCTTTGCTTTCTTGGCCGGCGGGTACGAGCAGTACTGGCTGGCGGGCGTGATCTTCGCGCTGTGGGGGATCGGTTCGTTGTTCATGTTCACTCGGCGGGAGAAATCTCCTTCGCATTGAGCCGCTTGCGATCTGCGAAGAAGTACAGCAAGGCGCCAAAGCCCACCAGCATTTGTGGAAAGTAGGCGAACGCCCGCCAGATGATGTCCGCGGCAGTCGCCTGGGCGCTGCTGGCACCAAAGGTGATGAGCAGGGCAATGAGCGCGGCGTCGACGGTGCCAAGCCCACCGGGCGCGATCGGCACGGATGCGAGGAGCAGCGCGACCGAAAACGCAACGATTGCCTCAAGCACGGTGAGGTCGCCGTCGAATGCTCCCGTGCCGTAGAGCGCACCGATGAGCACGATAAATGGGGCGAATTGCGCGGCGGCATTCGTGATTGTGAGTTGTTTCCAGCGGGTTGACACCATCTCGGCGGCCGTGTCGTGGAAGCCGACGACGCTGTCCACGACATCGGGTGGCGCTTTGTGAATGAGGCGAAACACCCAGCTGATGAGCCCCTGGGCCCACGTTCCCACACGACGTGCCCCGGCTTCACTACGAAGAATAATGGCGATGAATACCGTTGAAATCGCAAAGATGATGGCCGCGATCACAGCGATGAGTTCGAACTGCCCATCGATGGTGCGACGCTCGATAGCAAACAGCGCAATCAAGGCAAGTGCTGGCGTGCCGAAGGTCATCAGGTAGGTCCAGACCGCGTCAGCGGCCACGGCCGCAGCGGCCCGGCGTTGCGGCACCCCGTAACGCGCCAGGATCGAATACTGCACGCCCACGGCGATGGCCCCACCACCCCAGGGAACACCGGTAGCGATGGAGAATCCTGCCTGACGATCGATGAAGGCCGGCTTATAGGTCAGACCTGGAATTGCCGCAGGCGCGGTCAGCGGATACACGAAGATGCTGATCAGCGCGCCGATGACGATGACGATGAGCCATTCGCGCGGAATGGCTAAGGCGGCCTCCCAGCCTTGTTCGAAATTGCCAAACTGCGGGATCAACAGCGTGAAGATGAGCACCGCTGCAACGAGCCCCAGCACCGTCAGAATGATCTTCGGCAGCCACTGCCGAGCCCACGATTTTTCGGCCGGTGGCTGCGAGGTCATGGCGGCCACTCTAGAGGTTCCCTGAGCGTGCCGGTGCGGTGTCGCCCCGAAGTCGCACTAAGGCTTTTGCGTCTGTCACACTCGCCCGGCTATGTCTGCCATCCTTGCCCTATTCGCCAGCCTGTCCTGGGGTAGTGCTGACTTCCTTGGCGGTATGGCAACGCGCCGTGCCGGCGTATTGCGTTCGATATCCGTGTCGTATCCGGCCGGCGCCGTGATCTTGACGCCGATAGCGATCTGGCTCGTCCCAGGAACCATTGACGGTGAAACCCTCTGGTACGCCCTGGGTGTCGGTGCCGTGGGAGCGGTGTCGCTGTCACTGCTTTACGGAGCCTTGGCTAGGGGCCCGATGGGCGTGGTCTCACCGGTCACCGCGGTGATCGCCGCGGCTCTTCCGGTCCTGGTCGGGCTGGCCCAAGGTGAGCAGCTTCCGCCGGTGGCCTTTGTTGGCATGGCTTTAGCCGTGGTTGCAGTCGTGTTGGTCAGTCGACAGCGTGGAGAGCATGTGCGCGCGGCGCCGATGGCACTTGTCTTGAGCGCTGCGGCGGGCCTCGGTATCGGCGGCTATCTCACCCTGCTGGGCTTGGCGCCTGAGTCATCAGGGATTTGGGTGTCTGCGGGTGCGCGCTGGGTCTCCACGATACTTGTGGTGGGTGCGCTGGTGATTGTGGTGCGTCCGATTCGCATGAGTAATTTCCCCTGGGTATTTGCCCTGTGCGCCGGAGTGCTTGATGCCCTGGGCAACGCAGTTTTCCAATTGGCCGCCCAGAGGGGAGAATTGGCAATCGTGGCTGTCCTCGGGTCGCTTTATCCCGCCGCCACCGTGCTGCTCGCCCGCGCCTTCTTAGGTGAGCGCATGTCGCGTGTGCAGGCGATCGGTGTGCTCACTGCCCTGGTTGCCGCCGCAATCTTGTCGCTGGGCTGAGCCTCCCGTTGCGGCCTGGCTTAGGGTGATGCCTATGGGCAATCAGGACCCAGAGCAGTTCGTTGCCAAGGTGCAGGCCGGCATTGCGCGTGGCATGGATGTCGTCGATGCGTGGCGCGCTGCACGGGCTCAGCGTCCAACGCAGCAGGAGCGAGCGCTGGCAGAGCAGCATCGACGAGCGGTCGCTTCACATGAGCGTGAAGTGCGTGCCTATCAGCGTCGCAAGGGTCAGGCTCGAGCGCGCACGATCGGCGGCACCGCGGTCGCTGGGGTTGCCGGAACGGTCGGTGCACTGGATGTTGTCGTCGAGGCAACGACTTCGCAGGTCGGTGTATATGGGCCTTCATGGATGTGGCTTGCCGCTGCCGTTGTCGGTGGAGTAACCGCGTGGACTGCCCGTGGCGCGGCGAAAGGACTCGTTCCTCCCGCTGCATTCAGCCCTCCGGCCCTGCCACCGCCTAGGTTGAACGCCCAGGCAATTGGGGCTTTGGAAGCCGATCGGCTCAATGCATTACGGATGCAGTTGAGTGAGGTCTTGAGTCCCTTAGAGCGCCTTGAACCCTCTGCTGCACAGGAGCTGAGGCGAGTGGATTTTGAGGCGGCGCCACCCTTGCATGCCCTCATCGAAAGACTCGATGTGCTTGATCGGATGCAGCGCGACATCCCCAACACTCCTGCCGCTGCGTCTGCTCGCGCGGCTGCTGAGCAGGTCAGGGAGCGCCTAGCGATCGGGTGCAGCACTTATGAGTCATTGCTTTCGGCCTCCGCGGGCTTATTGGCCGCGCCTGATATGTCTCGGTCTACCCAGGAGATCCTGGCTCCGGCAGTGCAGGCGCTCACGGCATACGCTCACGGGCTTCAGCGGGCCGCCGGCACTGGTTTCAGCGCTGACGAATCCAGGGATCTTTGAGTTCGATCATGAGCGCTTCGAGCGTGAGAGGCAGTGCACCGTTGGCGGCAACTGCCGACCGAGCATGATCGAGAGCCTCCCATCGTTGCTTCGTATCTGCAGTGGTGCTGCTGGCTGCTTCCCGCTGCACCTGTGTGCGCATTTCATCGTTGATCAAGGCCGAGGATGCGTTGATTTGCATGACGAACACATCACGATAAAACGCAATCAAGTCAAGGAGTGCTCGGTCAACCTGATCGCGAATCGTGCGCGTTCGACGAGACTTCTGTTGTTTTTCTAGTGCTTTGAGAGTCTTGCCAGCCAATTTGGTTGTTCGAGCAGCCGTGATGCCCTCACCTCCCTCGCCGTAGGTGCGACGTAGGTCTGTGGTCTCGCGAGCATCAAGAGCGTCGGTGATTGATCGAGCATCCTCGGTAGCTGCGGCAAGAAGGTCAGCGGCCGCGGTAAAGCATGAAGATAGGTCACGCAACGTACTGGGTGACCGCAGCACTTCCTGGCGTCGAATTCGAACGGCTTCATCGGTGGCGAGTGCGCGGGCCCGGCCAATATGACCCTGTGAAGCGCGGGCAGCAAACGCCGCCATTGCAGGGTCGACACCGTACTTTGCTTGAAGTGCTGCACTAACCTCAAAGGTGGCGGGCGTGCGGAGTTGAACCGATCGGGTACGAGACCGAATAGTAGGCATGACATCTTCGGGGTTGGGTGCACACAGCACCCACACCAAATGTGTCGGTGGTTCCTCGATCACCTTGAGCAAGACGCTCGCGGCCGCAGGCGTGAAGCGGTCGGCGTCTTCGATAATGACCACCTGCCAGCGCCCAGTGGTGGGAACAATGCAGGAACGCACAATCAAATCCCGCGCGTCGTCAACCCCGTAACTCAAGGTATCCGACGTGATGATGTCAACATCTGGATGCGCCCCGCTCTTTGCGGAGCGACAGGTCAGGCACTCACCGCACCCGTTGCTCGGACAGTGCAAGGCTGCAGCGAAAGCGGCGGCTGCGGTGGAACGCCCAGATCCGGGGGGTCCGGTCACCAGCCAGGCGTGGGTCATGGCTGGGCCGGGACTAAGTGGGTCATGGGCATCAGCAACGGCACGCGCAAACATGTCAGCGGCCTCCGGCTGCCCGATCAACTCCGCCCAGACACTCACCCGATGACCATACCGCTCAGGTGTGTTCTCGATCAGTCGTCGGTCGGGTCGCTTCCTGGGCCGACATGATCGGCAAGCCATTCCACAACCGGAGCCACCGACTGCCAGTCCTGCCTCAGTTTTGTGGCCACCTTGGCGGTGCTGAGCCAGCTGGGTACGCCATGGTCACGAATGATCGTTAACTGCGTGAGACGCATCAGATCAAGGCGCGGATGATCAGCCGAGACTCCTCGCGGCCGAGTCTTAAGCGGAGCGCCGTCGACGACAAATGGTGGACGCGATTTTTTGATCCGGATCAGATTGCTGTCAAGGATCGCCACGGCTGGGGTATCGATTGCGGCACGAAAACGCTGCAGCTGAGCACCAAGCGGTGCGTACCAGCCACCGCCGATCATCAGACCTGAGGCGGATAGTTGCACGTAATAGCCGACGGCGTCTTCAATCTGCACGATGGCTGAGATGTTGGTCTTGTAGGGCTCTTTGTTTTTGCTAAACCGGACATCTCGGTGTGGCCGAAAAATGCGAGCAGGACCAAACTCATCGGCCACCAGGTTGAGCATTTCCTGCATAGGGGCACGCAATTGCTGGTCATAGGTGGACTTGTGTTCAGTCCACCAGGCGCGGGTGTTGTTGACCTCAAGTTCCTCGTAGAACGCCAACGACTGGGGTGCAAAGCCTGCGAAGGTCATGTGCTCGACATTAACGCAGTAGCAGCGGTTGCACGGCAGCGATAATCAGCCGAGCGAGTTCATCTGCGTCGGTATCGGCCGGAAAAATGAGGTACCGCTGTGGATCCCTCTCGGCCAGGGAAAGAAACGCCGCACGAACGGTGCGGTGCCATGACTCAGGCTCGGCTTCGAGACGATCTGGGTTGTCGACCCGAGATAAACCGATGGCCGGATCAATATCGAGCACGATGGTCAAATCCGGAACGAGATTGCCCGTTGCCCACAGGCTCAGTTCTTCGACGCGCTCGATACCGAGCTGTCTTCCGGCACCTTGATAGGCGGCAGAGGAGTCAATGTACCGATCACAGATGACGATGATTCCTGCATCAAGTGCCGGGCCGATGACGTGGGCAGCATGGTCACCTCTCGCGGCCGCAAAAAGTAGGGCTTCGGCGCGCGAATCAAGGCCAGCGAATGCAGGGTCCAGCACAATCTCGCGAATCGCCTCTGCGGCTTGCGTTCCGCCCGGCTCGCGTGTCCGCAGCACGCGGTGTCCGCCTGCTATTAATGACTTTTCCAGAAGAGTTGACTGGGTCGACTTACCCGCGCCCTCGCCACCTTCGAACGCAATGAACAGCCCCGTGCGAGTCATGGTGTGGTCCTATGACGATGCGATGGATTCGGTGGGGGTTGTTGGTGTTTTCTTGGCGGCCTTCTTGGCGGCCTTCTTTGCCGGAGCTTTCTTGGCGGCCTTCTTAGCCGACTTCTTGGCAGCCTTCTTGGCGGGCTTTTTGGCTGTCTTCTTCGCCGACCGTTTGGTGGCGCGCTTGACCGGCCCACGTGCGCGGCGGTCAGCGAGTAATTCGAATGCGCGTGCGGGTTCGATGGTGTTTGGATCATCGTCACGCCGCAGCGAAGCATTGACATCACCGTCGGTGACATAGGGGCCAAATCGCCCCTCCTTCAATAGCACCAGGCCGCCACTGATCGGGTCGTTGCCGAGTTCTTTCAACGGTGGCGCAGAGGCGGCACCTCTGCGCTGCTTGGGTTGAGCAAGCAGCGCTAGGGCCTCGTCGAGTGTGATATCGAAGATGGCCTGTTCATTGGGAAGAGTTCGAGAGTCTTTGTCTTTCAACAAGTATGGGCCATAACGACCGTTTTGGGTCGTAATGTCAACCCCGTCTGCGGGATCAACGCCGACAACTCGAGGCAGCGACAACAACTGCAAAGCAGTGGGCAGGTCAACAGTGTCGAGTGACATTGTTGAAAGGAGTGAAGCGGTGCGAGGCTTGGCTGACTTCGGCGAATCCTCTGGCAAAATCTCGGTGACATAGGGACCAAAGCGGCCGGTCTTGGCGACGATAGGGCGACCGGTATCAGGATCGTCGCCGAGTTCTCGATCTCCTGAAGGTGCCGCCAGTAACTCCTCAGCCTTCGCTGCGTTGAGTTCATCAGGAGCCAGCGAGTCGGGCACCGAAGCGCGTTGTTCACCACGCTCGACGAAGGCACCGTAGCGGCCGACTCGCAGCACAGCATCGGAGCCATCGATGGGAAAGGTTGACAGTTCACGAGCATCAATAGCGCCAAGATCAGCGGTGAGTTCAGCAACTCCACGGAACGGTCCGGCTTCGGTCGATCCGCCACGCCAGAAGGTGGACAGTTGATCAAAGCCGAGGTGATCGCCGCGGGCGATGAGGTCCAAGACCTCTTCCATGCGGGCGGTGAACTGATAATCAACTAGATCGGTGAAGTGCTCTTCAAGCAGGCGGATCACCGAGAATGCGAGAAAGGCCGGAACGAGTGCGGAGCCCTTCTTCCAGACGTAGCCACGGTCAAGGATCGTTCCCATAATGGCCGCGTAGGTAGATGGGCGACCGATACCGAGTTCCTCCAGCCGGGCCGTGAGCGAGGCTTCGGTAAACCGCGCCGGTGGATTAGTGGAGTGGCCATCGGGTGTCAATGACGTCAGGTCAACCGGCTGACCCTCGGTGAGAGCCGGTAGTACCCGCTCCCGATCGTCGTCGCTGTCCTCACGGGTGTTGTCGTAGGCGGCTTTGAAGCCGGCAAAGAGCGTGACCGTTCCCGATGCGCTGAACTCCACTGCGCGCCCATCTGCGGCAGTTGCTGCCAGCCGCACCGATGTGGTGGCGATGCGCGCATCCGCCATCTGTGACGCCACGGTGCGCTTCCAGATCAGGTCATAAAGAGATAACTCATCTGCGTTGACCTGGCCACTCACTTCGCCGGGGGTGCGGAAGGTGTCGCCCGATGGTCGAATCGCTTCGTGTGCTTCTTGGGCGTTCTTGACCTTGCGGTCATAGCGACGTGGCGCCTCGGACACATGATCGCTGCCGTAGAGCGTTGCGGCTTGAGTGCGCGCAGCGTTGATCGCCTGCTCTGACAACGTGGTGGAGTCGGTGCGCATATAGGTGATGAAGCCGCGCTCATAAAGCCCTTGGGCTACCCGCATGGTGCGTTGGGCGTTCCACCGAAATCGTCGCGACGCCTCTTGCTGCAGGGTAGAGGTCATGAACGGGGCATAGGGGCTGCGTTTACTCGGCTTTTCCTTAACTGAAGCGACCGAAAAATCCGCCGTTGATAGCGCTGAAGCCAGCGTCGTGACATTCGCTTCATCAAGGACCGCGACGTCACCGGTTTTGAGTTGCCCACGATCGTCGAAGTCCTTACCCGTGGCGATGCGCTGGCCGTCGACCGATACCAATCGTGCGGCGAAGGACTGCGGATCAAAGGTTGCCGCGAGGTCCCAGTAGGAGGCGGATCGGAAAGCAATACGTTCACGTTCTTTGTCGACCACTAGCCGCAGGGCCACCGATTGAACTCGTCCAGCAGAACGGGCCTCGCGACCGATTTTGCGCCACAAGACTTCCGACACCGGGTACCCGTAGAGGCGATCGACGATGCGTCGGGTCTCTTGGGCATCGACCAATTGCATGTCGAGGTCACGCGTCTGGGTCAGGGCCTCAGCGATAGCGCTTTCGGTGATCTCGTGAAAGACCATCCGACGCACCGGCACCTTGGGCTGGAGGACTTCCAGCAAGTGCCAGGCGATGGCTTCGCCCTCGCGGTCCTCATCGGTGGCAAGCAGTAACTCGTCGGCGTTTTTGAGCTTGCGCTTGAGTTCTGCGATGCGCTGCTTCTTATCCGCGTGTACGACGTAGTAGGGCTGGTAGGCGTCGTCGACATTGACGGCGTACTTTGCCCACGGCATTTTCCGCACGTCCTCGGGCAGCTCTGATGCTTTGGCGGCGAGATCGCGAATATGGCCGACGGACGCCTCGACGTCGTACTTGCGTCCGTCCGGAGCCACCCGATCGAGGTATCCATTGATCGTCTTCGCCTTCGCGGGGGACTCCACGATCACGAGGACGCGTTCGGCATCCTTGTTGCCCGCCACATGTCCTCCTTGCTCGTCGACGCCGTGTGGGCACCAGAAGCGGGGCCCCTTAGGGAGTGTCTCCCACCGGGGTTAGCGGTACTGACCGGGGGTCAGGCAGGTGTGTCGACCGTCTCAGCGTCAACCGCGATCGGACGACGCTTGGAGATGATGACCGCTACGACCACGATCAAGGCAGCACCCAAGGCGATGGCCCAGCGCAACACCGTGTTGGCATCCTCGCCGATGGATAGCGTGACGATTGCCGGGGCGATGAGCAGTGCCACGAGGTTCATCACCTTGATGAGGGGGTTGATGGCCGGACCAGCGGTGTCCTTGAAGGGGTCACCTACGGTGTCACCGATCACTGTGGCCGAATGCGCCTCTGAACCCTTGCCGCCATAGTTGCCGTCTTCGACAAACTTCTTGGCGTTATCCCAAGCACCGCCAGAGTTGGACAAGAACACGGCCATCAGCACGCCTGTAGCGATCGTGCCGGCTAGGTAGGCACCCAGTGCACCGACGCCGAGACCGAAGCCGACAGCGATGGGAGTGAGTACGGCCAAGAGTCCGGGTGTGATGAGTTCGCGCAGTGAGTCGCGCGTGACGATGTCAACAACCTTGCCGTACTCGGGCTTCTCTGTGCCTTCCATGATTCCTGGATGCATCCGGAACTGGCGGCGAACCTCGAAGATGACGGCGCCGGCTGCACGCGACACCGCGTTGATGGCCAAGCCAGAGAAGAGGAACACCACTGCGGCACCGATGATCAGGCCGACCAGATTCGCCGGATTAGCCACGTCGAGGATGCCCTCGTATTGCAGATTGTCGAGGGCATCGTTGAGGGCGGCCCCGGTAGTGGTGGTAGCTCCCACGACAGCGTCGCGGAACGCACCGAAGAGCGCGGTGGCCGCCAAGACTGCGGTGGCGATAGCGATGCCCTTGGTGATGGCCTTGGTTGAGTTGCCAACCGCATCGAGGCGGGTCAACACCGCCGCGCCTTCACCGTGCACGTCGCCAGACATTTCCGCGATGCCCTGGGCGTTATCGCTGACCGGGCCGAAGGTGTCCATCGAGACGATGACGCCGACGGTGGTGAGCAGGCCGGTGCCGGCCAAGGCGATGGCGAACAGGCTCAGGAGCACCACGCCGCCGCCGAGCAGGTAGGCGCCGTAAACCGCTGCACCGATGAGCAGGGCCGAGTAAACCGCTGATTCAAGGCCAAGTGAGACGCCAGACAGGATCACGGTGGCCGGGCCCGTCATAGAGGTTTTGGCCACGTCGTCAACCGGTCGACGGTTGGTCTCGGTGAAGTAGGCGGTGAGTTGTTGGATCACCGCTGCGAGCACGATGCCGATAAAGACAGCGCCGATGGTGAACCAGCGAGGATCAATCGGGTCCCCTTGGCCGAGATCCTCGGCTGCGATGCCGCCCAGGCCGGAGATCTCCGACCACGACGCGGGTACGAAGTAGAAGATCGCGATCACCACGAGGACGGCAGATATCAACGCGGATATGAAGAAGCCTCGGTTGATGGCGCTCATGCCAGAACGATCAGTGGCTCGCGGTGAAACAGCGAAGATGCCGATTACGGCGGTGATGACACCGATTGCTGGGATCACGAGTGGGAGGACCAGGCCGAGCTCGCCGAAGGCGGCCTTGCCCAAGATAAGGGCTGCCACGAGGGTGACCGCATATGACTCGAACAGGTCGGCGGCCATTCCGGCGCAGTCGCCGACGTTATCGCCGACGTTGTCAGCAATGGTGGCAGCGTTGCGGGGGTCGTCCTCGGGAATACCCTGCTCGACCTTGCCCACGAGGTCAGCGCCGACGTCGGCCGCCTTGGTGAAGATGCCACCGCCCACGCGCATAAACATGGCTAGCAAAGCCGCACCGAAGCCAAATCCCTCAAGCACCTTGGGTGCTTCGCCCTTGTAGACCAAGACGACGATTGCGGCGCCGAACAAGCCGAGGCCGACGGTGAACATGCCGGCAACGCCACCTGTACGGAACGCAATGCGCATGGCGCGCTGCTCGCCAGCGTCGTTTGCCGCGGCGGCGACGCGCACGTTGCCCCGCACGGCCAACCACATGCCCATATAGCCGGTGATGCCAGAGAACACCGCTCCGACGAGGAAGAAGATGGATCGACCGATGCGCTCACTGGTTGTTTCGGCTGGGAGCACAAAGAGTACGAAGAACACGATCACCGCAAAAATCGCCAGCGTCTTGAATTGACGATTCAAATAAGCCGACGCGCCCTCTTGGACCGCTCCGGCGATCTCTCGCATTTTGGGTGTGCCTTCGTCGGCGGCGAGGACCTCGCGCACCAGTACGGCGGCCACCAGGAGGGCCAGGATCGAGATAACGGCGACGATTATCAGGGTGACCAGGTTGGTCCCGGTGAAATCGACGATGGTGTTTTCCATGACACTCCTTGCCAGAGGGCGAGCGATGAATGCGCGTAAAACCTCGGCGCAGTTTACGCAGGCTGTTAGTTACGTCACTTTTGGGGTGGCTGCCTCTGTTTACAAAGATGTCGGTCAGACAGGTCATAGTGGACCGGTGCGCGATGGGAATCGAACCGACTGGTCGATGGCTGCTATCGCTGACACGCTCGCACACAATGCCGACCAAGCGCGCCACGTCGAACATATTCCTGGGCGGGTTGGCTTGGCGGCACCCTGGCCAGTCTGGGCCTCGCCGGAACTCATTGAGCGGCTTGAGGCCAATGGCATTACCGCTCCTTGGCAACACCAGCGAGACCTAGCTGATGTGGCGTGGTCGGGTCAGCACGCGATTATCGCCACCGGCACGGCATCGGGAAAGACCCTGGGTTTCTGGTTGCCGTCGATCAGCCACCTGCTGAGTGATGAGCGGGCAACGGCTTTGTACCTCGCCCCCACGAAGGCCCTGGCTCATGACCAACTGCGGGCGCTCAACGAACTGCAGTTACCCGGAATTTACGCGGCCACCTACGACGGAGACACACCAGGCGACGAGCGCCGATGGGTGCGCAATAACGCCCGATTCATCCTTTCCAACCCCGATCTCGTGCATCGTTCGATGCTGCCGCGGCATACGTCGTGGTCTCGATTCCTGCGGGGGCTGCGAGTGATAGTCGTCGATGAGGCTCATCACTACCGTGGTGTTTTCGGTTCACATGTCGCCCTCGTGCTTCGTCGATTGCGGCGGATGGCGGCGCACTACGGCAGCCAGCCCGTGGTTGTGTTGGCGTCGGCGACCGTGAACGAACCTGGTGCGGCCGCAAGCCGGCTCATCGGTGCGCCGGTATCGGTCATTGATCGCGATACCGGCCCACGGGCTAGTCTCACTGCGGTCTTATGGCAGCCCCTTGACGCCGGTCAAGGCCCAAGATCGGCACTGGTAGAAACCGCCGCTCTGCTCGCTGACCTGACCGCCGCGGGTACCCGCACGCTGGCCTTCTTGCGGTCTCGTCGCGGCGCAGAAACTGCCGCAGTCATGGCCCGGGATTTGCTGATGGAGGCCGCTCCGTTGGAGCCCGAACTGACCAACACGATCGCCGCCTATCGCGGCGGGTATTTGGCCGAGGAGCGCCGAGGGTTGGAGCGAGATCTGCGCAGCGGGAAACTGCGAGCGGTCGCCACAACCAATGCGCTGGAACTGGGAGTCGACATTGCCGGCATGGACGCGGTGGTGGTGTCGGGTTGGCCTGGCACTCGGGCCTCGTTGTGGCAGCAGTGGGGTCGGGCCGGGCGCTCGCATGACGCAGCGTTAGGGGTCTTCGTCGCGCGCGAAGACCCCCTTGACCAGTTTGTGTTGAGCAACCCGTCGGCCGTCTTTGGTCAGCCGATGGAGTCCATCGTTTTGGATCCGGCCAACCCCTTTGTGCTGGGACCGCACTTGACCGCCGCTGCGGCCGAAAAACCACTGACACCTGATGATGCCCAGGAATGGTTCGGTCAGGGCGCTATCGGGCAGCTAGACGATCTGGCGGCTGCCGGCGCGCTACGGAAGCGATCATCGGGTTGGTACTGGACTAAACGCGATGATCCCACCGCAGACATCGACCTTCGGGGCGGTAGCGGCAGCGTGGTGCCGCTTGTGGAGAGTGATACCGGCCGACTCCTGGGCACTATTGATGCCGGCCGCGCTCTCACTCAGGCGCATGTTGGAGCCATATATATGCACCAGGGGAGTACCTACGTTGTGGAAACACTTGATCTGGCCGAACCGATCGCTCTTGTGGCGCAACGCGAGGTGGACTATGCAACAACGGCGAAGCAGAACTCTGACTATCGCATCTTGACAACGGACGAACAGGTGGTGTGGGGAACAGCGACTCTTTCTCGTGGCGACGTTGAGGTGACTTCACAGGTCACTGGGTACCTCAAACGACGCTATGCCACGGGTGAAGTCATTGGCGAAGAGCCACTTGAACTGCCTGAGCAGGTCTTGCGTACGCGAGCGGTGTGGTGGACGGTCACCGACGAGCAATTATTGGCAGCCGACATCGATCGCGTGCTCGATGTCGCCGGAGCAGCCCACGCCGCCGAACACGCCGCGATTGGGTTGTTGCCGTTGTTTGCATCGTGTGATCGTTGGGATATCGGTGGTGTGTCCACGCCACTGCATCCGGACACTGATGCGTGCACGGTGATGGTCTACGACGGCCATCCCGGGGGTGCGGGTTTCTCGGATCGAGGATTTGCCGCGGCTGTTGATTGGCTGAGCGCTACCCGGAAGGCAATCGCAGAGTGCCCTTGTCAGGTCGGCTGCCCTTCTTGTATCCAGTCTCCCAAGTGTGGCAACGGAAATGAGCCGCTCGACAAGGCCGCGGCCGTTCGCCTTCTTGGCGTATTGCTGGCCGATGCCCCGGCTAGCCGGGTCCTGCCCGAGCGCTCTGTCGCACCGGGGGAAGGCTCAACCCCAGCCACGAAGCCAGGCGACTAGAAATCCCGGTCGAGGCAACCGACACCGTTACCTCAATATCAAGAGCTTCAACGGAGCACTCCTCAAGATTCGCCCTGTTTGCCTGCGCGATCTCGCCGGCTCGTTGACAGGCGAAGTCGGGGGCAAGCAACACATGAGGCGCACCAGCCAGTGCAGCCAGGTCGGCGGCACCGGCTGCTCGCTGGCGCACCGTTGACATATCGACAAACGCCCAGACGAGGGCCAGTGCAATGAACAGCATCGGGAACATCATGAATGTCAGTAAGGTGCCAGCACCGCGGTCTTCTCGCGGACTCACGGCAACTCCCCGAATGGTGAACCTACCGATGCGGGCTCGACCACCGCGGTAGACGAAGCCTGCACGGTGAAGGACATTCCACTGAGCAGCGGTATCGGTGCAAAAACCTTGTGGGTGATGGTCGCATCGATGAGTTCCCCGCTTTGGCTGGTGGACAGTGTCGCTCCTGGCAAAACCTTGTCAATTGTTTGATCGACAACGGCTGGATCGATGCCCCGGGCCAATGACCGCGCTGCTTGCTGGGCCAGATCGACAGCCCGCGAATGCCCAAGGCCAAGCGCGACCAGCCAAAACAGCACCAGCAGGATGAGAAAGAGCGCGGGGATGGCGAAGGCAATCTCGACGATCACATTTCCATTGTCTTTATTGAGTTTTTTGCTTCGACGTGTGTGCCAGAGCATCACCATCACCATCCCCGTCGCTATCAACCGAAAAAGGCGCTAAGTGCGTTGGACAACAGCGCCCAGAGCAAATCGCGCACCGGATCGCTGGTGAGAAGTTTGAGCAGTACACCGCCGAGGCCGGCGACGGCGACGGTGCCGACCGCGTATTCAGCGGTGGTGAGTCCTGCATCATCAGTTCGCAGACGTCGAGCAGTTTTTGTCAGGTAAAGAACAGATTTCATATGATCTCCTGATTCCGGCAGGCGGCCGGTACGCACATCTCGTTCGGATGCGCTGGCCACGTTGCGCCTGTCCTTGATCAGCATCAATGCGCGTCGGCGCAATTGTGGATTCGCCCGCTGCGGTGATTCCTGTTGATGATTTATCAGCGATGCCTAGAGTGGTCGGATGCTTCCGTTTGAACTTCCTGAGTTTGATGACCACGAACAGGTGTGTGTGGGTCGTGATCGGGATGCGGGGCTATTCGGCGTTGTGGCGATTCACTCAACTGCCCGCGGACCCGCGCTCGGTGGATGCCGGATGGTGCCCTATCAATCCGGCGCTGATGCCTACGTTGATGCCCTGCGGTTATCCCAAGCGATGAGTTACAAAAATGCACTGGCCGGCCTACCTCATGGCGGCGGTAAGGCGGTTATTTGGGCTGACCCAGCACGGGCCAAAACCCCCGAGCTGCTGCGTGCCATGGGTCGATTTATTGCCACGCTGCATGGTCGATACATCACGGCTGGCGATGTGGGTATCAGCGTGGGCGACCTAGACGTGATCGGCGAGGTGAACCCGTGGACGACCGGTCGATCGCCAGATCGCGGCGGTGCTGGCGACTCGGGCATTCTCACTGCCTTCGGGGTCTGGCAAGGCATGCGCGCTTCGGCGGAACACATGTGGGGCACCCCGGAATTGACCGATCGAGTGATCGGAATCGAGGGGGTGGGCAAGGTTGGCCGCCGCTTGGCCGCTCATCTTGTCAAGGAGGCGGGGGCCAGGGTTTTCGTCACCGATCCCAATCCCGAGGCCATTGCGGGTCTTGTCCAGGAGGTCAACGTGACAGTTGTCGGCTCACGAGCGGAATTGTTAGCCCAAGCCCTCGATGTGTACAGCCCCAACGCCCTCGGGCAGGTGTTGACTCCGCAACTTGCCGCAGGATTGACCGCATCGATCGTTTGCGGTGGCGCCAATAACCAGGTTGCTGATGCGAACGTGCCGCAGTTGCTTGCGGATCGAGGGGTGCTCTATGCCCCCGATTTCCTCGTCAATTGCGGGGGTGTCGTGCAGGTGGCCGATGAGGTGCTTGGGTTCGATGAGCAGCGCGCCCGGCTTCGGGTGTCTGAGGTGTTCGCCACGGCCCAGACGGTCTTCGCCCGGGCCCAAAGCGAGGGCCTCACACCCGTGGCAGCGGCCACGCTGGAGGCAATGGAACGGATCGAGGCTGGAGCGGGGCGACCCTTTGCCACACCGGCGGGCACCTGAGGACCCTCCAGATGCCAATTCAGCCAGGGCAGGGGTATGGTGGGGACTCGCTGGCGGTGTCGACCCGGTAACGGGAGTAATCGCCGGCCACTAATTGAGTCCACGACGAGCTGCCGGGGCGTTGGCTCCGGCCGAGGGGGTCGAGCCATGGGGCGCGGCCGTGCCAAGGCAAAGCAAACCAAAGTTGCCCGTGCGTTGAAGTATGGCGGTCCACAGACCGACTTCGATCGCCTACAAGCTGAGTTAGCGGGCTCGCCACCGCCGGAGCCGCCGGCTTCGGTTGATGAGCCCGATGACTCTGATGACGATCCCTACGCCAAGTACTACGCCGATGAGGAAGACGATCGTCGGACCGGTTAGCCAGCGGGGTCGCTACCTGCCAAACCAATGCGGCCCGCGCACCGACACGGCACCACCGAGACCACCCTTCGCCTCGGCGTCGCCTGACTCTTGGTCGTCCCGCTGCCGCACTTCACCGCACACCCATGCTGGCACCAGGCGGTCGCCGAGCAGGCTAAGAGCGGGTTCAACGCAGTCGGGTGGAACCACAGCCACCATCCCCAGTCCCATATTGAACGTGCGCTCCAACTCGCCCGCGTCGACACCGCAGTGAGCAAGCGCGGCAAAAATCGGACCAGGTTGCCATGTCGATCGATGAACATCGGCGGCCAGATGCGTCGGCAGTACGCGAGCAATATTGGCAGCTAAGCCGCCGCCGGTGATGTGGCTGAAGGCGTGCACGGTTGTGTGCTGGAGGAGGGCCAGGCAGTCGAGGGAGTAGATGCGGGTGGGCTCAAGCAGTTCCTCGCCCAAGGTTCGTCCGAAGTCACTCGAGTGGGTGTGTAGCCGGGCATCGATGCGCGCTGGATCTTGCCCCAGCAGCACCCGGCGGGCAAGGGAGTAGCCATTGGAATGCAATCCGGAGGAAGCGAGTCCGATCAGCACATCACCGTCCTGCACGCGGTGGGCTCCGAGCAGTTCATCAGCTTCAACGACACCGGTGCCTGCTCCGGCCACGTCGTACTCGTCAGGATGTAGCAGGCCGGGATGCTCAGCCGTTTCACCTCCCAGCAGCGCACAACCAGCGAGCTCACAACCTCGGGCGATCCCGGCAACGATGGCAGCGATGCGCTCGGGCTCCACCTTGCCGGTCGCGATGTAGTCGGTGAGGTACAGCGGTTCGGCGCCGCACACAACGATGTCGTCGACGACCATGGCGACCAGATCAACGCCGATGGTGTCGTGCACGTCCATCCGCTGGGCAATGACAACCTTGGTACCCACACCGTCGGTTGATGTGGCCAGAAGCGGTCGACGATATTTATTCAGCAGCGAGGCGTCGAACAGACCCGCGAACCCTCCGAACCCACCCACGACCTCTGGCCGCGTAGCTCGTTCCACGGATGCTTTCATGAGTGCGACGGCCTGCTCGCCTGCGTGAACATCGACTCCAGAATCGGCGTACGTGTGCAACGACTCGTTGTTGGGTGAGTGCGCGTTCATGGAATCGTGGTCGGTGTGGTTTCGGTTGCTGTGACACGCTTTTCTAAGCCCGCGAGCACGTGCTTGCCGATGACTTCCGGTTCAGGAACATCGATGGGGTACACACCGTCGAAACAGGCACGACATAGTCGATCTGCTGGGATGGTGGTTGCTTTGATGAGCTGGTCGAGTGAGACGAAGCCGAGGGAGTCAGCACCGATGGACCGACAGATCTCATCAACGCTGAGCCCATTGGCGATCAACTCAGCGCGAGAAGCGAAGTCGATGCCGTAAAAGCAAGGCCACTTCACCGGAGGAGAGGAAATGCGAACATGCACCTCCCGGGCGCCTGCCTCGCGCAGCATTCGCACAAGTGCTCGCTGGGTGTTTCCGCGAACGATTGAGTCATCGACGACTACTAAGCGCTGGTCTGCGATGACTTCGCGCAGCGGGTTGAGTTTGAGTCGGATCCCTAACTGACGAATGGTTTGAGAGGGCTGGATGAACGTGCGGCCGACGTAGGCATTCTTGACGAGCCCTTCAGCGAAAGGAATACCTGACTCCGCTGCGTACCCGATGGCCGCGTAGCGACCAGATTCGGGCACTGGGATGACTAGGTCAGCATCGGCTGGATACTCGTCGGCGAGGCGTCGACCAATGTCAACGCGCGACTGCTGGACGCTGCGCCCGGCGATAGAGGTGTCAGGCCGAGCAAGGTAGACGTATTCGAACAGGCAACCCTTAGGCGTTGCGGGGGCGAATCGATGGGAGCGAAGGCCGTGCTCGTCGATCGCCACGAGTTCACCGGGTTCGATCTCGCGAACGAATGCCGCGCCAACGATGTCCAAGGCGGCCGTTTCACTAGCGATGACCCAGCCGCGCTCGAGACGGCCGAGAACAAGGGGCCGGATTCCGTGCGGGTCTCGCGCCCCATACAAGGTGGTGTCGTCCATAAACACCAGCGAGTAGGCGCCGGTCAGCGTGGGTAATTCTTGGATGGCGGCAGCCTCCATGGACAGGTCTGGATGCGCGGCCAAAAGCGCGGCGATGAGGTCAGTGTCAGACGTGGCGCGGTTAAGTTGACTACCTAAGGGGAGTTCACCACTCGATTCCTCAAGTGCTGCAACGCGTTCGAACAGGGCAGAGGTGTTTGTGAGGTTTCCGTTGTGGCCGAGTGCGAGGTGTCCGGTGGCGGTGGCTCGAAAGGTCGGCTGGGCGTTTTCCCAGCAACTGGCTCCCGTAGTGGAGTACCGGGTGTGGCCGATAGCGACGAACCCGCGGAGTGCTTCGAGGCTCGCCTCGGTGAACACCTGCGACACGAGACCCATGTCTTTGTAGACCACGATGTGGTTGCCATCGCTGACCGCAATGCCGGCCGATTCCTGACCGCGATGCTGGAGTGCATAGAGGCCGAAGTAGGCGAGTTTGGCCACCTCTTCGCCCGGCGCCCATACTCCGAACACGCCACACGCATCCTGGGGAGCGCGATCTTTCGGGTCTAGGTCGTGGGTCAGCCTGCCATCGCCTCGGGCCACGGGGGAAGTCTATGTGTCGAGCACGACCCTTGTCGCCCCCCACCCTTGCGGGCTTGGTCTACGGTGATCGGAGCGTGGCGCGCGACGGGCGGTCCATGAGGGAATGTGTCTGGTGTCAAGAAAGGGGTTGGTCCGTGGGCTTGCGAGCAGAACTCGGCTTCTATCCAGCATCAGCCAACGCAGTCCAGCGAACGATGCAGCGGGCAGCGCAAACCAAAACGGGGGCTTGGGTGTTTCAGCGGACCCTGTATCGAATTGATCGGCCGCTGCATCGATGGAGCAAGGGCCGCTACACCATTCCCTGGGTTGTGACCGGACTGCCGATCATCATGGTGACGTCGATCGGTGCGAAATCGGGGCTACCGCGCACGATGCCCGTTGCTGGGATTCCGTTGGCCGGGGAGCAGTCAGAAGATATCGCCGTACTGGGCACCAATTATGCCCAAGCGAAGAGCCCTGCCTGGGTGTTCAATCTTGCGGCCCACCCCGAGTGTTCGGTCGCGTGGCTCAATAACCGCGCACAGGCTGTCGCCGTTCCGATTACTGACCCGCAAGAGCGCGATGCCCTGTGGCACCGGGCAACTGAAGCGTATGTCGGGTTTGCCGCCTATCGCGCACGGATCAATGACCGCGAGGTGCGCATGTTCCGATTGACCGCGCCCAGCCTTGACGGTTAGCGGAATCGGCGCGCGTCTCCGTCGACCCGCACGCCGACCTTCGTTCCTGTTTCTGGCGTCTGCGCACCGGCCACCCGAATCGGAAGGGTCGCCCCACCCTCCAATTCGAGAGTGATCATGGAGTCGTGTCCGTGAAATTCCCGCGCAATGACCAAGGCTGCGGTGTCATCTCCGGTGGGATCAGTCAACGTGAGTTGCTCAGGGCGAATCACGACGACGTCGGTGCCATTGAGTGACGCGCGTGTATCGGGGTCGGTGCGGAGCCACCCAATTGACGTGTTGACCTGATTGCCGGGGGCCTCGGCTAGCACGGCTAGTTCGACAACATCGCCCACAAATCGAGCGACAGAGAGATCAGCAGGAGCCAGGTAGAGGTCACGCGGTGCGGCCACCTGCACGACCTGACCGTCGCGCATCACGGCCACGGCATCCGCGGTGGACAATGCTTCTTCTTGATCATGTGTCACTAGCACGGCGGTTGTGCCGACATGAGCGAGTACCTCGCGCACCTCGGCACGCAGGCGCCCGCGAAGGTTCGCATCTAGGGCGGTAAACGGCTCGTCGAGAAGCACCACGTCGGGTTCGGGGGCCAAGGCTCGCGCAAGTGCGACTCGTTGCTGTTGCCCACCGGATAGTTCCATCGGTCGCGCATCAGCCAGGCCCGCAAGCCCGACAAGGTCGAGTAGATAACCGACGCGTTGCTTGCGATCCTCGTCTCGTGCGATACCGAAGGCGATATTGCCCGCGACACTCAGGTGCGGGAATAAAGCCCCTTCCTGGGGAACGATGCCCACGCGCCGCTTCTCCGGTGGAACCCACGTGTGCGGGCCGACGACCAGTCGGTCGCCGAAATAGATTTCACCGCTGGTCGGGCGGATGAAGCCGGCAAGTGCCCGCAAGAGCGTGGTTTTGCCCGAACCGCTGGCACCGAGCACCGCGGTGAGCGAGCCCGAAGCAATGTCCAGGCTCAGGTCATGCAAGACGACATGTGAACCGTAGGACGCATCGATTCCGTGAATGCGAACGGCGGTCACAGAACAAGACTAACGGTTCGCGGACATTGCTACGGGTTCCGTGGCTGTCATCGCTCGTGATAGTAGCCACGCCGGAAGCGCGGCAATAGCTATCAACGCGATCGCGTAGGGAGCAGCCTCTCCGTAAGCGGCGATCTCGGTGCGGCTCCACATTTCCGTCGCCAGGGTGTCCCAGCCTGTGGGCCGCAGCATCAACGTCGCCGGTAGTTCTTTCATGGCGGTCAGCAACACCAGCAGCCCACCGGCCGCGATGCCGGGTGCGGATAATCGCGCCGTCGTTGCTGCCCATGCCGTGAGCGGGCCGCGGCCCAGTGTGCGGGCTGTTTGCTCCAAAATGGGCGACACCGTTGCGGTACTGCTTCGGGTGGCACCAATAGATTTGGGCAGGAAGAGCACGGCGTAGGCGAAGGCCAGTGTGAACACGGTCTGATAGGCCACCGGTACGACCGACAGGGTGAAGAAAACCAAAGACAAGCCAACGACTACCCCCGGCAGCGCATGCCCGGTGTAGGAAAGTGTCTCGATGGTATGCACCGAACGGCTTCGATAACGAGCGGCGATGATGCCCACGGGCAATGCAAGCAACACTGCCAAGATCGCTCCCATGAACGACACCCAACCTGATGTGAGCGCTGCGGTGAGCAATGTGTTCACATCGATGTTGACCGCCCGAGCCCGCGTCATGAGGTTGATTAATGAGCCAATCGGCACGCCGAGGGCGAGGATCGTCAGGGCCGTGAGCCAGCAGATTGAAAGCACTCGGAGTGGACCGGTAAGGGGCACAACCACTGCTTGGCGTTGTGTGCCAGAAGCCGATCGCCAGCGGCGCCGGGCCCCTCGTGTTCGTCGTTCGGCCAGCACGAGCAATGCAGCGAGCGCGACAAGCAAAAGGGCGAGAACCGCCGCACCCACGCGATCAAAACTGCCTCGATAGGAGGCGTAAATCACGCGCGTGAATGCATCGACTCGAAAGAGCGCGACGGCACCGAAATCGCTCAGCGTGTAGAGAGCCACCAGTAATGCACCGGCAGCAGCGGCGGGCCAGGCCTGCGGCATCGTGGCGCCAAGAAATGCGCGCAGGGGGCTACGCCCGAGCGATCGGGCGACCTCCTCGAGGGCCGGATCAGCGCTACGAAACGCTGCCGCCGTGGGCAACACGATGTATGGAGTCGACACCAACACCAAAACGGTGACCGCTGCCCAAAATCCACTGAACCAAGGAAACTGCGCAATCCAGGCGTATGCGGCCACGTAGGAGGGAACCGCGAGCGGAAGTGCAAGAAGCACAACCCAGGTCTTGCGCAGGGGGATATTAGTTCGGCTGACCAACCAGGCCGTGGGGATTCCGATGACTAGACATAGGCCGGTAACCACGACAACGAGGGCGATGCTCGTGCCGATGGTTTCTGCGGTGCGGGCTCGCCAGAGCACATCAATAATGCGATCAATCCCTGCCCCCCACACGCGAACAATGAGGTACACGAGCGGAACTAGCGCCACCGCCGCGGTGACGCTGCCGAGGATGAGCAGGAGCACGGGCGCTTGGCGTCGTTCGCGCACGCGCTGGCTTCCCGCTTCGCCGGTGAGCGGAGATGTCTCGAGGATGGACATACTCACAGGAGTCCGACTTCCTCCAGCATCAGCAATGTGCCGGGCAGGTCGGCGAGTTCGGCGAGCGGAGCATCCGGGCCGCGCAGAGTATCCAGCGGCGGGATCCCATCGACCGCGGCTACTTCTGGCAGGAGCGGGTACTCAAATGTGTTGGCGACAAACCATTCCTGGGTTCGCGGGGTGAGCAGCCACTCAATGAAGGCCGCCGCATTGGGTTGATTGGCCGCTGTGGCCATGATGCCAACTCCGGCGACGTTGACGAGCGTGCCAGGGTCCCCTGGTGCGGTGAAGGCGATCTGCGCGCGCATCGCATCTGCACCAACCTCCTCGGCTTTCTCATACCAGTAGTAGTGATTAATGAGCCCCAATTGCACCTGGCCGGTGTCGACCGCATCGAGGATGAGGCCGTTCTTTTCGAACTCCTGCACGTCGTTGGCAACAAGACCTTCTAACCATGCCCGCGTAATTTCATCACCCTGTGCAACCCGCATCGCGGTCACAAAGGATTGAAAGGACGCGTTCGTGGGTGCGATACCGACCTGGCCTTTCCAGGTGGGGTCGGTAAGTTCAAAGACGCTCGTGGGCACCTGATCGGCTGAAACCTGCTCGGCGTCGTAGGCAATGACCCGGGCTCGACCGGTGATACCTGTCCAGGTTCCGTCGGTGGCTCGATAGTTGACCGGCACCGTCGTGGCGACTGATTCGGGTAGCGGCGCAAATAGCCCGGCGGCAGCAATCGCACCGAGTGCTCCGGCGTCCTGGGCAAAGAACACACTGGCCGGTGTCCGATCGCCCTCCTCGATCAATTGGGCAGCTAGTTCGGCGGTGTCGCCGTAACGGGCCTGTACCTCGATGCCGGTCTGGGCGGTGAACTCAGCGAACAGGGGACCCACGAGTGATTCCGAACGCCCGGAATAGACCACGACGGCATCTCCAGATGGTCCGGCGGTCGGTGTGGTCGACCCGTCAGCACCGTCATCGGTGCCGCATGCGGCCAGGATCGGCAGAGCGATGACCGCCGCGGCAATAGCGGCGGTGAATCGAACCGGGCGACTCATGCTTCCTCCTGAGGTTAGGCTTACCTAAATTAGGTTTGCCTAACCTATTCTGACCGCCCGTAGGATTGTCAAATCGATGGACCAGAACTGGGCTATGTTGCCCCCGTGACCGCCGCCTTGATTGTCGTCGACGTCCAGGTGGGATTCGACGATCCGGCCTGGGGGCCTCGAGACAACCCGCACGCGGAGGCAAATATCGCCCGCCTCATCGCTGCCTGGCGACGTACGGATCGGCCGCTCATCCTGGTCCGCCATGACTCGGTTACGCCGGGATCACCTCTATTGGGTGGCACTCCGGGCAATGCACTTCGAGACTTCGTCAACGGCCCGCGGGATCTATTCGTGACGAAGTCGGTCAACTCCGCCTTCTACGGTGATCCAGACCTCCACCAATGGCTGCAAGGACGTGACATCGGTGAATTGGTCATCTGCGGTGTGACGACGAATCACTGCGTGGAGACCACGGCGAGGATGGCGGCAAACCTCGGATACAAGGTCTGGTTCGTGTTAGACGCGACACACACCTTTGACCGGCTCGGTCCAGACGGGCGCGTGGTGCCCGCCGCAGAACTCGCTCGAGCAACAGCGGCGAGTCTGCACGGCGAGTTTGCCACGGTGATATCAACATCGGCCCTACTCGAGCAGTTCGCGCCATAGCGGAAGCAATGCAGACAGATCACTTCGCTCTCCGCTGGCTTGCAGCGCACCGGAGTTGATGCCGCTGGCCCAGTCCAGTTCCCCGGTGACCAGCAGTATCCAGGTGCGGGCGTCGCATTCGACCAGGGCCGGTGGCGTACCGCGTCGATGCTTGATGCCCGCAACAACCTGAATGGCAGCGTAGGGCGGAATGCGCACCTCTACGCTGTGCCCGGGGGCAATGCTCGACAGCTGGGCTAAGGCTTCTTTAACCGCTGCTTTCTCGGAAGCACGGTCAGGTTTTTCATTGCGTCCGTAGTGGTCTAGGCACGCTCGGATTACCGACGGTGCAGTACTCACGGACGCCCCATCAACGCATGACCTGCGTGGTGATGAACCCCAAGACCTCAGAGAGTGCCTGTTCCCAGCCCAAATCAAGCATCACGTCGTGACCGATGGGTGATCCGTCGGCGCGAGTAAGCCATGCGGGTTCAACTCCGTAGGCGGCAGCCGTGCGCTCCACGTCTTGGACGCGGACGAGGGCATCGGCCTTTGTGCCCGCGACCATGACGGGACAGCGCACCGGCCCAATCCTTCGACGTTTCAACAATTGGTATTGCACGAGCGGCGACTCGCGACCCAGGCGGCTGAGATAGCGCGAGCTCGTGGATTCATCGAGCCCCGGAAAGAGCTGCCCGGCAGTCATGGGCAGGGTGCGACCGACCACTGCGGCGCCGATGGCAGCCGGGTGATGTTTTCCGATGCTCCTCAGGCTGCCTGCGGCCCCGTGTAGCGGCGATGGTGTGAGCAGGACCAGTCCGCGGGGGGAGTATCGATCAGCAACCAATTGGGCGATGAGCGCGCCCATGGAGTGCCCGATGATCACCGGCGGTTGCGGAAGTTCGGTGATGGTCTGCATCACATCGTGTACGTAGTCACGCAGCACGGTTCGGCCTAGTTGGCGCCCGCCCCCGGAGCCCCCGTGTCCGCGCAGTGACACCGCGTAGGAGGCGAAGCCCTTGGCGGCAGCAGCGGGCAGCCAGTTCTGCTCGAAGCACCACGCACCATGGGCGAGGCCGTGAATGAAGAGCAGTGGGGGGGTGCGCTGCGCGCGTGGCTCATCAGTCCAGCCGGCTGGAATATTCGACACGACCTCGCGGTAGACACCGCTTGGCGGTACAGACCAATCCCACATGCGCATCACCGTGGTGGGTTTGCGCAGCGATGAGCTCATGCGGGCACACCCTCCAAGGATGCGAGGTCGGCTTCCAGGGCGTGCAGGTATTCCTGGTGGGCGATTTCGTAGTAGTGCCGCGTGGACTCCTTGTAATCCGCGCCACCGGTGAACCGAACGTTCGTCTCAGCGATGATCTGGTCGTAAAACATGCGGGCTCGGGTGGGGTCCTGACGCATGAGTTCGGCGTAGGTGGCGATAAGGGCACCTTGCCAGTGAGCGATTGTCCACTGACCGCTGTCGGGTTGAATCAACCCGGATACGACGAGGTTGTCGAAGTGTGGTGTGAAGATCTGTCGGGCTAACACCGGATGATCACCATCGGGATTGAGCCAGGCGTCGTCGAGGAACGGAAAATGCGCGAGGTATCCCGTGGCGAAAATAACCAGGTCTACCTCCGCACGTGATCCATCGGTGAAGACGACCGCGTCATCATCGAAGTGATCAATATCTGGCTTGGGAACGATTGCGCCGTGCCCGACGTAATACACCAGTTGCTGGTTGACGATCGGGTGGGTTTCAAAAAATTCGTGATCGGGTTTCGGTAGTCCGAATCGAGTGAAGTCGCCCACTGTTAATCGCAATGTTGCCTTGAACATGATGCGCCGCAGGGCTAATGGAAGCTTCATGGCAAGAAGTAGATCGGCTGTTTGATCGCTGGGCCGGCCGAATGCATACTTGGGGTTGTAGTAATAGCCGCGCCGAGTGGAGTGCAGCGTTGACCGAGCGTTTTGAGCGCTCTCGACGGCAATGTCGCAACCAGTGTTTCCGGCGCCCACGACCAGCACGCGCTTTCCGCGCAGCACGTCGGCACCCTTGTACTGGGCGGAGTGCCTAATCTCGCCACTGAACGCCTCTTGTCCGGGGTACTGCGGTGTCTTTGGCCACCAGTTGTGTCCATTAGCCACGACGACACCGGCAAAACGAGAGGTGGTCTCCTCCCCGGTGATGCGATCGCAAACGGTGACGTCCCAGCCGTCATTGGCGTTCACCCCGACGGGTATGCACTTGATGACCTCGGTGTTGAAGGACATGTGGTCAGACAATCCGAAGTGGCGGGCGTAGGAGGAGAAGTACTCGTGCACCTGCCAGTGCGAGGGATAGTCGGGGTAACTATCGGGCATCGGAAAGTCAGGAAACTGGGTGAAGGGCTTTGTCGAAATCAGGTGCGTCGACTCATACACCCGGGAGTTCTCAGCGTGATAGTTCCAATTTCCGCCTAGGTCGGCATCTCGCTCGAAGCCATGAGCTTCGACACCGTGCTCGAGTAGATTCTTCAGGGCAGACAACCCGTGTGGGCCTGCACCAATAACCGCCCAGGGCAACGTTGTATCCATCATGAACTGAGCATGGCCACTACGAGCCGGTTGCGCAACCGTAGGCCTAAAGTGCGGTGGAGTGCGCTTCCTGGTCTTGTGTCACGACCAGAAGTGTGCCGTCATTGAGGCCCTTGGATAAATCTCCAAATGACTCAGGGAGGGATTCAAATCCTTCCCGAAGGTCTTCTCGGTGTTTGATCTTGCCCGCGCTGAGCCATTCCCACAGTTGATCGGTCGCGGTGGGGATCTCAGCCTCGAAGTCGCCGAGGAGGAAGCCTTGCATCCGGACGCTGCCATAGACGAGGCGCATCATGTTGCGAGGGCCGGAGATCGGCTCGCTGTTGTCATACCCGGCGATCTGGCCGCAGAGAACGATGACGCCGTTTTTCGCAATGTTTTCGACCGCGGCCTGCAGAATTTCGCCCCCGACGTTGTCGAAGAAGACATTGATGCCAGCAGGTGCCAATGCGCGAATCTCTTGTTCCACGTTTGTGTCGCGATAGTTTATCGCTGCATCGAATCCAAGGTCCTGGGTCAAGTAATTGCACTTGTCAGTCGACCCCGCGATGCCGATGACTCGGCAACCCATGATCTTGCCGATTTGACCGGCCACCGATCCCGTTGATCCGGCCGCACCCGAGACGACCAGAACGTCGCCTGGTTCGGGTCTGCCGATCTTGGTCATGCCCATGTAGGCCGTGAGCGCGTTCATCCCCAGCGGCCCCATCGCCTGCACGAGAGAGACATCCGGTCGGACCGGGCGCACGGGCATCACGTTTGCATCGACGATGGCGTAGTCCTGCCATGATCCGATGGTGGTTACCCGATCACCCGGAGTAAATCGTGGATCCTTGCTGGCGACCACGGTGCCGGCGCATGTGGCCAGCATGGGGGCACCTAAGGGAACCGACGGGTAGTAGTTGTTTCCCGGCTCGTCCATCCAATTGCGCATCGTGGGTGCATGCAAAAAGACTGAAGTGCGCACCAGAATCTGGCCATCTGCAAGCGCTGAGGCATCGGGAATATCGCCCTCGTGGAATTCCATGTCTGAAACTTTGGCGGCCCCCACTGGACGGCGCACGAGTCGCCACTGTCGGTTTACTGAATCCACGAACCACTCCTGATCTCAATGTGACCGGTAAAAAACTGGCAGATGTGTCGTCAAGTCCGCAGTGCTGCGGCTAAGCGATCTAGTTGGGAATCTTCCACGCCGCGAGACATGGCCCAGTTTCGTGCTCCGCCGTGCGTGCGGTCGAGCCAATCGAGGAAGGAACTCATCGCGTGCTCGTGAACCTCGTAAAACTCGTTGTTGACCTTGCCCATGTGGGCCAAGTACCGCGGCGATCGGCGCAGCATGTCGTTTACTCGATCGTTATTTTGTCCCGACGCCAGGTAGTCAGCCATCACGGCCTCACGTGTGACGCCAGCGATTTCAAGAGTGATCGCAATAACGAGTCCGGTACGGTCCTTGCCCGCTGCGCAATGGACGAGCGTTGGTCCGTCCAATAGCTGCGGTAAGAATGCGAAGACACGACCCAGCCCGCCTGAGGGCACATTGGCGAAGCTTTGGTAGACGTAGGACGTGAGTTGTCCCGATGGCCAATCAGGATCAAACTCCAAATCCAAGGGCGCGGGATCAAGGGGGATGTTCAGGTAGGTGATTGCTTTCGCGTCAACGGGCCCGCGCCCCTCTGTGATCGATTCGCGAGCGGATCGAAGATCCATGATAGATGCGATCTGGTATTGCTCAGTCAGACGCTCAACGTCATGTGACGTCGCCTCCTGAAGGGATTCGCTACGAAAGAGAACGCCCCTTCTTGTGAATCCGCCATCGCGTAGGGGCAGGCCTCCTACGTCGCGCAGATTCACTAACCCCTGCGCGTTAGGTGGATTAGTGTTGATGGTTGTCAGATCGGGCATGCAACAGTTTCGAGTTGCAGCATTGCGAGCACTCGGCCGAATCCGATGTATTGCGTCGTCATCATGGACAGTTCGACGAAGCCCTCGTCTCCGAATGCATCACGCCAACGTCGAACGTCTTCGTCGGTAATAGAGTGATGATCCAGCGCCATTCGTTCAGCGAAGTCCAGTGCAATACGCTCTTGCTCGGACAAGGTGGCGAGGCCATCGCTGTTGTTCTCAAGGGCTCCTAGCGCTTCAGTTTCCGCCACTGTATCCGGTGCCAAGCGGGCTGCTGCACATGTCCGACAACCATTGAGTGTGGCGATGTGGAGACGAACCAGTTCCTTCATTCGCGGGGTAATGACACCCTTTTCGCTGTGCCACGGGTAGTAAAAGGCCAGATATTCCTCCAACAGCCGCGGTTGCGTGGAAAACGCACGCGCGACATGCTGCGTCGCCCAATCGTCCTCGCTCGCTCCGTTGTGGAGTTCCTGCAGGAACGGATCAAGTTCGTGAACTTCAGGTAGCGGAAGGCGTGACATGTTTACTCCTATGGAAGGCGGTCGAATTAGCGAGATTGATGAGTAAGTGCGCGAGTTTCGCTGTCGAGAAGTGAGTAGTCGTCGATCCGAGCGAAGTAGTACGGAAGGAAATCCGCGCTTGGAATCGTTGCGGCGCTGTGACTGGTCGCGAGCAGATCGCCTTCTTGCCAGACCGCTCCACGAATGTCAGTGATCGGAATCGTGTCGAGTGGATCATGTCCGTTGCCTTTGAGCGCAATGCCCCCCGGTCCGGCCATGGTCGCCGATAGTCGCACATCAAAGTCAGCAATCGTGATGACCGCATCGTGTTCTAAGCCGTTGCCGTCAGAAGAGGGCGTGGCCTTGATGTTGAAGTTGACGCCGGTGGCCTCCAGCGGTCCGGTGTCTTCGACGAGCTCTGCTTCGAGGTGAATGATTCGCTCTCCACGGCGCTCGACCCAACCGCTTGCGACTCCGTTGGCCCGCCTTAACTGAACGGATGCTTGCTTCTTGGGCTCCCCGAAGACCTCGCGGCCATAGATGATGGCGGCATCGGTGTCCATATACATGGCTAGGATGTACTCACCTTGCACATCTCCTAGACGTGCGGGGACGTAGATCCCGGCCCCGGAGAAGTCTTCGACGCAATTGCTCTGCCAGCGGCCGATCATGATCCGAACGGAGTCGCCATCGGCAACGAGTGGTGCGGGAATGACGTGCTGCAGCCACGCCGGGTCTGTTCCCACGGTGACGGACAACATTTCGCAGTTGACGAATCGTGGCTTGGCTATCACGGCGCTGATGGCGGCAACCTGGTCTGCCGATGCGACAAATGAGTCCATGTGTCCCCCTCGGGGCTAGGAGTTGAGTCGAATTGGCCCGGTTGAGCCGCACTCTCGTCACTTGATTCATCGGACGATATGCCCGCGTGGCGGCCCGGTCAATCAAAATACGCGGATTTCTTAGGAGGAATCCCACCGGTGCATCGGAAAATTTGGAATCAACTCCCGAAATAGATCCGATGAATGTGGTCGAATGACCCCATGACTGACCCCATGACGTCACAGCTGGAGCTGCGGTCGCAACCATTGTTTGTCTTGACGGCCCAACTCGGCGCGCCTCAGGTGCATGAGCCGACGCCGTCGGGCACCCGCAAGGTCGTTCCCGTGTTGGGGGGCAGTTTCGTGGGGCAGAGACTTCATGGACAGATAGATCCGGCCGGGGGTCATGATTGGGCTCTCGTGCGAGCGGACGGCTCGTTGGTCTTGGATGTTCGACTAGTTCTCACCACTCATGATGGCGAGAGAATCCTCATGACGTATTCGGGGATTCGAACCGGTCCACCGGAGGCGCTTGCGCGCCTCGCGGCCGGGGAACCTGTGGATCCCGATGAGATCTACTTTCGCATTGCTCCGCGATTTGAGACCGGTTCCACGAAGTATTCGTGGCTAAACGGAATCCTCGCTGTAGGTGTCGGGGAAAGATTAGCGGCTGGACCGCGCTACACGATTTTCGAAATTTTATAGTTGGTTCGTATAACGGGCCTGAGCCTTCGCGCTCTGTAGGGCGAGCAGATCTTCGGCAATATGTGTCCACAGGCGATCGTCGGTTTCATAGGGCGTATAGAAACTCAAACGATCCACCAATCCGGCAAACCGTTCGTGAATCTGGCTCGCAACAGCGTCAGGCTCAGCGACAACGGCAAATGCATCCAGCATTTGGTCGCTGATCACGGCGCTGAGATCAGCCGGAGTGTGCCCGCCCTGACGCATCATTCGTGACAGTTCCTCAGCGGTCTCACCCCAGCCGTGTGCATCCATCACCGGTCGGTATGCGGGAGTGCTTCCGTAGAACGCGATTTGCTCGCGTACTGATTGGGCCGCCCGGGCAAATTCTGATTCCGTTCGCCCGGTGACCACGAAGGCCATCGTTGAAATGGCAACGTCGCCTCGCGACCGCCCTGATTGATCCAGGCCCTGCTGCAGCGCCGGGAGTGTGTGCTCAGCGATATAGGTCGCAGTTGTGAAGCCGTGCAAAATTACGCCGTCAGCGACTTCGCCCGCGAGAGTAGTCATGGTGGGTCCCACGGCCGCCAGGTAGATCGGGGGGTCTGGATACTCGAGAGCGGGGGGTGAAAAAAAATCGGGCATGAGTGTGTGACGGTAGAAATCGCCTTGGAAATTGAGTCTCTCCCCGGTTCCCCATGAGTTCCAGATACAGCGGAGCGCGGCGATGTATTCGCGCATTCGCTCAGTGGGAGCACTCCAAGGCATGGAAAAACGGCGCTCAATATGGGCTTTCACTTGGCTGCCGACACCGAGAATAAATCGACCTTCACTGATGCGCTGCAGATCATATGCCGTGTGAGCCATCGTCATGGGTGACCGAGACAGGGCCACCGCAATAGACGTGCCGATTGATAAGCGCTCCGTGTGCTCTGCTGCGAATCCCATGGTCAAAAACGGATCGTGGCGTGCTTCAGAGACCCACAGCCCATCCCATGGTCCCGCCTCACAGGCGACCGCCATCATCGCTGTTTGCATGACCGACAACGTCTCGCCTGGAGAGATGACTCGGTCAACGAGTAGTCGATTCACAGCAGTTCCAAAATCGTGGCGTTTGCCATTCCTCCGCCCTCGCACATGCTCTGCAATCCGTAGCGGATGTCATTGCGTTTCATGTGGTGAACCAGCGTGCTCATCAAGCGGGCGCCGGAGGCTCCCAGCGGATGTCCGAGTGCGATGGCCCCGCCGAGAGGGTTCGTGATGTCGTGCGAGGCAGTCGTATCGGCTAGCCAGGCGCCAAGTACGGAGGCGAACGCTTCATTGATTTCGAAGGCGCCGACGTCTGCCAGGTCGAGACCGGACTTCGCGAGAACCTTTTCGGTAGCGGGAATCGGGCCGGTCAGCATGATTACCGGATCAACTCCGGCAACCGCGAAGGAGTGAAAACGGGCGATGGGAGTGAGCCCGAGTTCTGCAGCTTTGGCGGAGGTCATGATCAACATGGCAGCGGATCCGTCGGAAATCTGCGAAGCGTTGCCGGCCGTAACCACGCCATCATCAAGAAATGGCGTTTTGAGTCCCGCGAGTCCCTCAACCGTCGTCGTATCTCGGATGCCTTGATCGACGCTAATCAGTCCCGCCTCGGTGTCGATCGGCAGAATCTCTGCATTGAACAGCCCATCGCGCGTTGCCCGTGCTGCCCGCTGGTGTGAGTTAGCCGCCAATTCGTCCAGATATGCCCGTGACAGATTCCATCGCTGAGCGATCATCTCGGCGCTGATTCCCTGGTTGACCAGACGACCCTCGTAGCGTTGCTTCATCATGGGCCCAAACGGACCATCGCCGCCCTCAGTGTTGGAGAACATCGGCACGCGCGACATTGATTCGACGCCGCCGGCGATCGCTACGTCGTATTGGCCGGAGATGACTCCAGCCGCAGCAAAGTGAGCCGCCTGTTGACTAGATCCGCATTGCCGGTCAACGGTAGTTCCGACAACGCTTTCGGGAAAACCTGCGGCAAGGGCGGCATTGCGGCCGACGTTGAATGATTGTTCGCCCACCTGCGACACACAGCCCCACACGACATCGTCAACCACAACCGGGTCAATGCCCGTGCGCTCGACGAGACCACGGAGCACGTGCGCTGACAGGTCTACCGGGTGGATACCCGACAGCTGACCTTTTATCGGCTTTCCCACACCCACCGGAGTCCGAATAGCTTCGACAATTACTGCGTCACGATTGGTCATCTTGCTCTCCTCATGTGTGGACGTGCGACTTAATGATGGGTTGGGCGTGGAATGCGAATGAGTACCTTGCCCAGATGCTGACCGGCTAGTTGTGCTTTCAGGGCCGAGGGAGCCTGGTCAAGGCCGTCGACGATGTGTTCGTGCAGAGTGAGCTCGCCGGCCTGATGCCATTCGGTGAGCTCGGCTAGTGCTTGCTCCTCTGACTCGCCGTATCGCGACTGCAGGAAACCCCTGATCGTGAGTGAGCGATCAAGAATGATGCGCTCGTGGCGTGGCCCACCGCCGGGCGTTCGACTGTCAAGGGCGATCGTTCCGCAGATCACGACTCGCCCATCGACTGCCATCTGCGTCATCACCAAGTCGTGAACGGGCCCACCTGTGTTATCGAAAAAGACGTCAACGCCGTGGGGGGCTAGTAACCGCAGTTGCTCATCCAAGTCCGGACTGTCGCGGATGAGGGAGTGGGGAAGCCCGTAGGCGGACGCGCAAAGTTCGGCTTTTTCGGCGCTGCCGACGATGCCGATGACGTGTGCCCCCGTTCGTGCGGCGATCTGCGCGGCAATACTGCCCACGGCGCCGGCTGCCGATGTCACCACGACGGTGTCGGTACGTGTAACTCCCGCGATAGTGACCATGCCGACATAGGCTGAAAGCCCGATATGGCCAAGTATGCCAAGGGCAAGGGACGCCGGGTCGAGGTCTTGCGGTAGCACTCGGCGAATGTCAGTCGTATCGCTGACGTGCTGTTCCCGCAGACCAAATGGCCCAAGAACTAGTTCACCTGGCGGCAGTGTGTCGTTCCTGCTCTCGATAACCCGACCGACGCCATAGGCGCGCATGACTGATCCGGGCACGATGGGCTTGCCTCGCCCGGGATTCGCAGCCGCCCATGTGCGCATTGCCGGGTCGATCGAAATCCACTCCAGTGCGATTCGCACTTGACCGTCTGACAAATCCTGGTGCGCGGCCTGTTGGATGCGGAAGTCGTCAGGTTCGGGAAGCAGGTCTGGGTGGCGCAGCAGGACCACTTCAGCGAACGTGGAATGTTCCGCGCGTGATGCCTCGATCGTCGGAGACTTGCTCACATTGATAGCCCACCGTCCACGGGGAGCACAGCACCGGTGATGTAACCGGCTTCGCGTGAGGCGAGAAATCCAATAGCCGCTGCCATTTCTGACGGATGCGCGAAGCGACCCATCGGAATGCCAGCAGCAATTTCGGCTAGCTTGTCCGGAGGAATTGAGGAGACCATGCGAGTCTCCGCATTTGGTGAAATCGCGTTCACCGTGACGCCAAAACGAGCCAACTCTTTGGCTGCTGTTTTCGTGAATCCGATAATTCCGGCCTTCGCTGTCGCGTAGTTGGCTTGTCCGGTATTGCCATGCAAACCGGTGTAGGACGTGACGTTAATGACGCGACCAAATTCCTGCTGGCGAAAGTGGGGAACACAAGCGCGGGTCAGCCTGAACGTGCCACCGGCATGGACGCCGAGGACAGCGTCCCAATCCTCATCGGAAATCTTCCACAAGACTTTGTCGCGGAGGATTCCGGCGTTGTTCACCAGGATGTCTACCCGACCGGTGGTTCCCATCACATCCGCAATGGCTTTGTCGACCGATTCGGTATTGCTGACATCCGCCGCGATGCCCTTCGCCCCGACTTGGTCGGAGGCAACATCGAGTTCGTTTTCGTCGAAATCGATCAGGACGGTGTCGGCTCCAGCCTCCACAAAAAAGCGCCCAATTTCCAGGCCGATGCCGCGGGCTGCCCCGGTGATGACCGCCGTTTGTCCGCTGAAGTCGTACGTGAGATTGCCCATTTGGCCCTCCTAGGTTGGTCGATTCAGAGGCCGAGATCGCGGCCGATGATTTCCTTCATGATTTCGTTGGTGCCACCCCAGATGCGGGTGACGCGCGCGTCAAGCCACGCGCGTGCAACGCGATATTCCTTCATATATCCGTAGCCGCCGAACAGTTGAACGCATGCATCGACGACTTCGTTTTGGATGTCCGCGGTCCAGTACTTGGCCTTTGCTGCATCGACAGCGGTGAGCTCTGCACGTGCATGTGCATCGACGCACGCATCAACATAGGCCTGGGTGACGTCGATTTTCGTGACGAGCTCGGCGAGGAGAAATTTATTGTGCTGAAAGGACCCGATGGTCTGACCGAACGCTTCGCGGGTGCGCGCATAGTCGAGTGTTTCGTCGAGTATTGATCGGGCCTGGGCCAGATTGCCGACGGCCGCCCCAATCCTCTCTTGCGGTAGTTGCTCCATCATCTGGATGAATCCGCGATCGACCTCGCCGATCACATGCTCGTCGGTGAGCACGACATCGTTGAAGAATAATTCCGACGTGTTGGCCTCTGGCTGGCCGACTTTGTCCAGTTTGCGACCCCGCTCAAATCCAGGAGTCCCAGACTCGACGGCGAACAAGGTGATGCCTTTCGCCCTCTTCTCCGGTGACGTCCGGGCGGCGACGATAACCAGGTCAGCAGTAAAACCGTTGGTAATGAACGTTTTTGAGCCATTCAGAATCCACGTATCGTCGCGTCGGACGGCGCTTGTGCGCAAGGCTGCGAGATCAGATCCACCGGATGGTTCGGTCATCGCAATGGTCATTACGAGATCGCCAGTAGCTGCGCGGGGGAGCCAGCGTGCTTGCTGTTCGGGGGTGCCGTAAATGGTCAAGTAAGGAACGGCTACGTCGAAATGCATTTGGAAGCACGAATGAAATGCCATGCTTGCAGCCCCGAGTTCTTCTTGCAGCACGGCATTGAATCGGTAGTCATCAGGTGCCGTGCCGCCAAAACTTTCTGGGATTTCAAGCCCGAGAAGATCAGCCTTACCCGCCGCGTGCCACGCAGAACGAGGGATTTCCCGCGCTGCGACGAACTCCTCATAACCGGGGAGCAGGGTCCGCTCGACGAACGCCCTGGCAGTTTGCCGAAAATCTTCATGGTCGGCTGAGTAAAGAGTGCGTAGCATGGAAACTCCCTGCCGAAGTGGTGGTCAGAGCAATACGCCGTGATCGAATTGGTGGTTCTATTGATTTTTAGAAGGCGCACGGCGATACTAACAAGCGTTAGTTTTAAAGTCACTACTGTGCGCCAAGGAGGCGGCAATGGAATTTGCCTATGACTCGACCGTGACTGACCTGCAGTCAACGGCGCAGGAATTTCTTGTCGACCACGTGTTGCCTGCTGAACCCATCTACGCGGCTCAGCGTCGCGAGATCGGCGCCTGGGACACACCTGCGGTTATTGACGAACTCAAAATTGAGGCCAGGCGAAGAGGATTGTGGAATCTTTTCTTGCCCGGCGATAGGGGTGCGGGCCTCACGAACCTCCAGTACGCACCGATCGCCGAGATCTCTGGTAGAAGCCCTTGGATCATGCCCGAAGCAATGAACTGCTCGGCCCCAGACACGGGGAACATGGAGATCTTGCACCACTTTGCCACCCCTGAGGTTCGTGAAAAGTGGCTTCCAGCCTTGCTTGAAGGCGAAATCCGCTCGGTGTACTCAATGACCGAGCCCGCGGTAGCGAGTTCGGATGCCAACAACATTGCGACTCGGATCACGCAGGAGAACGGCGGGTTTCGAATCCAGGGCCGCAAGTGGTGGTCGAGTGGCGCGATGAGTCCTGCCTGCAAGGTGGCGATCGTTATGGGTCTTTCGGATCCCGACGGCGACAAGCACCGCCGCCACAGCATGATCGTCGTTCCTCTTGACACCCCTGGTGTCAACATCATTCGGTCTACGAGCGTCTTCGGCTACACCGACGGTGGGCATGGAGGCCACGCAGAAATTGACTATGACGTCTGGGTTCCTCATGATCACCTGCTGGGCGAGCTTCACGGTGGCTTCGCTATCGCTCAAGCTCGGCTAGGCCCTGGTCGAATCCACCACGCTATGCGTCTGATCGGCATGGCCGAGCGAGCCTACGACCTGATGTGCGAGCGAGCACTCGTTCGCTTCCCCTTCGGAAAGTCCATTGCCGAGCAGGGAGTCTTTCAGGATTGGATCGCGGAGGCGCGAATCAAGATCGAAATGAATCGACTACTCGTTTTGAAAACTGCGTGGCTGATGGACACTGTCGGAAACCGCGGTGCTTCGGTTGAGATTTCTGCCATCAAGGTGTCGACGCCGGAGATGGCCACTTGGGTAATAGACCGGGCGATCGAAACATTTGGTGGGGCTGGCGTCAGCCAAGACACGCCTTTGGCTGAGTTGTACGCGACGGCACGGATGCTGCACATCGCCGATGGTCCAGACGAGGTGCACAAGATGGCTCTGGCTCGACGGGAACTTCGTCGGTACAAGACGTCCTGAAAACATCTTTGATGTGGCTGCTATGAAAGCTTCATGATGCCTGGCGCATCAACTGTTGACGCCATCCGGCGGGTCGGTCTTGAGATGTTTGCTCGTGATGGGTACGAGGCGACGACGATGCGGGCCATTGCCGGTGAAGTGGGAATCCAGGCCGGAAGCTTGTATAACCACTTCGCTTCCAAGGAAGAGATTCTCTGGGATCTGACACAGGGTGCGCTCATGGAATTGACGAGTCGAATTCGCGAGTCGATGGAGACCCTTGCCGTTGATGCTGATGCGCAGGCTCGGTTGTGTGCTTTCGTTGATGCGCATGTTCGCTTTCATGCCCTCAACAGTGACCAGGCAAGCATCGTCAACCGACAGATGGCGGGGCTGTCTGCGATGCACTACCGACAGGCGGTGTCACTTCGGGCGACGTTCGAAGCTCAGTTGGGTGAGATCTTGCAGGAGGGCAACGCATCTGGTGAATTCCATGTCATTGATTTTCGGATGTCTGTCATCGCGATTTTGCAGATGTGTATTTCAGTCTCAACCTGGTACCGCGCGGACGGAAAATTGAGCCCAAATGAGATCTGCGCCGTATATGTGCAACTGGCTCAGCGGATGGTTGGCCTTGACACGCGAGCGTCAATGACGCGTGTCCCAATGAAAAGTCTGCCGATGAAAGGAGTTTCTGAGCGATGAGTCACCACTCGCTGGATCTGGATCAATCGCTGGGGGCGGTTCTTTTCGACTGGGATGGGACTTTGGTCGACACTGGTGGAATCCTGCTGGATTGCTGGCAGGCGTCAACCGAGGAGGTGCTCGGCTATCGCTTTCCGGTTGAAGAGTCCGATCGCCGTCGGGTTCTGTCGATGCGGGCTGTCGATAGTTTTCCTACGATCACGAGCGGACCCGAGCAGGCAGCGCAACTCACTCGCGCATTCGATCGCATTTACGCACAATTAGCCCCCACGCACGTTCAGGTGCACTCGGGTGCTGCCGAACTCCTCGGAGATCTAAAGGACCGTGGAATTCGCACAGGGGTCGTGACTTCCAAGGCATCGGCGCGTTACGAGATTGACGCGCAGATCGCGGGTCTAGGCGCCCTGATGGACGTCGTGATTACCGGAGATGACGTGGTCAAGGGAAAACCTGATCCCGAGGGCATTCACCGCGCCCTGGCCCGCCTTGCGGTGACCTCAGCAGCGTCTGTCTATGTGGGCGATGGACCCGTTGATGCGAAGGCCGGCAAGGCAGCCGGTTTAGGTACGGTGCTGGTAGGTCATGGGTTGCATTCCCGCGAAGAGTTCCAAACGGTGGACCCTGACGTGATTGTGGATGATCTGCAGCAACTCGCGGCGATATTGCGCGCGATCCCGGCCTAAGACCTCCACGCTCAAGAAGGTACAAACATCCGACTAATTTTGCGAAACGAGATCGGGGTTGCTGTCTTTTCGTTAGTCTAATGTGTCATATTCCTCACCCAAACATCAGATCTTTAATCCCACAGGGAAAGGTGCCCACCGTGAGTGAGCAGGAGTTATCGCTGGATTTCTTGGCAGTCCACGGCCTTGCCGTACGCAAGGCTGCCGGCCCCGGTGCCGTCGCCGACTTGCTGAACGCAGACGAGACCGCAGTGGCCGCTATTTTCGACGCGGCCATGGCCGAGGGAAAGATAGCCGGAGCCAAGGGCATCTTCATGGTGGCACCGGCAGGGCAGGCCTGGCTGGCGGATCAGTACCCCGTTGTGTATGCCACCGCCCGCGAAGACGGAGAACTAACGGCTGCGTATGAGAGATTCGAGCGAGTGAACACGCAATTGTTGGCGTTGTTCACCGACTGGCAAACGATGCCCGCAGGAGGTCAGCGGGTACCGAATGACCATTCAGATCCTGACTACGACCGTGTGATTATTGACCGACTCGGCGACCTTCATGAGCGGGCCGAGCGAGTGGTCGGCAGCTGTAGCGCAGCTCAGCCACGACTTGGTCGTTATCTTGAGCGACTAGAGGCCGCTTACGACAAGGTCCTCGCGGGAGACACCGATTATGTCAGTGGCGTGCGTATCGACAGTTACCACACGGTGTGGTTTGAACTTCATGAAGACCTACTTCGCATGCTCGGTCGCCAGCGTCAGGAGTGAATCTGTGAGTCATCCCGAACAACGAATAATTGTTCTTGACGGCACCGACGTGCCAGACAGGGACATCATCGGGGGTAAGGCTTGGAGCATCGCTCGGATGACCAAGCTTGGGTTGCGGGTGCCGCCTGCATTCGTGATTCCAATTTCTGAATGCGCGCGCTATCACGAAAATTCGCGCACATTGGATGACGACCTGTGGAATCAGATCATGTCCGGCGTGACGTCGATCGAGCAGGCGACGGGTCGAGTAATGGGTGATCCTGAGGCACCGCTGCTTGTATCTGTGAGATCGGGTGCAGCAGTGAGCATGCCAGGAATGATGGATACCGTGCTCAATCTCGGTATTACCGATGAGGTCGAGTCGGGCCTAGCTGCTATTACGGCCGATGCGGGTTACGCACGAGACACTCATGCGCGGTTTTGCCACACATACGGAGACATTGTACTGAAAGCAGACTTGGATCCGTACGTGTGCGGGCCGAGCCCGCTGGAGGTTCGTGATCTCGTTGCCGCCGACGTAGGTCGTTCGATCCCTGAAAATCCTTACGATCAATTGCGGCAGGCTATTTGTGCTGTCTTCGACTCTTGGGAGTCGGCTCGTGCCAAGAGTTATCGCAGGCATTGGGGTATCTCCGACGTTGGCGGCACCGCGGTCACGATCCAGGCAATGGTTTTCGGGAACCTAGGTGATGAGTCGGGCACTGGGGTGTTGTTCACACGAAACCCATTGACAGGGGAATCGGTGCCCTATGGCGAGTGGCTGCCCGGGGGGCAGGGCGATGACGTCGTGGGGGGAACCCACGCGGTGAAGGATCTCACCGAGCTTGCCCGGACTATGCCGAACGTGCACTCGGAGTTACTTGAGTGGGCTGGGATTCTCGAGAATGAGCACGCAGATGTTCAAGACGTCGAGTTCACCGTTGAGAAGGGTGTGCTCTATTTGTTGCAGACCCGAGGTGCGAAGCGTTCGCCCGAAGCAGCCGTTCAGATAGCGATTGACTTGGTCCAGGAAGGGCTGATAACCGCCGAGATTGCTCTGAGCCGCGTCACTCCTGAGCAAATTCGTTCCGTACTCCTTCCTTACCTGGCTGAGCAAACGGTAGCCAATGTGACACCGATTGCTCTCGGCGAACCGGCATGCCCCGGGGTAGCTCAGGGGATCGGCGTAGTGGATCCCGACGAAGTGGAATCCCGTGCTGTTGCAGGCGAAAACCTGGTACTGGTGCGACCAACAACGAGCCCCAATGACGTGCACGGAATGATCGCTGCGGTGGCGGTGGTCACGGATCTGGGTGGATCGACTTCGCACGCGGCGGTCGTCACTCGAGCTCTGGGTCGCCCGAGCGTTGTTGGTGTGGGTGACGGGGTGGCCGAAGGCTTAGCGGGCAAGGAGCTGACGGTGGACGGAGGGAGCGGGCGCGTTTATGCGGGCTACCTTCCGTTGGAGTCAACCCGGATCGATGATCACCCTGCACTAGCACCACTAGCAGCCTGGGCTAGCGAACACTGTCCCGTGCAGGTAGTTCCCCACACGGAGGGGGAAGTTGTTGATCTGGATTCCGTTGCGCAGGTCCTCGACCCACAAACGGGGCGAGTGGACGCGCAGGCACTGATGGAGGCATTGAGTCAAGCGTCGGGTCCGGTTCGTTCATCTGTATTGGAATCCGCTGAAGGCGCGAGCGCGCTGTTGGAATCTGGCGTGACGGTGGTCGTCGCTGATCCTGCATTGCCACTGCAGTTGCGGCTGATTCAGTCGGATAGACCGTGACGTTGATCTCCCATGATCGACCTCGCGGACTGTTGGTTGATTGGGGCGGGGTGATGACACAACCACTGCGTGAATGCATAGCGGAATGGGCACGGTCGGAGAGCCTGAACCCGGAGGGCATCATGTCTTCGCTGACGGAGTTAGTCGTGGGCGGAGATAATCCACTGCAGGCGCTAGAGATTGGACAGTTATCACGGCCAGATGTGGCGCCTTGGCTGGCGGGCGTGTTTGCTTCACACGGACCCGAACCAGATCCGGACAATCTCTTTGAGCGCATGTTTGCACCGCTCCGCACGAACATTGAAATGCGCGATTTGCTCTGCGATGTGAAGTCACAGGGTTTACGTACAGGTCTGATCTCAAACTCTTGGGGCGACTCCTATGACCGGACGCTGTGGGATGAGGCATTCGATGCTGTTGTCATAAGCGGTGAGGTGGGGCTGCGTAAGCCGAGCATGGAAATCTTCGAACTGGCTTTGTCTCTCATTGACTTGCCGGCCGAGGATGTCGTGTACGTTGATGATGAGTACCCCAATGTCCTTGCGGCGGCCTCCTACGGACTCCGGGCCGTTCATTGCGATCCCAATGATCCATTACGTGTCCAAAGGGTCCGGGAAGCGGTCATTTAAAATGTCCAACCCCGTTGAATTTGATGTTGAGTCTCTGACTGTCGGATTCGCCAATTCAGATCTGTCACCGGTCGAGGTCGCCCAGGCTTGCCTTGACGCCATCAGCGAAATCAATCCGGCGCTCAATGCGTTCACCGATTTCGACGCGGATTCAGCGCTTGCTCAGGCGAAGTCGAGTGAACTTCGATGGCGACAGGGAACCGCCTTGGGGCGTCTGGATGGTATCCCCGTTGCGATCAAGGACACGATGGCCATGCGCGGCTGGCAAACGCGCAAAGGTTCCCTGCAAACGGTCGGTGCCGCAGAGGAAACGCAAGATGCACCAGCGGTGGCGCGGTTGCGGGAGGGAGGGGCGGTGTTTCTGGGTAAGACCACCACACCGGAATTTGGCTGGAAAGGTGTCGGTGATTCACCTCTCACCGGGATCACTCGCAACCCCTGGGATCAGCAGCGCACGACCGGAGGGTCATCTGCTGGTTCCGCAGCAGCGGTTGCGACCGGTATGGCAGTTTTGGCGACCGGAACCGATGGAGGTGGTTCAGTTCGTATGCCGGCGGCATTTTGTGGAATCTTTGGGCTGAAACCGACATTTTCCGTTATTCCCGTCTTTCCTCCGTCTACCGGCGGCACCTTGTCCCACGTTGGTCCGATGACTCGAACGGTGGCCGATGCCGCCGCGATGATGGAGGTAGTGGCTCGCGCGGATGCCCGCGAGATTTACCCGGTGCCTGAAGATGCAAGCCCTTGGGTGAGTGAGTTGGGCCGTGGAATAGATGGACTGCGCATTGCCTATTCTCCCGATTACGGCTACGCCGATGTGGATCCGCAGATAGCGGCTGCAGTGCAAGCCGCCACTTTGTTCATGCAAGACGCCGGTGCCACCGTGGAGTTGATCGACCCGCCCTTTGAAGATCCTCGTGAAGATTTCTGCACCATTTGGGACGCAATGTTGTCCATGGCGCTACTGGGGGTAGCGCCGGAAAAATTGGTGGATAGCGACCCCGGCCTCGTGGCAACCTTTGAACGCGGCAGCAAACTCACCGCGCAGGATTACCTGAATGCGGAAAAGGCACGGCTTCGAATGAGCAAGTCACTCGCTGAGTTATTTAGTTCATACGACCTGCTCATCTCGCCGCAGATGTCGACGGTTGCTCTTCCGGTTGGTCAAGATGTGTGGGACACAGATTTGCAAGATCATTGGACGCAGTGGACCCCCTTCACCTACCCGCATAACCTTTCGCGCTGCCCGGCGGCCAGTGTTCCGGTCGGACTCACAGACGATGGTTTGCCGATGGCAATGCAGATAGTGGGACGGCACTTTGATGATCGTCTTGTGCTGCGTGCGGCTGCTCGATACGAGGCAGATAATCCATTTCCGCGGTGGTCCAACTAAGTCGATCGCAAAACCATAACGAGCGGGGCCGCATGAAGCAGGCCCCGCTCGTTATGAATAGACCGTGCTACCAGCGGCGCAGTGCTGCGACATCGTCAGCGCGCAGTGTCGAACCTTTACCCTTCAGCTGGAACGAGTTTTCCTGCGTGGCCCGGTAAAGGGCATCAGCTTCGGGGGTTCCAGCGTTGTACTTCACCCACTGGTCGTCGTAGTTGACGAAGTTGCCAGCAATAGTGGAGGAAGTGAATCCGCGAGCAAGTGCATTCGCCTCATCCTGGGTGAGTTTGCCTCGCGTGGTTGTGTACTTGCCGGTCTTAGGTGGCAGTGCGCTGCTGCCACCGCGGATTGGGCCCACACTTGCGGTGTAGTTATCGTCGTTCAGCACGGAATTAGGGATCTTTGACCACATGTCCGAGCTTTGCCCTGACCACTTGCTCATGGTGTAAGGGCTCTCTTGCTGTGAGCTGAGTGAGATATAGCCGACGAGTTCAGCGATCGCGAAGTTGCCATACTCGTCATTGAACAATGGCCGCATCCGCTGGACACGCTCTTCCACGAGCATCCAGTCGTTGGTGTCGTAGACACCCGCGATGTGTGCAAGATCCTTCGGTACGGAGTAGTACACCAGTAGACCCGCATCAATCATCTGCTCGCGACTCCAGCCAGCCATCCGCTTCCACAACTCTGCAGTGACTCGCTGCATCTGGTCGCGCATGTGATCGAGGTAGTCCGCCATATCGCTGGCGTTCTCCATGTGAACCGGGATGTAGCCATTAGACAGATAGTCCGACGTGTATAGCCCGACTGCAACCATGTTGTCGTGGTCGTATGACGGTGTCGCCTCGAATGAACCCCAGTCATCGACGATATTGAAGTGAGTGTCCTTCATGATGACGGGAAGGGTGATGTTGTTGTGCTCGATCTCTGAAGCGACACCATCAAGCCAGGGGTAGTCACCCTCAGCGAGGTCGACAAAGTCGCGGACGAGCATCTCCTTGTCGCCGACCTTATAAGGCCCCGAATTGTGAATGCCCAGTCGGCACTCGCAATTCTTGAGGAAGGCGTACTGCGAGGCCGTTGCGAGGAACTTCACCACTGCGGTATGCAACTTGTCACCCGGCTTGCAGCCCAGAGCATCGGCCTCGAAAACCTGCAAGGTTCGCTCGGGTAGTAGTTGCGCACGGTTGTTCATATCGCTGTTGAGCGTGTAGCCGCTTTGTCGATGGTAGGAGCGATTTACCCGCTGCGCGAAATCGAGAACGTACTTGACATCTTCGATTCCGTCGGTGGGGTTGATCATGCCCATATCAAGAAGGAACTGACGACCGCCAAGGTAGAACTGCTGAATGATACCCAGCATGATCGCATTGGCCGACATAGAAACCTCACGAGCGCGCGCGCCCAGCTCTTCGGGGCTCATAACCGCTTCGATCTTCCGGAAGATCTCGGGATATCGGTACCAGGCGTTGTAGTAAGACAGTGCGATGTAGGGGTTTACCGGAAAGAGCTTGGACTCCTGAACGGTCCGGGTGGTGCATTGCCAGTAGAAGATGTCACTGGACTTTTGCAGGAACTGGTTAAGGTCTTGCAACTCTGCGGGTGTGATGTTCGCGGGCATTTTGTGTGCACAACCTCTCGTCAGGAGACCTTTGCGATGCGTGCGCGAAGTGAGTCATCTCGCTCAGCGTAGGCATCGGTAGCGGGCTTGGAGTATTCGACGACGATGCGATCGCCATCGGCCAGACCATCAAGTTCTGCGGCCATGAGGCAGGGGATGTCGTATTCGCGGGTCAAGATGCCCAGGTGCGAGCGGATCGTGCCACCCATGCAGACAACTCCGGCGAAGCCTTCCAGGATGGGGGCCGTCAGGGTGCCGCCAGAATCATCAATGACGGCGATGGTGCCCTCGGGTACCCCGTTCATGAGCATGTCCATCACCACCTCAACGGTGCCGACGAATCGTGCGGTTCCCTCGAGATCAGTTGCTTGGAAGACATTGTCTCCGGTGCCGACCACGAGGCGGCCATTCTCGTCGCTTACCTGGTTGCCCGAGTTACCCACGCCAGCAATCGGCTGATATTTCTCGGGTTCCTCTTCGATCGACACCTGGGCTGACATGGTGAAGCGGTAGCCCGTAGCGAGCAGATCGGCCTCGATCTTTTCAAAGTCGGCTCGAGTCAGCTCCAGTGCAGGATCTTGCACCGCTTCCTGCCAGGTCTTGCCCGATGCAGCAAAGCGTTCGGCAACGAGTTTGCGGATTGACGAATGATAAAACTCCAAAACCTCGCTCATGGCCGGCTTGCCCCACTTATCGGCGAGGATATTTGGCTCGCTCATGGCACCTCCTTAAGTCGCGTCGAGACATCTGATCACTCGACGTCGTCAGCGTCAGTTCACGTCCGATCGTGCTGAGTCAACCTAGCGGTTAGCGATCCTTGGCGGAAGGGATTCCGTGAGAAAAAAATGCGGGAAACGGAAATCCTTAAATCGGTTGCGCAGACTCGATCGACCCGTCAAGGTGGCAATTAACATCCGATGTCTAACGGCGTGGATTGGGCGGTAGCGCGGCGCTGATCACGAACTGGAGGAGGTACTGATGGGCAGCATGATGAGTGGTAAGACCGTCGTTCTGACGGGGGCGAGTTCGGGTATCGGTAAAGCGGCAATGGAACTCCTGTGCGCCGAGGGCGCCAACGTGGTGGCGTCTGCGCGAACCGCAGATCGCCTTCAGGCTGCCGTCGACGAGGTGGTGCAGGCGGGTGGTTCGGCGATCGCGGTTGCTGCGGACATGAGCAATGACGAGCAGGTCGGCCGCGTCATAGATGCGGCTAAGGCTGAGTTCGGTGGCTTGGATGTGCTGATCAATAACGCAGGGGTCGGTTACGGGTACCGCGATCAACGCCCGAACAGCATGCTTGCGCTCGTTGAGTCGCCCCTTGAGGATTGGCACCACGTGATGGGAATCAATCTCGATTCCGTCGTATTTGCCTCTCGCAGGGCGCTTCCGGTAATGATCGAGCAGCGCAGCGGATCAATCGTGAACGTTGCCAGCATCTTGGGCATGGTCGGGCACCACGATGCCCATGCCTATACGACGGCTAAAGGCGCAATCATCAACTTGACACGCTCCATGGCAAAGACCTACGGACCATTCAACGTTCGCAGCAACGTGTTGGCGCCCGGATACATCGATACCCCGATGATTGCTGACTACACCGAGTACCTGAACGCCGATGAGACGCGAGCGGGATGGGGCTGCCCAATGGAGCGCACCGGTACGCCACAGGAGATCGCAAATTCGATTCTGTATCTAAGTTCAGATATGTCGACGTACACCAATGGCTTGGTCATGGCCGTTGACGGCGGATTCACGGCCTGCTAACTCAATGTCGGATCCGCGGGTACACATCATTGCTGGTGGCAGTAAAGGCATCGGGTTAGAGACGGCATTGGCCGTATCAAATCCGGGAGACACGGTGGTGCTCGGATTTCATTCCGATGTCGAGTCAGCAAACAAGGCGGTTGATCGTTGTCGCGACGAGGGAGTGACGGCTCAACTCCTTCAGGTGGACATGGGTGCGGTTGGCGGCGCCGATGAGATCGTGCGTGCTGCTGTCGAAACCTCTCTTCCACTTGGTCACATCGTGCACAGTGTGGGCGAGGTGATCCGAGACGAACTGACGAACATGACCCAAGAGCAGTTCGCTCATGCACTTCAAGCCAACGGCACTTCACTATT
>Ga0129324_10000132_pt1 | contig 51319 bp, 47 predicted proteins | sample CPBDNA_7_FD_96879 | JGI IMG/M metagenome (GOLD analysis project Ga0129324, IMG submission 96879) | Freshwater to marine salinity gradient microbial communities from Chesapeake Bay, USA - CPBay_Spr_15_0.2_DNA | ecosystem: Environmental > Aquatic > Marine > Coastal | place: USA: Chesapeake Bay... | reverse complement strand
GAAGAGTTTGAAGCTGGATATATTCCAGAAGCAAAACAACTCGATATACGAAATCCTGAAACTTTTGTACAAGGATTAGAATCACTAGACAAGTCGGCGAGTTATTATGTTTACTGTCGATCAGGTGCGAGAAGTGCTCAAGCCTGTCAAGTGATGTCCCAAATGGGATTTGAAAACACCTTTAATTTGTTAGGTGGAATATTAGATTGGAAAGGAGAGGTCGCCTAAGCCTCAAACACATTTTATTGCCCTAAATTTTAATGAAAGAAGACTTCCTTCATTATTTATGGCGTTTTCAAAAGTTTGAATCTCAACAGCTTTTTACAGTTAATGGGGAATTGATTCAAGTGATATCGCCAGGTATTCCCACCAGTGGTTCTGGCCCAGATTTTTCTAATGCTAAAATCTGGATTGGATCAACACTCTGGGCTGGAAACGTTGAGCTACATCTAGATGCCTCGTCTTGGTACCATCACCGGCATCATCTTGATGCTGCCTATGATTCAGTAATTCTTCATGTAGTTTGGAATAATGATGTTGAGGTTTGCTATCCCTCAGGAAGTATTATGCCAAGCCTAGAATTGTCAAAAATTATTTCTGAAAACTTAATCAAACTTTATCAAAAACAATTTGATCAATCACCAGATTGGATTCCCTGTGAGCGAATTTTTAGTAATTATCCAAAAGTCAAATGGAAAAACTGGATAGAAAGGCTCTACATCGAACGTTTAGAGGAAAAGGTGAATTTGATTTTCAATTTATTGGAAGCCAACAAGAATGATTGGGAAGCAACTTTATTTCAGTTGCTGGCAAAAAACTTTGGATTGAATGTCAACGGAAATGCTTTTTTAAAGTGGGCCCAACAAATCTCTTTTTCAGTTGTTCGAAAAAATACTCATGACCCGATTGCCCTAGAAGCACTTTTTTTCGGTCTTTCTGGTTTGTTAAATAAAGAAATAGAGGAGCCTTACTACGAAACTTTAAAGTCCAAATATCTTTTTCTTAAAAGAAAACATAAAATCCCAAAGAATATTACTGTAAATGTTTCGTTTGGTAGATTAAGACCCCCAAACTTCCCAACCATTCGGTTATCACAATTGGCTCAGTTTTACAACCACAGCCCACAGGTTTTTTCAAAATTGATTAATGCTCAGGACGTCAAAGACTTGAATTGGGTGTTGGATATCGGTGTCTCTGACTTTTGGAAAACGCATTTCGGATTTGAGAAAAAAGGAAAAAGTAGTTCAAAGAAAATTTCCAAAGAGTTCTTGGATCTCATCTTGATTAACAGTCTGATTCCCATACGATTTGCTCATGCCAAACATCATGGATTGGATGAAGACAATTTGTTGATTCAGTGGATGGAAAAGATTCCATTAGAGAAAAATAAATATACTGATCGGTTTATTCGATTGGGTGGCGAATATAATTCAGCATTAGAATCACAAAGTTTGTTACATCTCAAGCAATACTATTGTGATAAAAAAAGATGTTTAAAGTGTGCGTTGGGGTATCATTTTTTTAAAGAAAAACCCGTAATTTAGGCTCATGAGTAAAATCACCTCCTTGCGTCATTATTTTGAAAAGCATGGCTTTGCTGTCTCTACACGCTTGGCCGAAACCCTTGGAATGAATGTTAAAAGCGTTCGTTTATTTTTTATATATGCCTCTTTTACAACCATTGTAGGAGGTTTTATCATTTATTTAACTTTGGCTTTTTGGCTAAAATTAAAGGACATAGTTTACACCAAGCGAACCTCTGTTTTTGATTTATGATTTGAAAAAACTTAGCTCCTCCTTCCTTCAACCGATCTTACTTATTCTAATCGTTTTTTCGATAGGATTTATTGGTTACTACCTTTTAATTCCAAATATTGGCATAATCGATGCGCTCTATATGACCGTAATCACGATAAGTACTGTAGGTTTTGGAGAGGTTGTGCCTTTGTCACAGGAGGCAAGGCTATTTACATTATTCTTCATCTTAATCAGCTTGACGGTTTTTGCTTATGCGGTCAAACAGCTAACGGTTTACTTTTTAAATGATCGCATTTTTGAACAACTTAAAATTAAAAAAACCAAAAAAATGACAGCAAAACTTAAAGATCACACCCTAATTTGTGGATACGGTCGGAATGGTATTCAAGCGGGCGCTCGCCTTCTTAAACACAAGCACACTTTTGTAGTTATAGAAAAAGATCCGATTTTAATTTCTCGTTCCGACAAACAAATAAAATTCATTGCTGGCGATGCCCGAGATGACAAGGTTTTAGAACTTGCAAATATTAAAAAAGCAAAATATTTGATCAGTGCTTTGCCTGATGATGTTGACAATCTTTTTGTGGTACTTACTGCCCGTCAACTGAATCCCGATTTAATTATTGTGAGTCGAGTTTCTGATGACTTCAATCAATCAAAGTTAATTCATGCAGGTGCAAACCATGTGGTCATGCCTGATCGTATAGGCGGAGACCACATGGGATCCTTATTGGTCGTACCCGATTTGATCAGCTTCATTGATGAGCTCAGTTGGGTTGGGGACGAAAGCCCTAATTTAGAAGAATTTTCAATAGATGCTTTACCTGAAAAATTTTTGAATCGAACAATTTCTGAATTGGAGATAAGAAAAAACACAAATTGCAATGTTGTGGGATTTAGAGATGCAAAAGGTAAATTAACGATTAACCCTCCCGCCAACCTTAAGTTGGAGCAAAATACAAAACTAATTGTGCTGGGAAACACCATTTCAATTAATAAATTAAACACGATGTTTCGTTTAGATTAATTTTTTATCAATTTATTTTTTCGATATTGCGTATTCAAGAATTAAAAATTTTATGGGAACTACGTTTTTGACTAGAGTTAAATTTACAATATTGTTATCAATTGTGTCTACTTTCTTTGCTAGCGCTCAGGAGCGCGGATTAGACGAAAGGATCAATGATGCTTTTACTCCAGTTGCCAATTGGTGGGGGGATTTAGTACTCCATGATTTTCCAGGGACATCAATCCCTACCATCATTTTATTGTTGGTTGGGGGGGCATTGTTTTTCACAGTTTGCTTTGGTTTTGTTAATATTCGAAGATTTCCTACGGCAGTAAATATTGTAACAGGAAAATTTGACAAGCTAGACCATCATGAGGCCGGAGACCCAGAATTAGCCATTGAAGGTGACATTAAAGGAACAATTGTGGATGAAAGCAAAACGGGAGAAGTCAGTCATTTTCAGGCCCTAACTACTGCTGTTTCAGGAACTGTAGGTAATGGAAACATTGCTGGAGTAGCGCTGGCGATTGCCGTTGGTGGACCCGGAGCAACTTTTTGGATGATTTTATGTGGTCTATTGGGAATGTCAACCAAATTTGTAGAATGCACCTTGGGTGTAAAATATCGAGATATTGGAGAAGACGGAACGGTTTATGGAGGTCCGATGTATTATTTGACAAAGGGTTTTAAAGAAAGAGGATTTGAAAAAATAGGTAAGTTACTCGCAGTCATTTTTGCAGTTTTGTGTATTGGAGCTTCTTTCGGAGGCGGAAATGCTGCGCAATCCAATCAGGCCGCCATGCAATTGGTAAGCTTGTTTGATTTGACTGGCGGAAATGCAAGAACTATTATTGGACTTATTATGATGGTTTTTGTAGGGATTATTATTATTGGAGGGATTAAAAGAATTGCATCTGTTACTGAAAAAATAGTTCCTTTTATGGCATTAATGTACATCCTGGCCTGTCTCTATATAATAATAGGAAACTTCAGTTTTGTAGACGATGCTTTTGGAATGATTTTTTCTCAAGCTTTTAGCCCTCAGGCAGGATTAGGAGGACTATTGGGAGTCTTGATTACGGGCTTTCGTAGGGCTGCTTTTTCAAACGAAGCAGGAGCAGGATCTGCTTCGATTGCACACTCAGCAGTTAAAACCAAATATGCAGCCTCCGAAGGATTGGTTGCGCTTTTAGAGCCTTTTATAGATACGGTAGTAATTTGTACGATGACCGCATTGGTGATAATTATTTTTAATGGAGACAGTTCTGTTTTTCAGTATGGTGGTGTAGGTGGAAAAGTAATAATTGACGGAATAGAGGTCGAGGGTGCTGCGATTACTGCAGCTGCTTTTGCAAAATACATTTCCTTTTCAGGACCTTTCTTAACCCTTGCAGTTGTCTTATTTGCTGTTTCAACAATGATTTCATGGTCCTATTATGGTTTGCAATCCTGGATGTTTGTTTTTGGAAAAAGTAAAATTTCAGACTTAACCTATAAGGTTTTATTTTTGATTTTCATCGTGATTGGTGCAGCAGGGGATATGTCAGCAGTTTGGACATTTTCAGATGCCATGATATTGGCTTTGGTTTTCCCGAACATGATTGGTCTGATTGTCCTTTTCCCAAAGGTTAAAGAAGAGTTGTCGCGTTATTTAAAAGCCATAGGAACACTAAAAAAGGCATAGTATGTAATGAGATCCCGCCGCCCCTTTTTTACCCCAACAAAACCCCGGAGCTATGCAATTTTGCTATTGGCTGCAATTTTGCTCCTGTATTCTTTTTTATTAGAATCCCTCTCTTACGAAACTACCACTCCTTTGGCAGTAGATGAAATGGATAGACATCAGGCGTTTATAGACTCCTTGATTGGCGCCCAAAAAAAGAAAAACAATATTATTCATCCTTTCAATCCAAACTACTTGACGGACTATCGCGCCTATGTTTTGGGGATAGACAAAAACACGATTGATCGTTTGTTTGCTTTTAGAAAATCCGGAAAGTTCATCAATTCAGCAGCTGAATTTAAACGCATCACTCAAATGGAAGATTCGTTATTTGAGGCAATAAAACCGTTTTTAAAATTCAATAATTTCACTAAATATAGAAAAGAAAAGGTTTTTAAAATTTCAAAAAAAGACATAAACGAAGTTGAAGAATATGATTTTTTAAAAGTTAAAGGCATAGGAAAGGTTCTCTCTTCTAGGATTGTTAAATACCGAAAATTTATCAAAGGATTTTCTACCCTAGATCAGCTTTATGAAGTTTATGGCTTAGACTCCTTGGTGGTTGATAACGTTAAAAATCATTTTGAAATTCAAAAACTTCCTGAACTAAAAAGAATAAAAATCGCAGAGGCTTCACTCTATGATTTATCTCGAATACCCTATATAAACAAGGAGGAATCTACTGAAATCATTAAGCTCAGAACACGACAAAAGAAAATAAAAATAGAAGATTTATTTCATATTACGGGTTTTGATTCCTTGAAGATCAGCAGAATAAGTTTATATTTGTATTGATTCTTTTTTTATGCTAGATACTGAAAATGCCGTTGATATAAATTATGGGGAAACCGTAAAAATGGTTGCTGATGCAGCCAAAGAATTCTCAGAACAATTCATTCGACCTCATATTATGGAATGGGATGAAGCTGAGTTTTTTCCAGCTGACTTGCTCCGCAAAGCTGGAGAATTAGGCTTTATGGGTATTTTAATTCCAGAAATTTATGGTGGCTCAGAAATGGGTTATCATGAATACATTACCATCATTGAAGAAATTTCTAAAGTAGATCCTTCAATTGGACTTTCCATTGCTGCGCATAACTCTTTGGCGACTACTCACACTTATCTTTTTGGAAACGAATCGCAAAGACTGCAATGGTTGCCCAAGTTGGCTTCTGGTGAATGGATCGGCGCATGGGGTTTGACCGAACAAGAAACTGGTTCTGATGCACAGGGAATGAATGCTACCGCAAAAAAGGAGGGAGATTTTTGGGTATTGAATGGAACTAAAAACTTCATTACACATGGAATATCATGTGATTTGGCCGTGGTCGTTTTTCGTAACGGTGAAAAAGGAGACAGTCGCGGAATGACAACTTTTGTCATTGAAAAAGGAACTCCTGGATTCTCTTCGGGTAAAAAAGAAAATAAATTAGGAATGCGTGCTTCCGAAACTGCAGAGTTGGTTTTTGATAATTGTCGAATTCCAGACAGTAACCGATTGGGTGAAGTTGGGGAGGGGTTTGTTCAATGTATGAAGATATTGGATGGTGGTCGAATTTCCATTGCCGCACTTTCATTGGGGATTGCCAAAGGAGCGTTTGACGCTGCGTTAAAGTATTCTAAAGAGCGTAAGCAATTTGGCAAGGCAATTAGTACTTTTCAGGGCATTTCGTTCAAACTGGCAGAAATGGCTACTGATATTGAAGCCGCTACTTTGCTTACTCACAGAGCAGGTGAGGATAAAAATAATGGTAAGAATGTTACACAGATTGGTGCCATGGCAAAACTTTTTGCTTCTGAGACCTGTGTTCGTGTTGCCAACGAAGCGGTACAGATTCATGGCGGCTATGGCTTTATTAAGGACTATCCGGTAGAGAAATTTTACAGGGATTCAAAACTATGTACGATCGGTGAAGGGACAAGTGAAATTCAAAAACTTGTCATTGCCCGTAATCTTCTTAAATAATAAAATTCTCTATTTCCTAGGCTTACTTTAGGATTAAAGTTATTATATTTGCGCACATTTAACGAAAGGAGGTGCCTAAATTATGATAATAATACCTGTAAAAGACGGAGAAAACATCGATAGAGCTTTAAAGCGCTTTAAAAGAAAATTTGACAAAACTGGCGGAATGCGCCAATTAAGAAGTCGCAAACAATTCACAAAGCCTTCTGTGAAAAATCGTGTGAAGATTCAGCACGCACAGTATGTTCAAGGCCTTCGCGACCAAGAAAACCAATAAGCTTTATATTTAACAAGCGATTAACACGTTGTAAGACATAAGTTTTTAACTTTGTTTTACAACGTTTTTTTATGTCCATAGATCGTTTTCTTGCTTATATTTCCTTTGAGAAAAAGTATTCTGAGCACACTCGGATTGCTTATCAAGGAAACCTTCAGGATTTTCAAGACTATTGTCTTGACACCTTCCAGACAAAAAATATTGAAAAAATTAGTTACAACTTTATCCGATCTTGGATCGTTGCCTTGGTTGAGAAAGGTAACAGTCATCGAACCATAAACAGAAAAATATCAGTTTTAAGGTCTTATTATAAGTTTCTTCTTAAGACGGAGTTGATAACCGTTTCTCCATTAAAACTTCATCGACCTTTAAAAGAATCTAAAAAAGTCAATGTTCCTTTTTCTACCAACGAAATTTCCCTTTTACTGGATGGTGATTTTTTCACTTCAGACTATACAGGTGTGTTGGAAAGAACCATCGTTACACTGCTTTATTACACGGGGATGCGCCGAACTGAGTTGATCGATTTAAAAATCAGCAACATAGACCTCTCAGAGGGCGCTGTAAAGGTGTTGGGTAAAAGGAATAAGGAAAGATTAATACCGTTGTTAGCAGAACCAATTGAATGTATTAGGGCTTATGTTTCAGAAAGAAATAAGCTTGATTTAATTCTTGAAGAACAATTTCTTTTTTGCGGCATTAAAGGCAATAAACTATCAGACGGATTTGTTTATAAAACTGTAAAGAACTATTTTAGTAAAGTATCCACCAAGGTCAAAAAAAGTCCTCATATGTTGCGGCACAGTTTTGCGACTCATTTATTGAATAATGGCGCAGACCTAAATGCAGTTAAAGATTTGTTAGGTCATGAAAGTGTAGCTGCAACACAAATTTATACCCACACGAGTATGAAACAGATTCAACAGATTTATGCCAAAGCCCACCCTAGAGGAACAAAAAAGTAACCTAACCTAAACGCTATATATTATGAACATTAATTTTCAATCCATCAACTACGTTGCCGACATTAAACTTATTGAGTTCGCTGAAAAAAGAATTCATAAAATAACAAATTTCTATGACCACATCATTGATGTTTATGTTTACACTAAAGTTGAAAACAGTTCAGATCGAATAAATAAATTTGTAGAAATGAAAATCGGTATCCCTGGTGACGACGTAATTGTTAAAAAGGTGGCTAAAAGTTTCGAGGAAGCCATTAATAGTGCTTCTGACTCGGCCGAAAGGATTCTGAAAAAAAGAAAAGAAAAAGTTAGAGCTCAAGGTTGATTTTTTTAATAAAATGAACTTCTGTTATTTCTAAACCTACCGCCAGTGCCTGGCTAAAATATTTCAACGCTAAGTTTATTTTAACAATTAATATTTAATAAGATTAAAACTTAAATGTTGAATAGAATTGGTTTTTTTTCAGAAAGCTTTAAGACTAAAATTGCTTTTTTAGGACAAACATACCTTAGATATTGCCTTCTGTTTTATTAAAACAGAAGGTTGTGATTAAATTAGTAACCTAAAAAAAAACAAAAGCATCATTATGGCTCAAGTTTTTAGGGATAAAAAACCCAGAAACAAGGAGTTTGTTCGGACTCTTTTTTCAGGATATACTTGACTTTATCAACTCTTTTAAGCCAAAGATGCTGCCTTGTAAAGAATCACAACTTAATTTATAGGAATTCTTCTTTTTTTTAAAATAAATCCTTTTATATTTGCGCTCGTGTTTATTTTGATATTCAAAGTAACGTTTATTACTGAAACGATATTAAGAGAAAAAAGAAGACACAAAAGCCGATGTAGCTCAGCTGGCTAGAGCAGCTGATTTGTAATCAGCAGGTCGTGGGTTCGAGTCCCTCCATCGGCTCTTAAAATAGAATTAAAAATGCTTAGGGGAGATACTCAAGCGGCCAACGAGGGCAGACTGTAAATCTGCTGACTACGTCTTCGCAGGTTCGAATCCTGCTCTCCCCACTAGAGTAAAAATATTTGAAATATTGAAATAAATTACTGATCTTTACATCAGTAAAAAATGCGGGAGTAGCTCAGTTGGTAGAGCTTCAGCCTTCCAAGCTGATTGTCGCCGGTTCGAGCCCGGTCTCCCGCTCTCTTTTTTTGCCGACGTAGCTCAGGGGTAGAGCGTTTCCTTGGTAAGGAAGAGGTCGGCGGTTCAAATCCGCTCGTTGGCTCCATTAATAACAAGGGGTTACGAAAGAAATCGGACTCCTTTTTTTATTTTCAGCTAACTTCTGGATATTTTTTCCACAATTATTTAAAAGTCTCCTTTTTACATTCTTATTTAGACAGGCCATCCTAAGGAAATCTTTATTTTCTAATAGCTCATAAAAATTCTATTGGTTACTCATAGATAAATACGATGCTTTATATAACGAATCTCCCTGTTTAACTCCTTAGCGTGACTCTTAATCCAAACTCTCTTCGCTTGATGATTCTCCACCTGCTCCTCCATAATAATCTAAATTCCAGAACTTACTGAAGAGGATATGCCTGTACTTTAAAAGAAGTAGAATCATAAATTACACTAAAGCGGATGCTTATCGATTGAGAAGTAAGACAGTACCATCTGAATTCGAAATAACACCTCGATAATAAACAATATATTTTATTTCTTTAATGAATTTGCTTTTACACCCTCATTTGTTATCACAACCTGCTTTATTGAACCGTCATCATTAAATTCCATTAAGTCGATACAAGTTTCGCGAGAATTACGGTCAGTTTCATCTAGTGGCCTACGATGATAAACCATATAATAATCATCTGTATCTTTGTTGTGAATTATACTATGATGACCAGCACCAGTAGCAATTTTGGGATCCTGTTGTAGTGTTTTACCAATACGTTTAAAGGGCCCGAATGGTGAATCTGCAACTGCATAAGCCACACTATAATCTGGACCAGTCCAACCACCTTCGCTCCACATAAAATAGTATTTGTTGTCTTTTTTAAACATAAAAGGACCTTCTACATAGTTTTCAGGCGTTATTTCTTTGAATATTGTTCCATCTTCATAAGGATTAAACCCTGTAAAATCATCTTTCAATTGGGCAATATTACAATGTCTCCAACCCCCATAAATGAGGTAATACTTTCCATTATCCTGAAAAACAAACTGGTCAATGGGCTGAGCACCGTTATGGAATTTATCCACGAGTGGTTTTCCTAAATGGTCTTTATAAGGACCCTTAGGACTATCTGAAACCGCAACGCCTATCCCGCCATATTCTTCATTACTTTGTATATCATTTGCACCAAAAAAAAGAAAATATTGATCCTCTTTTTTAATAATTGATGGTGCCCAAACTGCTCTATGTGCCCATTTTATAGCAGTTGTATCCATTATGCGCTCGTGTTTTGTCCAATTTACTAAGTCTGGTGAAGAAAAAGCATCGAAATGGACCTGTTTGTCATAAGGTGCGGAATAGGTTGGGAAAATCCAATATTCATCATCCATAATAATACCTTCTGGATCTGCATACCAGCCTGGAAAAACTGGGTTATTTTGTGCTGTTGTACTTATTAACGATAAAACGACAACAGGAAAAAAAAAATCACGTAGATATTTCATAAATTTAATGTAAATAAGCAGCTTTTTTCTGTAGCGTTGACTCTTAAATGTTTAAATGTAGGAATTAATTTAAACTAATCATAATCAGCTACTCTCTCTTTAAATAATCATCTAAGATGTATTACACTGGATTGTTTACGAGGGAATAATCTCCATGTAACATATTAATCTTAAATGGTTCTGATAAATAGCGATAATACATTAATAAACAAGAAGTTTTCACTTATTTGGTGGAGTCTATTTTACTCTATAAAGTTTTTTAAACATTTCGACTTCATCACCTAAAGATAAATACAAAGTGTCTAATGATTTCATTTTAAAGTTATTTTTAAATCCTGTTTCCCCCGTAATCTTTACAACAATTAAACTGTCATTTTTTTGCTCAAATACAACATTTAGATTGGCTTCAGGTTGACCGTTCTTTGTAACCTTCATTTCATTATCATTAAATTCACAACACCTTTGATAGGCACTTTCCATTGTACACCATTTGTTTGACTTAAGGTAATCAATAGTATAGCTCTGTTTCTTTGCTTCTGAATTACAATTAGTAAAGACTAGAATAATTAATACGCTGTATATTTGTTTTTTCATAAGACTAAAATAGTAATTTATTTCTTTCTTAATAGAGCGAAACTACAGATTTAAATAAACACTTATGCCTCAACCTAATCTTGATTGAGTGACTTTTCCATTCAATATCTCTCGATTTATATTATCCTCCTTTTTCTATATTTTCTCAATATCTTTTGGTTTTATCACTGAAAATATTTCACTATTAATAAATCCTTATCCGTCTTTTCAAAATAGTGTATTTCTATTCTTTTAAATTATTTAAAAGCTTTACGCAGATTTTACTCAGAAATAAAAAAAACACTAATAAATGGCCATAAGTTCAAAAGCAGCTTAATTGCTACGTTTTATTGATTATATGAGGATTTTAATTAACTTAAAATTGGAGATAAAACTGTAGAAATCCTCTTTGGTAAGGAAGTGGTCGACGTTCAAATAAGCTCGATTGATATTGCTAAATCAAGGCTTCTCAAATGGTTGCCTTTTTTATATTACATCATTATTGGGTTTATACGTCCTTTATCTAAAATCCCAGGAATCTTGTTCATTAAGTTAAATTAGCTTCTCCTTTAACCCTTTTTTTAAGGTCTTCGATATCTTTTTGTATGCTTGCTACGGTTTTTTTAACTCATAGACCATTCACATAGCAAATAGACCAAAAACCTTTCCTATAATTCCGAAAAAGTATCCATATTTTGTTTTTAATAGTATTTATTTTCTGAAAAATTACTCATAAAAATTTTAGATAAGATATAATAGTCTTAAGTTAAAAGCTTATCTTATTCAACTATATAAATTATTTATTTAATATATTTAAAAAATCATTTGCATTATTATGAGAAAACTACTTGTTTTGCTGATTATTCCATTATTTTCTATAGCACAGAACAACATTAATTATCAAGCGATAGTTTCTAATTCTGATGGAACTGTTATATCCTCTCAATCAATAGATGTCAAATTAAGTGTTATTTATAACTCAGGTACTGTTTATTCAGAAACGCATACAACAACAACTACCTCATCGGGTCTAATAAACATCAAGCTTGGTAGCGGGGGATCTACAAGTGGAACTTTTGCAAATATCGATTGGAGTACACCTTCGATATCTTTAAAGTCAGAGGTAAATTTAGGTAATGGTTATGTAAATATGGGAACGCAACAAATTGAGGCAGTACCTGTTGCTCTTTTTGCGAAAAATGTAAACCTTTTAGACGCTAATAATACCATCGCAATAGGTGGGCTTGTCTCTTCAACAAATTCAGTTGCTATTGGGCATTATGCTTTATCAAACAGCACCAGTGGGGAATCTAATGTAGCCATTGGCGAAAGATCTATGTCCGCAAACAATAATTCTGGAAGCTGGAACACTGCTGTTGGTGCTGCCACAATGATCAACAATTCGACCGGAACAGTAAATACCGCTATTGGATCTGGTGCAATGGAAGAAAACACCACAGGAAGCCTAAATACTGCATTGGGTCACTGGGCACTAAACAAAAACACCACAGCGAGCGAAAACACTGCTGTTGGTGCTTATAGTTTATCGAGTGTTACAGCAAACACTTATGGCTTAACCGCGATTGGATATAAATCTTTAGAAAACAATACCACAGGATGGAATACAACAGCTTTAGGGCATATGTCACTTAATTCAAATACTACTGGTGCAGACAACTTAGCTCTTGGGGCTGTTAACTCTGAATCAAATACCACTGGGTCTGCAAATACTTCTGTAGGGTCAAACGGACTTAAAGAAAATACCATCGGAAGCGACAATACAACACTTGGGTATCTTACACTAAAAAATAATATAGAAGGAGATAATAATACTGCAGTCGGATCTAGAGCAGGAGAAGTTTTAAACACAGATAGTAACAGCAACACTTTTTTAGGATCAGGTGCAGATACTGTTTTAGGAACGACTATTAATAACTCAACTGCCATAGGCTCAGGGGCTATAGTTGCGGCCAATAACACCATTCAGCTAGGGAATTCTAGTGTTGCTTTAGTTCAAACTTCAGGAACAGTTTCTGCAACCGCATTTGTTGGAGATGGTTCGGGGTTAACTGGAATTTCTGGTCCAATATATAAATCATCAATGGTTTTGCAATCGTCAAGTGCTGCTGCTACTGATTCTCAAATAGATCTTCCTGGCTTGAGCTTTAGATGGAAAAAAGACAGTAATGGAGTGGGTAAGTTAGAGGTTAAGGCAGAATCAGACAATGCCCCTCAAGATCTTATGTTTTATTTCAGTTATCATACTGATAGTAATGATACTATTAATTTTCGGCCAGACAGTATAAGTGCATCTACAAGCTCTTGGAGTGCAGTTGATTGTTCCTGGTGCGCTAGCTCTTCCCCTCCTCCAACTGGCTATACTCCAAATCTTCCGTCAATAACAGGTGCTTATGCAGTTTATGAATTTGATTTTAGTGTTTACCCTTTAAACACTAGTGGAAATCATTTGGGAAGAACATACAATGTGAAACTTTTTCTTGGTGGCTGGGGTGGAGTTCATATGAGAGCTTCTTACCAATAAAGTTTGGTATATGTTAATGACATTTTCTATTTTACTAAAGTCAAATTTAAAGGTTATAAAGACGAAATAACATTTTAACAAATAGAAAGGGAGGAGGTATTACTTGAGAAGATTAGTTGATAAAACAATTTCTGCTGCTAGACTCTTAGAAACGAAAATATTTCATTATGTTTTAATAACACGATTTGAAACTTCTCCAAACGAAACATTAGTTTTTAAGCGACATTCTCTTTCTTAATCAAATTCAAAGCAGACCCTTCTTTGAACCATTCGATCTGTTGATCGTTGTAAGTATGGTTGGTTGCAATAATATCTTTAGTTCCATCAGCATGAACAGCTTCTAGCGTTAATGATTTCCCTGGCGCAAAATCCTTTAGGTCAATAAAATTAAAAGTATCGTCTTCCTGAATAAGGTCGTAATCATTTTCATTACTAAAGGTGATCCCAAGCATTCCTTGTTTCTTCAAGTTGGTTTCATGAATTCTTGCAAAAGATTTCACCAAAACGGCAATTACACCAAGATGTCTGGGTTCCATCGCAGCATGTTCTCTGGAAGAACCTTCGCCGTAGTTATGGTCTCCAACTACAATGGTGTCAATGCCTTCCGCTTTGTAATGGCGTTGAACATCAGGAACTCCACCATATTCTCCAGTGAGTTGATTTTTGACGAAATTAGTTTTTCCATTAAAAGCATTCACTGCTCCAATAAGACAATTGTTAGAAATGTTGTCCAAGTGGCCTCTAAAACGCAACCATGGTCCCGCCATAGAAATGTGATCTGTTGTACATTTTCCTAAGGCTTTAATTAGCAATCTTGCCCCTGAGATATTTTGCTTATCCCATGGACTAAAAGGATCTAGTAATTGAAGTCTTTCAGAGGTTTTACTTACAGAAACTTCAACTCCAGTTCCGTCGGATACAGGAGAAACATATCCGTTTTCTTTGACATCAAAACCCATTGGAGGTAATTCCACGCCCGTTGGTGGGTCTAGTTTAATTTCCTCACCCTCCTCGTTTAAAAGTGTATCTGTGATAGGATTGAAATCTAACCTTCCAGAAATTGCTATTGCCGCTACCATTTCAGGAGAAGCTACAAAAGCATGTGTATTTGGATTGCCATCCGCTCTCTTAGCAAAGTTCCTGTTAAAGGAGTGAATGATAGAGTTTTTTTCTTGTTTGTCCGCACCTTCACGAGCCCATTGGCCTATACAAGGACCACAAGCATTGGTGAATATTTTGGCATTAAGATTTTCGAAAATTTCAAGCAAACCATCTCGGTCTGCAGTATATCTAACTTGTTCAGAACCAGGATTAATTCCAAATTCAGCCTTTGTTTTAAGTTTCTTATCAACGGCTTGTTGCGCAATACTTGCTGCTCTAGACAAATCCTCATAAGAAGAGTTGGTACAAGATCCAATCAATCCCCATTCAACGGTAAGCGGCCAATTTTCTTTTTTAGCTTTTGCAGCCATTTCAGAAATCGGTGTTGCCAAGTCTGGCGTGAAAGGTCCATTAATATGAGGGGTAAGGGTATCTAAATTAATTTCTATAACCTCGTCAAAATATTTTTCTGGCTCTGCATACACTTCAGGATCTCCAGTAAGATGTTCCTTAACTGCGTTGGCGGCATCTGCAATGTCATCCCGACCCGTGGAACGAAGATAACGTTCCATAGATTCGTCATAACCAAAGGTGGAAGTAGTAGCACCAACTTCAGCTCCCATATTACAAATGGTACCTTTTCCAGTACACGACATTGATTCAGCACCTGGGCCGAAATATTCAATAATTGCACCAGTTCCTCCTTTAACGGTCAAAATCCCTGCAACCTTAAGAATGACATCTTTAGGTGCTGTCCAACCGTTAAGTTTTCCGGTAAGTTTAACTCCAATCATTTTTGGAAATTTTAGTTCCCATGCCATACCAGCCATTACATCAACAGCATCTGCACCTCCAACACCAATGGCAACCATTCCAAGTCCGCCTGCATTCACAGTATGAGAGTCAGTTCCTATCATCATTCCGCCAGGGAATGCGTAATTTTCTAGAACAACTTGATGAATGATTCCGGCACCAGGCTTCCAAAAGCCAATTCCATATTTATTAGAGACAGATTCTAAAAAATCAAACACCTCAGCACTGGAGTTATTTGCAGATTTCAAATCATTAGTAGCACCATCTTTAGCTTGAATTAAGTGATCACAATGAACAGTGGTAGGAACCGCAACTTTGGACTTTCCTGCTTGCATAAATTGAAGCAAGGCCATTTGTGCTGTTGCATCCTGACATGCAATTCTGTCTGGGGCAAAATCCACATAATCTTTTCCTCGAGAAAAAGGCTGTTCAATATCCTTGTCCCACAGGTGGGCATAAAGAATCTTTTCACTAGACGTTAGTGGTTTTCCTATGAGTTTCCTAGCGGAGTTTACACGCGTTTCCAGTTGCCCGTAAAGTTTTTTGATCATTTCAATGTCAAATGCCATTTATTGTTTGATTTAGAATAAGAGCGAAAATACAAAATTATGGACAATTTTTCTGACAAATATTAGAGCCTTTTATTCTTAATTTAATAAGAGGTCAAAGAATTTGACTTTTGGCTCAAAAATTATGACGAAAAACATTAACAATGGAGTAAAATCAATAAAAAATCTATTGATCCCATGACAATATAAAAGTATAAGATTTTGCATAAAAATTACTTACATAAAATTGAATCGAATTTTATGAAATAAATGTTAGTTACTAGTTTCAAATGCTTTAAAAAAGTTTTCCCTAAGTAAAAGGCTCGAAAATTATCTTAAAAAACATAAAAATGTTTGAAAATAAATACTTTAATAATAAAAATTTTCTAAATTTGCACCCTCTTAAACAATAAAGACACTAAAAATTATGGCTAAAGAAACTTTTGATCGGTCGAAACCCCACTTAAATATTGGAACGATTGGCCACGTAGATCACGGTAAAACCACGCTAACTGCAGCAATCACAAAAGTATTGGCAGATGCAGGTTTTTCAGAAGCGAGAAGCTTTGATCAAATCGACAACGCTCCCGAAGAAAAAGAACGTGGTATTACGATTAATACATCACACGTTGAATATCAAACAGCAAATCGTCACTACGCACACGTAGATTGTCCAGGTCACGCCGATTATGTCAAAAACATGGTTACCGGTGCTGCACAAATGGATGGTGCTATACTTGTTGTAGCCGCAACAGATGGTCCAATGCCACAGACGCGTGAACACATCCTTCTAGGACGCCAGGTTGGTGTGCCAAGAATCGTTGTATTCCTAAACAAAGTGGATATGGTCGATGACGAGGAATTACTAGAACTCGTTGAAATGGAAGTAAGAGAATTACTTTCTTTTTATGACTATGATGGAGATAACACTCCAGTAATTCTAGGTTCTGCTCTTGGTGCTCTTAACGGAGAACAAAAATGGGTAGATACAGTAATGAATCTAATGGCTGAAGTAGACGTTTGGATCGAACTTCCAAAACGTGATGTTGAGAAAGATTTCTTGATCCCAGTAGAAGATGTATTCTCCATAACAGGTCGTGGAACAGTTGCTACAGGAAGAATTGAAACAGGAGTTGCCAACACTGGTGACGAAGTTGATATTATCGGAATGGGTGCTGAAAAATTAAAATCAACCGTAACTGGAGTTGAGATGTTCCGTAAGATTCTTGACCGTGGGGAAGCTGGAGATAATGTAGGTATTCTACTTAGAGGTATTGAAAAAGCTGATATCAAAAGAGGTATGGTTATTTGTAAGCCAGGTTCTGTTACACCACATGCCAAGTTTAAGGCGGAAGTATATGTTTTGAAAAAAGAAGAAGGAGGTCGTCACACCCCATTCCATGATAACTATCGTCCACAGTTCTACGTAAGAACAACTGACGTAACGGGTAACATTAACTTGCCTAGTGGAGTTGAAATGGTAATGCCAGGAGACAACCTTACAATCACAGTAGATCTGATTCAGCCAATTGCATTGAGTGTTGGACTTCGTTTCGCGATACGCGAAGGAGGAAGAACCGTAGGGGCAGGACAGGTTACTGAGATTATAGACTAATAACAAAGTTTTTAAATTGATGCCTAAGGTGTCACGCGAAAAGCGTGATGCCTTTTGTGTCAAATAAAAACGGGTTTAGCTCAGTTGGTAGAGCACTGGTCTCCAAAACCAGGTGTCGGGAGTTCGAGCCTCTCAACCCGTGCAAAAATTGAAACAAAAATGTCAGCAATAATAACATACATTAAGGATTCATTTGAGGAACTAAGTAATAATGTTTCATGGACCCCTCGTCAAGAATTACAAAGACTGGTTGTGGTCGTATTGGTGTTTTCCGTTCTTTTTTCGATTTCAATTTGGGGAGCCGATACGGTTCTTTCTAAAGTAGTAGGATTTTATTTTAAACTGATTAACGGTTAAGATGACAGAAATAGCTTCAAAAAATTGGTATGTTATCCGAGCTGTAAGTGGTCAGGAAGCAAAAATAAAAGACTATATTATGACAGAAATAGCTCGTTTGGGTTATTCAGAGCAGGTAGAAGATATTTTAGTCCCAACTGAAAAAGTAGTACAAATCCGAAAAGGAAAAAAGATAAATAAAGAACGTGTTTATTTTCCAGGTTACATTATGATCAAAGCAAACTTGATTGGTGAGATTCCTCACATAATTAAGTCTGTAACAAACGTCATTGGATTTTTGGGGGAAACAAAAGGCGGTGAGCCAGTTCCATTAAGAGCCTCCGAAGTCAACAGGATGTTAGGTAAGGTTGATGAATTGACTTTAACAACAGATCATATTGCAATTCCTTTCAATTCGGGAGAAAATGTAAAAGTAATTGACGGTCCATTTAATGGCTTTAACGGAACGATTGAAAAAGTAAATGAAGAGAAAAGAAAACTCGAAGTGATGGTTAAGATCTTTGGTCGAAAAACACCACTAGAGCTAAGTTATATGCAAGTAGAGAAATTATAAATGTTACAGTAGTTAAGAAGTTTTTAGCTTCCAATCTAAAACTTCTACAAATTTAATTTAAACAATGGCAAAAGAAATACAAAAAGTTCTGAAACTACAAGTTCGGGGAGGTGCTGCGAATCCGTCGCCACCGGTTGGACCCGCGCTAGGTGCCGCAGGAGTCAATATCATGGAGTTTTGTAAGCAATTTAATGCTCGAACCCAAGATAAGCCTGGAAAAATTCTTCCAGTTGCGATTACTGTTTACAAAGACAAGTCATTTGACTTTGTAATTAAGACACCTCCGGCGGCCGTTCAATTGATGGAAGCAGCCAAAGCTAAAAAAGGATCTGGCGAACCCAACAGACTCAAAGTAGCCTCGGTTACTTGGGATCAAGTTAAATTAATTGCAGAAGATAAAATGCAGGATTTAAATGCATTTACTATCGAGTCAGCCATGAAAATGGTTGCAGGAACTGCACGATCTATGGGATTCACTGTAAAGGGAGATTTTCCTTCTAATTCTTAATATTTGGTTATGGCAAAATTATCAAAAAAACAAAAGGAAGCGAGATCGAAAGTTGACAGTAAGTCGCTTTACAATCTTAAAGATGCATCCGCTTTAGTTAAAGAAATTTCGACATCAAAATTTGATGGCTCGGTTGACTTGGCGATTCGATTGAGTGTTGATCCAAGAAAAGCAAATCAGATGGTTAGAGGCGTTGTTACCCTTCCTCATGGGACAGGTAAAGTCCTTCGCGTTTTAGCATTGGTAACTCCTGATAAGGAAGCCGAGGCTACAGAAGCCGGTGCTGATTTCGTTGGACTAGATGAATACCTCAAGAAAATCAAAGAAGGATGGACTGACGTAGATGTTATTGTTACTATGCCTAGTGTTATGGGGAAATTAGGACCATTAGGTAAAGTATTAGGCCCAAGGGGTTTGATGCCTAACCCTAAGACAGGAACCGTAACAATGGACATCAAGAAAGCAGTTACTGATGTAAAAGGTGGTAAGATTGACTTTAAGGTAGACAAAACAGGTATTATACATGCGTCTATCGGAAAAGTATCTTTCGAAGCAAAAAAGATTGAGGAGAATGCGGATGAATTATTAAATACAATTCAAAAGCTAAGACCAACAACAATCAAAGGAACCTATGTAAAAAGTATTTTTATGTCCAGTACCATGAGTCCAAGTATCGGTATTGAAAATAAAATAGCTTAGTCTTAAATCTCAGGGAATGACAAAACACGAAAAAGCAGAAGTAATTGAAGATTTAACCGCTGCATTAGCAGGGACAAAAAATCTCTATTTGACAGACATTGCAGGACTTAATGCCAAACAAACTTCGGCATTACGAAGAGCATGTTTTAAATCAAACATCACCCTTTCCGTTGTTAAAAACACACTCTTGGCGAAAGCTATGGAGGCATCGGACAAGGACTATGGAGAGTTGCATTCTATTTTGAAGGGCAATACTTCATTGATGTTTTCGGAAGCTGGAAATACGCCAGCAAAATTAATTAAAGAATTTCGAAAGAAATCGGATAAACCATTATTGAAAGGAGCGTTTATTGAAGAAGCAGTTTATATCGGTGATGACCAACTTGACGCCTTGGTGTCGATCAAGTCTCGCGAAGAATTAATTGCAGATATCGTTGCGCTTTTACAATCTCCTGCGAAGAACGTTGTTTCAGCGCTCAAGTCGGCTGGTGGAAATCTTTCGGGAATATTACAAACATTATCAGAACGATAGTGTTTAACAAAATGTACGCACTCAAAAATAATATAATTAAAATTAAATTTTCAAAATCGTAAAAAATGGCAGATTTAAAAGAATTCGCAGAACAACTAGTTAATTTAACCGTAAAAGAGGTTACTGAATTGGCTAATATTTTAAAAGATGAGTATGGTATCGAGCCTGCTGCTGCTGCAGTTGCTGTTGCTGGTGCTGGTGCTGGAGGTGGTGAAGAAGCCGCTGAGGAAAAAACAGAATTTGACGTAATCCTTACTGCTGCAGGTGGTTCTAAACTTGCTGTTGTAAAATTAGTTAAAGAACTTACAGGTCAAGGGCTTAAAGAAGCTAAAGACTTAGTAGACAATGTTCCTAGTGCTATTAAAGAAGGTGTCTCAAAAGATGAGGCTGAGGGTCTTAAGGCATCTCTTGAAGAAGCTGGAGCAGAGGTTGAACTTAAGTAGTTCTAACTTCTACCTTATTTCGGTTTAGGTCTTTGGAGTTGCTCTAAAGGCCTAAACCATTTTGTGTTTCATATACCCCCAAGCTATAAACCCTCATTATCGAGTAACAAAAAATTAACGTAGATGCCGAATACACAATTGAATAGAGTCAGTTTTGCCGGTGCAAAAGACTCACCAGACTATCCAGATTTCTTGGATATTCAAATTAAATCTTTCCAAGATTTTTTTCAGCTTGAAACAAAATCTGTTGAGCGTATCGAGGAAGGTTTGTTTAATACCTTTAAAGAGAATTTTCCAATTACTGACACTAGAAATCAGTTTGTATTGGAGTTTATTGACTATTTCGTGGATCCACCTAGGTACTCAATTCAAGAATGTATTGAAAGAGGCTTGACTTATTCGGTTCCGTTAAAATCTCGTCTTAAGCTTTATTGCACGGATCCTGAACATGAGGACTTTGAAACCATTGTTCAGGATGTTTTCTTGGGAACAATCCCTTACATGACTCCTAGTGGTACTTTTGTTATCAACGGAGCTGAAAGAATTGTTGTTTCTCAGTTGCACCGTTCTCCTGGGGTATTTTTCGGTCAGTCTTTTCATGCCAATGGAACTAAACTTTACTCGGCAAGAGTTATTCCCTTCAAAGGTTCATGGATTGAGTTTGCTACGGACATCAACAGTGTAATGTACGCTTATATTGATCGTAAGAAAAAATTACCTGTTACAACACTTTTCAGAGCCATCGGTTTTGAAAGTGATAAAGACATATTAGAGATTTTTGATCTTGCGGAAGAAATTAAAGTGTCAAAAACTGGACTTAAAAAAGTCATGGAACGAAAGCTTGCTGCTCGTGTCCTTAAAACTTGGCATGAAGATTTTGTGGATGAAGACACTGGAGAGGTAATTTCTATCGAGCGAAATGAGATTATTATTGATCGGGATACGATTTTGGAAAAAGAACACGCCGATCTTATCTTAGAAGCCGATGTTAAAACCATTCTTTTGCATAAAGAAGATGCCCATATGGCTGATTATGCAATTATCCACAATACACTTCAAAAAGATCCAACAAACTCTGAAAAAGAAGCCGTAGAACACATCTACAGACAGCTTCGTAATGCTGAGCCGCCAGATGAAGACACTGCGCGAGGAATTATTGATAAATTATTTTTTTCTGATCAACGATACAACCTTGGAGAGGTAGGTCGTTACAGAATGAATAAAAAATTGAATCTTGATGTAGGAATGGACAAACTTGTTTTGACCAAATTAGACATCATTACAATCGTTAAATATCTTATTGAATTGATTAACTCAAAAGCTGAGATTGACGATATTGACCACCTTTCAAACAGAAGGGTAAGAACTGTTGGAGAACAACTTTCTTCTCAGTTTGGCGTGGGACTTGCAAGAATGGCAAGAACCATACGTGAAAGAATGAATGTTAGGGACAATGAAGTTTTTACACCGATCGACTTGATCAACGCAAAAACATTATCCTCTGTAATTAATACATTTTTTGGAACTAATCAACTTTCTCAGTTCATGGATCAAACAAATCCTTTGGCAGAGATTACTCACAAAAGAAGACTATCTGCCCTTGGGCCTGGAGGACTTTCTCGTGAGCGTGCAGGTTTCGAAGTACGAGATGTTCACTATACTCACTACGGAAGACTTTGTCCAATTGAAACACCTGAAGGACCAAACATTGGTTTGATTTCTTCTTTGGGGGTTTTTGCTAAAGTCAACAACCTTGGTTTTATAGAAACACCTTATCGTAAGGTTACTAATGGTAAAATAGATTTATCTAAAACCATTTATTTAAGTGCTGAAGAGGAAGAAAATCAATTGATTTCTCAAGCAAACATACCTTACGACAAAAATGGTGAGATCACTGCTGAAAAAGTAATTGCAAGAGACCAAGCTGATTTTCCTGTAGTAACTCCAGACAAAGTGAATTACACGGATGTTGCTCCGAATCAAATAGCTTCTATCTCAGCATCTTTAATTCCTTTCTTGGAACATGATGATGCTAACCGAGCTTTGATGGGATCAAACATGATGCGTCAAGCAGTTCCATTATTGCGTCCTGAATCTCCCATAGTGGGAACAGGATTGGAACGTCAGGTTGCTTCCGACTCTAGAGTATTAATTAACGCTGAAGGAGATGGAGTAGTTGAATATGTTGATGCAAATAAGATTACGATTAGATATGATCTTTCTGAAAATGAAAGATTGGTTCGTTTTGAAGAAGACACAAGGAGTTATAACTTAATTAAGTTTAGAAAAACCAACCAAGGAACTTGTATCAACCTTAAGCCTATAGTTAAAAAAGGCGATCGGGTTATAAAAGGACAAGTACTTTCACAAGGTTATGCTACTGAAAATGGTGAGCTAGCCTTAGGGAGAAACATGAAAGTTGCTTTTATGCCTTGGAAAGGATATAATTTTGAAGATGCAATCGTAATCTCTGAAAAAGTAGTAAGAGAAGATATTTTCACCTCAATACACATCGATGAGTATTCAATCGACGTTAGAGATACAAAACTAGGAACGGAAGAACTTACAGATGATATTCCAAATATCAGTGAAGAGGCAACCAAAGATTTAGATGAGAATGGAATGATTCGTATCGGAGCCGAAGTTAATCCAGGAGATATTTTGATTGGAAAAATTACTCCAAAAGGAGAGTCTGACCCTTCTCCTGAAGAGAAATTACTTCGTGCCATCTTTGGAGACAAAGCTGGGGATGTAAAAGATGCTTCTTTAAAAGCACCTCCGTCACTTCACGGGGTTGTTATTGACAAGAAATTATTTACTCGTTCGGTTAAGGATAAGAGAAAAAGAAATCAAGACAAACAAGAACTCGAAGTGCTCGAAGACAATTTTGACCTTAAATTTGATGAGCTGAAAAGCGTTCTTATAGAAAAGCTTTTCACCATTATTAATGGTAAAACTTGTCAAGGGGTTCAAAATGACTTGGGTGAAGAGATTTTACCAAAAGGTAAAAAATATACACTTAAGATGCTCACTTCTGTTGAAGATTACACCCACCTTACAAGAGGGACATGGACAACTTCAAGCGATTCAAATCAATTAATTGCGGATTTAATTCACAATTATAAAATCAAAGAAAACGATTTACAAGGATCACTAAGAAGAGAGAAGTTTACGATCAGTGTTGGAGATGAATTGCCCGCAGGAATCAAAAAACTTGCAAAGGTTTACATCGCTAAAAAACGCAAACTTAAGGTTGGAGATAAAATGGCAGGTCGTCATGGGAATAAAGGTATTGTTGCGAGAATTGTTCGTGATGAAGAAATGCCTTTCTTGGAAGACGGGACTCCCGTAGACATCGTGTTGAACCCACTTGGGGTTCCTTCAAGGATGAATATCGGACAGATTTATGAAACAGTACTTGGATGGGCAGGTCAGAATCTAGGAGAAAAATATGCAACTCCAATTTTTGACGGAGCTACTATAGATCAGATTAATGAACTCACAGAAAAAGCAAATGTTCCATTATATGGACACACGCACCTTTATGATGGAGGGACAGGAGAAAGATTTGATCAAGCAGCAACTGTGGGTGTGATATACATGCTTAAGTTAGGACACATGGTTGACGACAAAATGCACTCAAGATCAATCGGACCCTATTCACTAATCACACAACAACCTTTGGGTGGGAAAGCTCAGTTTGGTGGACAACGATTTGGTGAAATGGAAGTATGGGCATTGGAGGCTTATGGCGCTTCAAGCACATTACAAGAAATTTTGACCGTGAAATCTGATGATGTCGTCGGTAGAGCAAAAACGTATGAAGCTATTGTGAAGGGAGAAACACTTCCTGAACCAGGTTTACCAGAATCATTTAACGTTTTGATGCATGAATTGAAAGGTCTTGGACTTGACATTCGCTTAGAAGAATAATTTTTTAACAAAAAACAATTGGTATTCAGTTATGGCTAGAAGTAACGAAATCATTACCCAAAAAAAATTCAATAAAATAACAATCGGTTTGGCTTCTCCTGAGGTAATCTTAGGAAGCTCTAAAGGGGAGGTGTTAAAACCTGAAACCATTAACTACCGTACTCACAAACCCGAAAGGGACGGACTTTTTTGTGAGCGTATTTTCGGACCTGTAAAGGATTTCGAATGTGCCTGTGGAAAATACAAGCGTATCCGATACAAAGGAATTGTTTGTGACCGTTGTGGTGTAGAAGTTACCGAGAAAAAGGTAAGACGTGACCGTGTGGGACACATCAACTTGGTTGTACCAGTTGCTCACATTTGGTATTTCCGTTCTTTACCAAATAAGATTGGATACTTACTTGGTTTACCGTCCAAAAAATTGGACATGATCATTTACTACGAACGTTATGTGGTAATTCAACCTGGTGAGACTAAAAATGCAGAAGGAGAAGATGTCCAAGCAATGGATTTCCTTACGGAAGAAGAATATTTAAATATTCTAGAACAACTTCCACCTGAAAATCAATTTCTTGATGATACTGATCCTAAAAAGTTCATCGCTAAGATGGGGGCAGAATGTTTGATCGAATTGTTGTCTAGAATTGATTTGGAAGCACTTTCTTATCAATTAAGACACAAAGCAAACAACGAAACTTCTAAGCAAAGAAAAACGGAAGCATTGAAGCGGCTTCAGGTAGTAGAAGCATTCAAAGATGCAAACGAAAGAAGAGAGAATCTTCCAGAATGGATGATTATGAAAGTGATTCCGGTGATACCACCAGAATTGAGACCTCTTGTCCCACTTGATGGAGGACGTTTTGCAACTTCAGATTTAAATGACCTTTACAGAAGAGTTATTATAAGAAATAACCGTTTGAAGCGTTTGGTTGAAATCAAAGCACCTGAGGTTATTTTAAGAAATGAAAAGCGTATGCTCCAGGAGTCTGTAGATTCACTTTTTGACAACACTAGAAAATCATCTGCTGTAAAAACAGATTCTAACCGCCCACTAAAATCTCTTTCTGATTCATTGAAAGGGAAACAAGGACGTTTCCGTCAGAATTTACTAGGAAAACGTGTGGATTATTCAGCACGTTCAGTCATCGTTGTAGGGCCTGAATTGAAACTTTTTGAATGTGGTCTTCCTAAAGGAATGGCGGCAGAATTATATAAGCCTTTTATCATTCGAAAACTCATTGAGAGAGGAATTGTTAAAACGGTTAAATCAGCTAAGAAAATTATAGACCGCAAAGAACCTGTTGTTTGGGATATTTTGGAAAATGTATTGAAAGGACATCCTGTTTTATTAAACAGGGCTCCTACGCTTCACCGCTTGGGTATTCAAGCTTTCCAACCCAAATTAATCGAAGGAAAAGCGATTCAATTGCACCCATTGGTTTGTACTGCATTTAATGCGGATTTTGATGGAGATCAAATGGCAGTTCACTTGCCATTAGGGCCTGAGGCCATTTTGGAATCTCAAGTTTTAATGTTGGCTTCTCACAATATTCTTAATCCTGCAAATGGATCACCGGTAACGGTTCCTTCTCAAGATATGGTGTTGGGACTGTATTACATGACCAAAGCCAGAAAGTCAACTCCTGATGCTCCTATTAAAGGAGAAGGATTGATATTTTATTCTGTTGAAGAGGTTCATATTGCTTACAATGAAAAGCAAGTGGATCTTAATGCAATGATTAAAATTAGAACCAAAATATTTAACGAAGAAGAAGAGTTGGTTTTTAAAATTATAGACACCACTGTTGGTCGAGTACTATTTAATGAAGTAGTTCCCGAAAAAGCAGGTTTCTTTAATGAAGTATTGACCAAGAAGAACCTTAGAGAAATTATAAGTCAAATCCTTAAGTTAACGAGCGTGCCAGAAACGGCAGCATTCTTGGATGAAATCAAAGACATGGGGTATGGTTTTGCCTTCAAAGGTGGACTTTCTTTTAGTTTAGGAGATATTATTATTCCTAAGGAAAAAGTTGACATGATCGCTGATGCCAATACTCAAGTTGAGAGTATCACCGGTAATTATAACATGGGATTGATCACTAATAATGAGCGATACAATCAGGTCATTGATGTTTGGACTTCTACCAACGCAAATCTTACTGAGCTTGCAATGAAACGTATTACTGAAGACCAACAAGGGTTTAACTCGGTTTACATGATGTTGGATTCAGGAGCTAGGGGGTCTAAAGAACAAATACGTCAGCTGACAGGAATGCGTGGTTTGATGGCAAAGCCAAAGAAATCAAACGTTGGAGGAGGAGAGATCATTGAAAACCCAATTTTATCTAACTTTAAAGAAGGGCTTTCTATTCTAGAATATTTTATTTCTACTCACGGTGCTCGAAAAGGTTTGGCGGATACGGCCTTGAAAACTGCGGATGCAGGATATTTAACTAGACGTTTGGTTGATGTTTCTCAGGATGTTATTGTTAATATTGATGACTGTGGAACACTCCGTGGTGTTAATGTTAAACCATTAAAAAAGAACGAAGAAATTGTTGAGTCACTTGGAGGAAGAATCCTTGGTAGGGTTTCTTTAAACGATGTGAAGAATCCATCAACTGATGAAGTTCTTGTTAATGCTGGAGAACAAATCACAGAAGAAATAGTTAAGAAAATTAATGCGGCTCCAATAGAAAGTGTTGAAGTTCGCTCTGCACTTACTTGTGAAGCACTTCAAGGTATTTGCGCAAAATGCTACGGAAGAAACCTGTCTACTGGTAAAATGGTTCAGAAAGGAGAAGCTGTAGGTGTTGTTGCTGCTCAATCCATTGGAGAGCCTGGTACTCAGTTGACACTGAGAACTTTCCATGTTGGAGGGGTAGCAGGGAATATCTCTGAAGAAAATAAATTGGTTGCCAAGTTTGATGGAATTGCTGAAATTGAAGATCTTAAAACGGTTAAAGGTAAGGACACTGAAGGGAACGATGTAAACATTGTCATCTCAAGAACGACTGAACTTAAATTGCTTGACGCAAACACTAAGAACCTATTAAACACACACAACATACCTTACGGATCTTTCATCTTCGTTAAGAACGGAGGAAAAATCAAGAAGGACAGTATTTTGTGTCAGTGGGATCCATTTAATGGAGTTATTGTCTCTGAATTTTCAGGAAAAATCAAGTTTGAAAACATTGAGCAAGGTTTGACTTATCAGGTTGAAATCGATGAGCAAACTGGATTCCAAGAAAAAGTAATTTCTGAGTCAAGAAACAAGAAGTTAATACCAACATTACACATACAAGACGCTAAAGGAAACACCTTAAGATCTTATAACCTTCCGCTAGGAGCTCACTTAATTGTTAATGACGGAGAAGCAATTATAGAAGGTAAAATATTGGTTAAAATTCCAAGAAAATCTGCTAAATCAGGAGATATAACTGGAGGTCTTCCTAGGGTAACAGAGCTTTTCGAAGCCCGTAATCCTTCGAATCCTGCAGTGGTCTCTGAGATTGATGGAGTTGTTTCTTTTGGAAAAATAAAAAGAGGAAACAGAGAAATCATTGTCGAATCAAAGTATGGTGATATCAAGAAATATTTGGTTAAACTATCAAATCAAATCTTGGTTCAAGAAAATGACTTTGTTAAAGCTGGAATGTCTCTCTCAGATGGCTCAACAACACCAACCGATATACTTAGAATTAAAGGCCCATCAGCGGTTCAGCAATATTTGGTAAATGAAGTTCAAGAAGTTTACAGACTTCAAGGGGTAAAGATCAATGATAAACACTTTGAAGTTGTTGTTCGTCAGATGATGCGTAAAGTTAAAATTCAAGATCCTGGAGATTCTATCTTCCTAGAAGGTCAATTGGTTTACAAGAGCGATTTCATTATTGAAAACAATAGCCTTTACGGTAAGAAAATTGTTGAAGAATTAGGAGCTTCTGAAAACCTTAAAGAAGGACAAATGATCACTTCCCGTCAGTTAAGAGATGAGAATTCATTGTTAATAAGGGAGGGCAAAGCACCCGTAGTTGCTCGTGATGCAGCTTCTTCAACCGCGACACCAGAGCTACAAGGGATTACAAGAGCTTCTCTCCAAACTAAATCGTTTATCTCAGCAGCTTCCTTCCAAGAGACCACTAAGGTGCTCAATGAAGCAGCCGTGAATGGTAAAGTAGATTTCCTTGAAGGACTTAAAGAGAATGTAATTGTAGGTCACAGAATACCTGCAGGGACTGGTCTTAGAGAGTATGACAATGTTATTGTTGGTTCGAAAGAAGAATACAATAGCTTGTTAATTGACAAAGAAGAAGAAGTTAATTTAGAATAAATGAGCGATCAAGGAGGAAAAAAAGAGCAGAAGATTAACATTGAAGTAGATGAAAATACCGCACAAGGTGTCTATTCTAATTTAGCGATTATCAATCACTCGCTCTCCGAATTCATTGTTGATTTCATAACGATTATGCCAGGAGCACCAAAGGCAAAAGTCAGGTCTAGGATCATCCTTACCCCTGAGCATGCCAAAAGGTTCCAAAAGGCCTTGTCGGAGAATATACAACGCTTCGAAAATATCCATGGCGAAATTGATTCTAAGGATCAACCTCCCATTCCCCTAAACTTTGGCCCAGCAGGTGAAGCTTGACATAAAAAACCGCTAGGAAACTAGCGGTTTTTTTTTGGTTTAAGATTTACATAAATAATCACTTTAAATTTATACTGTCAAAAATTCTATTAAATTAAAACTCAGAAGTAAAATGAAAAGTAATTTCAGGGTATTTTTGCTGTGTCATTTGAAGTGAAAAGGAAGAATCCGCAAAAAATACCAATTGATTTCGTTTGTCTTTGGCTAGGAATTTTTGCTTAACCCTTAAAAAATCCTTATAATTTGCATTTTTCTCATCTGCCGTACTAATCCAGCAAGCCTTAAAAACATTTAGGTTTTCAAAACTGCTTTTGGCACCATACTCGTGTAACAAGCGGTATTGGATTACCTCAAACTGAAGAGCGCCCACAGTGCCCACAACTTTCCGACCATTGAGGTTCAAAGTAAAGAGCTGTGCGACGCCCTCATCCATCAATTGATCAATTCCTTTGTTTAATTGTTTCGCTTTGAGAGGATCTGCGTTGTTTATGTAACGGAAATGCTCTGGAGAAAAACTTGGAATTCCTTTATAATTTATCTCTTCTCCTGCAGTCAGCGTATCTCCAATTTTAAAGTTTCCTGTATCGTGAAGTCCTACGATATCGCCAGGAAAGGAGATGTCAACAATTTCTTTTTTTTCTGCAAAAAAAGCGTTGGGAGTTGAGAATTTTAGTCTTTTCTTGTGTCTTACGTGATAGTAAGGCGTATTTCGTTTGAAAGTACCAGAAACGATTTTGATGAATGCCAGACGGTCTCTGTGATTTGGATCCATGTTGGCGTGAATCTTAAACACAAAACCCGAAAAATCTTCTTCATCCGGTTGAATCAAACGCTTGTCAGTTGATTTAGCCAATGGCGGAGGCGCAATTTGTATAAAACAATCTAAAAGTTCTTGAACACCAAAATTATTTAAAGCAGAACCGAAAAATACAGGCTGCAGTTCCCCATCTAAATATTCTTGCTGATCAAATTTAGGATAGATTCCCTCAACCAGTTCTAAAGATTCATTCAATTCATCAATTGATTTTTGTCCGATTGCTGCATTCAAATCAGGATCGTTTAGGGATCGATACTCAATTTTCTTAGCAATTTTTTGCTTTTGATCTGATTCAAAAATCTGAATATTTTTTTCCCAAAGGTTATAGATGCCCTTAAAATCATAGCCCATCCCGATTGGGAAACTCAATGGCGTTACTCTTAGTCCTAACTTGGTTTCTACTTCATCCAACAAATCAAAGGCATCCTTACCCTCTCTGTCGAGCTTGTTGATAAAGACAATAATTGGAATTTTTCGCATCCGGCAAACTTCTACCAGTTTTTCAGTTTGTTCCTCAACCCCTTTTGCAACATCAATCACTACAATCACACTGTCCACAGCGGTAAGAGTTCTAAAGGTGTCTTCTGCAAAGTCCTTGTGTCCAGGAGTGTCAAGGATGTTTATTTTTTTATTCTTATAGATAAAAGCCAAAACGGAGGTCGCAACAGAAATACCTCGCTGACGTTCGATTTCCATAAAGTCACTCGTTGCTCCTTTCTTTATTTTATTAGATTTTACTGCACCTGCCTCTTGTATTGCACCTCCATAAAGAAGTAGTTTTTCAGTCAGCGTAGTTTTTCCTGCATCCGGGTGAGAGATGATGCCAAAAGTTCGCCTTTTTTGAATCTCTTCAAGAAATACCATAAAATAATAATTTCAGTAAAAATATCATAAATAAAATCATTCCACTAAAAATTAACCAATAGGTTTATTGTAAATTATTAGGTAAATTTGATTGCTGAATGAAAGAAGAAAAAGTTATTTTGGTTGATCAACAAGATCGACAGATAGGAACAATGGAGAAGATAGAGGCACACGCAAAAGCGTTGTTGCATCGTGCATTTTCAATTTTTATTTTGAACTCTGAGGGAGCATTGTTGCTACACCAACGCGCCTTGACTAAATACCACTCGCCAGGACTCTGGACGAACACTTGTTGTAGTCACCAACGTGAGGGGGAAACTTCATTGGCGGCTGGAAATCGACGTTTGATGGAGGAAATGGGAATGCAGACTTCTTTAACCGAACTTTTTACATTTATCTATAAAGCTCCCTTTGACAACGGACTCACAGAACATGAATTGGATCACGTCATGATCGGATATTCGAACGATGAACCTGTTATTAATCTTAAAGAAGTAGCCGATTTCAAATGGGTTAGCCTAGAGACGGTTTCGAAGGATCTAAAGGATAATCCATCAGATTACACCGTTTGGTTTGCAATCATTTTTGAACGGTTTTATAAATACACACAAAAAAATAATAATAAATGAAAGTAACAATCAGCAGAAAAGCACACTTTAATGCTGCTCACCGACTTTTTGTGAAATCATGGGATGATGCCAAAAACGAGTCCATTTTTGGTAAATGTGCAAATCCTCATTATCATGGTCATAACTATGAATTGATCGTGAGTGTAACAGGTGAAATCGATCCTGAAACTGGGTATGTGATGGACATGAAGGTTTTGAAAGATCTTATCAAATCAGAAGTAGAAGATGCTTTTGATCATAAAAACCTTAATCTTCAAGTGCCTGATTTTTTTGATTTAAACCCGACTGCTGAAAATATTTCGGTTGTAATCTATAATAAATTGTTTAAGCATCTAGATAAAGACAAGACGATGGAGGTGGTTTTGTATGAGACACCTAGAAACTTCGTGAAGTTCAGCGGTTAAATTTTCTTTAGCGAATAGCCGCAGGCACATTGTGTCAAAATCTAAATTCTACGTATCTTTGAGCAAAACAATATTATGCCAAGCATTAAAGATTTCAAAAAAGAACTTAACAATAATATCGGAGGGTTTATTGAAGAAGTATATATCTGGGAGTTGTCTCATCCTGAAGCTGATTTGAAGAAAAGTGAAAAGCTCATTGACGAAGCCATTATTGCTTTCGATAAGACAATCGAAAAAGTCAATCACGTTAAAGGAGAAGGTTTTAAAAAACAATTCAAAGCTATCCGTGAAGAATTGAATAAAATGATTGGATCAATGAACGATAAGCTAGCTAAATTAGCCTAAGCCTACTCTTCGTCTTGTTTTCTTTCCGCAATAAAGTTTAATAACTCTTTACCATATTTAGAAGCTTTGACTTCTTCAGAAAGTTTGGACACTACCGTATCTAATAATTTGATGTTTGCATCATAAACTTCTGTTAACGCAATGTATGGTGCGATTACATTGTCACCATTGTTACTAGCAAAGTTGAGAGCGTAGAGATACCTTCTCTTGATTAAGTTGTCTAATCCAGTTTGTATAGAGTCTATTACAGCATCATCTAATTTTGTCTGGATTGCGTTTAGATACCCTTTGACATAATTAAGGTTTTGTTCATCAAATTTCCTTGATATTGAACGGTACTCTTGAAGTAGTACTTGATTTTTAGACCCAGTTACTTTAGCACTACTCTCGAAAGTATTCAGAAGGGTATTGATCACAATTTCTCCTTTCTCTCCAAAAAACAAAATCCGATCATTAAGACTGTCGTTGTCTTCTTTGTTCAGATAGAGGAAGTAAACTTCCGGGGTGTTGATCTCTTGTTTAAACTCGAAGTTTGGAATTCCATCTACGGTAAGGGAATCAATGTTAATTAAAACAGAGTCCTTTATTTTTTGTAAGTATATGGTTCCTTTCCTCAATCCTTCGATTTGCCCTTTGACGACCATGGTGTTTTTCCCCAAGGCTGATGAGTTATTACAGGCAGTTAATGTGATAATGAATCCTAGAAGGATGTAGAGGATGCTATTTTTTGACATTTTATGTTTTTTACGAATAACAAATGTAATCAAAATGATTTTTAGTAAACGGATCAAAAGTCACACTTTCATATGATCTTTCTAAACGTCAAGTTTATTCGTGGTTTTACTTTTTTGGCTGTTTTCGAAATTTGATGGAGCCAATGTTCTTGCATGGCTCCTTCCATTAGAAGCAAGCTACCGTGTTCGAGTTCAAATTTTAATTTTGCGTCTTTTTGGGTTCTGTGTTTTAAATAAAAAAATCTTGACGCCCCAAAGCTCAAAGAAGCAATGACTGGGTGTTTGCCTAATTCTTTTTCATTGTCAGCATGCCAACCATTGCTGTCTTTTCCGCTTCGATAAAGATTAATGAGTACACTGTTGAAATCAATTTCTGATACACTTTCCAAAAGTTTTTTGATTGCGGACAACTCCTCTGTCATCGGGTTGGGAAGCATCCTAATGCCAGAATAAGTGTAGCTTTTTAGGGTGGAACTGTGAAGTGAGGTCAGTCGCGGCTGTGGGTGTTTTTTTCCGAAAACAGTGATGTTATCTTGTTGCCAAGGAATGTTCTCCAGTAGCGTATTGTAATAATCGTCGGCCATTCCTTTAGGTATGAAACTTTCAAAATAGCGCATTTTCGCATCGGGTAATTCGGGTGTCCAAGGTTCATTATTTGAAAACAAGTCGGCCATTAGTGTTTAAGAATTAAAAACCAAAGTAAAAAAACCGCCCAAAGGCGGTTTAGTAATCAGCTATTTGATTAATTCAACATTGCGATGAATGAATTGTGTCAATTCTTCACCTTTTAAAAGATTTTGAGAAAGTCGCGCTAAATCTAACGCTTGCTTGATGAGACCCTCTCTCTTTTTCGCGGTTTTAGTATTAAGAATTTTACTGGTCAACTCATGATTGGTATTGACCAAAAGAGTATACATTTCAGGAAATGCTCCCATCATTCCACCACCTTGTTGCATTTCTTTCATTCGTCTCATGAATTCGGGTTGCGTCAAAACAAAGGGAAGTGCCTGACTGTCCATTGCCTCCAATTGAATGGTGTATTTCTCCGATGGAATGACTTTCTCTAACATGGGTTTAAGCTTGTCTTTTTCTTCATCAGAAAGTTTAGAAATAGCGGTCTCATCTTTCTTAATAAGGTTTTCGATAGCATCTCCATCAACTCTTGCAAAAGAAATATTTTCTTTACTACCTTCTAGTTTCTGAATTAAATGTGAAATGATAGGAGAATCTAACAACAACACTTTATAACCTTTGTCAGTTGCCATTTTAATATAGCCATGCTGCTCTTCTTTGTCCGAAGCATAAAGTAGAATCATCTTCCCTTCTTTGTTGGTCTGACTTTCTTTAATTGTAGTTTCTAATTCTTCGTAAGTGAAATACTCACCATCAGTAGTAGGGAAAAGCATGAATTTGTCTCCTTTTTCGAAAAACTTGTCTTCCGTCAACATTCCGTATTCAATCACGACTTTGATGTCGTTCCATTTCTGCTCGTAACTCGCTCTATCTTTCTTAAAGAGACTGTTAAGTTTGTCAGCCACCTTTCGGGTGATGTAATTACTTATTTTTTTAACCGCACCGTCTGCTTGAAGATAACTTCTCGAAACATTCAATGGAATATCTGGTGAGTCAATCACACCTCGAAGAAGGGTTAGGAATTCTGGCACAATGCCATCTACATTATCTGTAACAAAAACTTGATTTTGGTACAATTGAATTTTATCCTTTTGGACGCTAAGATCATTTGTGATTCTTGGGAAATATAAAATTCCCGTCAGATTAAAAGGATAATCTACATTTAAATGAATATTAAAAAGCGGCTCTTCAAATTGCATTGGATATAATTCTCTGTAGAACGACTTGTAGTCATCTTCTTTTAGTTCTGCAGGAGCTTTGGTCCAAGCCGGGTTGGTGATATTTACAATATTGTCAACGGTGATTTTTTCAGCCACAGCATCTTTTTCAGCGTCCTCCGGAAGGGGAAGTGTCTCTTCACGTGTACCAAACTTAATGGGAAAAGGCATGAATTTATTGTACTTCTCAAGTAATCCTTTGATTTTGCTTTCTTCTAAAAATTCTTTTGAATCCGATGCAACATGCAAGATGATTTCAGTTCCTCTCTCTTTTTTGTCTGATTCTTCTAAAGTGAATTCTGGAGATCCATCACATGCCCAATGAACTGCAGGCTCGTCTTTAAAAGACTTGGTGATAATCTCTACTTTTTCTGCTACCATAAAAGCAGAATAAAAGCCCAAGCCAAAATGTCCGATAATTCCCGAATCCTTGGCGCTGTCTTTGTATTTTTCTAAAAACTCTTCCGCTCCAGAGAAAGCCACTTCATTAATATATTTACTTACTTCATCGGCAGTCATTCCAACGCCTTGGTCAATGATGTGAATTTTCTTACTCTTCTTGTCAATTTTAACTTCAATTTGTGGAGAACCAATTTCTCCCTTCACTTCCCCAAGGCTACTCATGTGGACGAGTTTGCTGGTTGCATCCGTGGCATTAGAAATTAATTCTCTTAAAAAAATTTCATGATCGCTGTAAAGGAATTTTTTTATTAAAGGGAATATGTTCTCAACAGAAACGTTGATTTTACCATTTGTCATTGTTGTAAATTTTAATTATTTATTGAATGAATGGCAAAAAAAGTACCAATTCAAGATTAATGACATATTGACACAATTTTTTGTTTAAATTTATTATTAAAAAGATAAACAATTCGTAAATTTGAATTGCAAATAATTTCAATTATGAGTAAAAAAGAAGAGAAACTAAAAGGAGTGGTTCTGACTGCATTTATTAAAACGACACTTGAGAAAGAGGCTTTTCCATTGTCTGTATTTAAGTTCTGTATGGAAAATGATATTGAAGAAAAAACTTTTTACAAGCATTTTGGTTCTTTAGACGCCGTCAAAGTTAAAATTTGGGAATTTTTCTATGATAATGCGATGGGACTTTTAGGAAAAGATGCAACTTTTGAAAACGCTTCGCCAAAAGACAAATTACTTTCATTTTATTTCACCTTTTTCGAAGTATTGCTACTCAATAGAAGTTATGTTCTCTTCTCTTTGTCCTCTCATCAATCAAATATGGCTAAAATGTCACAGCTAAGTAAGATGAGAAGTTCATTTAAAATCTTTGTTGAAGACCTAATCGATACAGGAAACGCTAATAAAAATGAATCTTACCTTCAGCATCCACCGAAAATATTTTCAGAAGGGGCTTGGATACAATTTGCTTTTTTGATGAAATTCTGGATTAATGATACTTCAGCCGATTTTGAGAAAACAGATCAAGCGATTGAGAAATCAGTCCAAACGGCTTTTGACTTGTTTGACAATACGCCCCTTGGCACCCTAGTAGATTTTGGAAAGTTTTTGTGGAAAGAAAAATTTGTATTTAATTGAAATCACTGGATAAAATTCCCACCCGTAAAATTGCAAGAGCAGGAAGTTTAGTTTCAACAGGTATAAAATTAGGGGGCAACTACATCAAATATTACGGAGAAAAAGCATTCAACAAAGACCTAACACGCGATCAATTAGATGAAGACAACGCAAAAGACATCTACGATTCTTTAAAGCGTTTAAAAGGAAGCGCCCTCAAAGTTGCTCAGATGTTGAGCATGGAAAAAAACCTTCTCCCCAAAGCCTATGTTGATCAATTTAGTTTATCGCAGTTTTCAGTTCCTCCTTTGTCAGCTCCTTTGGTTCGAAAGCTAATCAGAAAGTACTTTGGAGCTGATCCTGAAAGTATATTTGACACTTTTACTTCGGAGTCAGTCAATGCGGCCAGCATAGGACAAGTTCACAAAGCAACTAAAAATGGAAAAGATCTTGCGGTTAAAATTCAGTACCCTGGCGTTGCCAGCAGTATAAGTTCTGACTTGACGATGATTAAACCCATAGCCTTAAAGATGTTTAATCTTAAGGGAACGGATACGGACAAATACTTTAAGGAAGTTGAGGGTAAACTTTTGGAAGAGACGGATTATGAACTCGAGTTAAAGCAGAGCAAATGGATTGCGGATAGGTGTAAAGTGATTCCCGACTTATTATTTCCAAAGTTTTATCCAGAACTGTCAGGAGAGAAGATTTTAACCATGGATTGGATGCAAGGCAAGCACCTCTCTGAACATGCTGCTCAAGGAAGCAGTTCACAAGAACAAAACGATTTGCTAGGGCAGACATTATGGGATTTTTATATGTTCCAAATTCATGTTTTGAAAAAAGTACATGCCGACCCTCACCCTGGAAATTTTCTAATCAATTCTGACCTTAAGTTGGTTGCATTGGACTTTGGTTGCGTAAAAGAAATCCCTGACGAATTTTATGAACCTTATTTCGAATTGCCTAAACATCAGTTTTCTGAGGATCCAAAAAAGTTTAAAGATATTTTGAGAGATTTAGAAATTTTAAGAGCAGACGATACCCCAGAGGAAATAGAGTATTTTACGCAGCTTTTTGGGAGAATGATGAAGGTGTTGACCCTTCCTTTTACTAAAGATGATTTTGATTTTGGTGACAGTGCTTTCTGGAAAACAATAAATTCTCTCAGTGAAGAATTGTCAAAAGACAAACGAATTCGTAAAATGAATGGGAACAGAGGCTCTAAACATTTTCTCTATATCAATCGAACTTTTTTCGGCTTATATAATTTACTATTCGACCTTAAGGCCAAAGTTAAAACCGAGAATTACTTAAATTACATTTAATTCTATCCACGCTGGTTTTAATAAAATAACTAAGGTTTATTTAATGATTTCGTTAAATTGCAAAAAAATATTTCTTAATGTATAATTCTAGAATCTCTGGACTTGGGATGTATGTCCCCGAAAATATAGTTACCAATGACGATTTGTCAAAAATGATGGACACTTCCAGTGATTGGATTATCGAAAGAACTGGTATTGAGGAACGCAGACATATCAAAAAAGGAGATGGGAACTCTACTGCAACAATGGGAGTTAAAGCTGCCAAAATTGCCATTGAGCGTGCAGGAATTGCGACCAATGATATTGAATTGATCTTATTTGCAACATTAAGCCCTGATTATTACTTTCCAGGTTCAGGCGTGATTGTTCAAGAAGAATTAGGCATACCCACTTGTCCTGCCATGGACATAAGAACTCAATGTTCTGGTTTTGTTTATGCCATTTCGACTGCGGATCAATTTGTAAAAACAGGAATGTATAAAAACGTCCTTGTCATCGGATCTGAAAATCAATCTGGAGGATTAGACATGACCACTCGAGGCAGAGGAGTTTCTGTTATTTTTGGCGATGGTGCTGGTGCTGCTGTAGTCTCTAGAGAAACAGATTTATCCAAAGGAATAATGTCTTCTCATCTTCATTCGGAAGGAGAACATGCAAAGGAGTTATCGATTATAGATCCTAACACAAGTCGATGGATACCTGAAATTATTGCTGACAACAATCCTGATGATATTTCTTTCTATCCCTATATGAACGGGCAGTTTGTTTTTAAAAATGCCGTAACGCGTTTCGCGGAAGTCATCAACGAAGGCTTACAAAAAAATGGCTGGGAATCTAAAGATATCGATCTTTTAATTCCGCATCAAGCAAATTTGAGAATTGCTCAATTCATTCAGAGAAAATTTAGGTTGAGTGATGATCAAGTTTACAATAACATTCAGAAATACGGAAACACAACCGCTGCGTCAATTCCTATTGCCTTAACAGAGGCTTGGGAAGCAGGAAAAGTAAAAGAAGGGGACAAGGTCGTCCTTGCAGCTTTTGGAAGTGGTTTTACTTGGGGGAGCGTAATGATCAATTGGTAAATGTCCATCAAGACCCTCATAATAGGTGCTTCTTTAAGCCCAAAAAGAGTTGTCCATACTGCACTCCATAGATTAGTCAAACATGGGCATCCAGTTGTTGCCATTGGAAAAAAATCAGGAACTGTTTCAGGAGTAAAAATTCACAATGATTTGACACGTTTTGAGGACATTCATACCGTCACACTTTATCTGAACAAAAGCAATCAGATAGATTATTACGATTATATTTTGTCTTTAAATCCCAAGAGAGTTTTGTTTAATCCAGGCACCGAAAATGCTGATTTAGCAGCACTTTTAACCAAGACAGGAATTGAATGGGAGCATGCTTGCACTTTGGTTTTACTTTCGACGAATCAGTATTAAGCCTAAAAATGTTATTAATCCGTTTAACGGAAGCAATTCATAACCAATTTCATACCCTCCCAACAGTGCTTTAGGAAGGTTTCCTATTAGAAAAATCAACCCAATTGAGGCAAGCACTACCCATACCACTTTGGCATCTTGAATCTTATAAGGCGTAAAAATTCCAAAAGTAAAAAGTCCTAAAAGAGGACCATAAGTATAAGAGGACACGGTTAGTAAACCATCAATAACATTGCGATCTAAAATGTGTTTAAAGGCGATCACGACAAGAATCAAAACAAGACTCATCCCAATGTGTGTGCGCTTTCTTATCTTCTTTTGATTTGATTCTGGATGTTTGTCCATTTTGACAAAGTCCACACAAAAGGAGGTGGTTAGGGAGGTCAGGGCGCTGTCTGCACTACTATATGCTGCAGCAATTAATCCTAAAATGAATACAACTCCAACTGTGATTCCTAAGGAACCACTTAGTACAATTTCAGGGAAAAGGAGATCTGTTTTTGGAGTACCATCCAACAAAGGAATTGCGATTTGATTCATCTCAGCATAAATAAAAATTAAAGCGCCTAACAGTAAAAATAAAAAGGTGACAAACACCATTACAAAACTGAAGACCACCATGTTTTTTTGAGCATCCTTCAATGATCGGCAAGTAAGATTTTTTTGCATCATGTCTTGATCTAAGCCTGTCATGCAGATGGTAATAAACATTCCACCCAAAAAAGATTTCACAAAATGATTTCTAGCCAAGAAGTCATCCATCACAAAAATATGGGTGTATTTTTTCATCTCATCAGAATTGAGAAATTCTAGCCCTTCAAAGCCCAAGGATTGTGTGATAAAGAAAAGTGTAAATACAACGGCCAAAATCATCAATAAGGTTTGTAAAGTATCGGTCCATACAATTGTTTTGATTCCTCCTCGTTGGGTATAAACCCAAATCAAGAAAATAGAAATTGTAACAGTGATTTCAAATGGAACATTCCATGCATCAAAAATAAATTGTTGCATGACAATGGCAACTAAAAATAACCTGAAACTGGCTCCTAAAATTCTTGATATAAAAAATGAAATGGCACCAATTTTATGACTTTTTGGACCAAAACGTTCTGCCAAATATTCATAGATTGAAATTAAATTTTGTTTGTAATAGACGGGAAGTAAAACAAAAGCGACGATGAAATATCCAGCTAAGTAGCCCATAACTACTTGGAAGTAGGTGAATCCAGAATCCCCAACCCAGCCTGGAACAGAAATAAAAGTGACTCCTGAGAGGGATGCCCCCACCATTCCAAAAGCAACCAAATACCACGGGGAACTGTTGTTGGCCTTGAAAAATGTTAGATTATCGTCTTTACGACCGGTGAAATAAGAAATCACTATCAGTACAATAAAGTAAGCTATAATGAGTAATAATATGAATCCAGGTGTGAACATTTAATAATGATTTTTAGTAAAGATACAAATTCAAGAATATGAAATTATTTATTAATTTTACGCCATGGAATTTTCCTCTAAATTACTTGAAAATGCAGTGAGTGAAATTGCCCAACTACCGGGCATTGGAAAGCGAACTGCGTTAAGGTTGGCTTTGCACTTGCTAAAACTTCCCAAAGAAAACACAACAGCTTTAACACAATCGCTCAATAATTTGAGAGAACAAATAAACTTTTGTTCTTCCTGTCACAATTTATCAGACGTTCCACTTTGTGAAATTTGTGCCAATCCCAAACGTGATGGAAGCTTGCTTTGCGTTGTAGAAGATATTCGGGATGTAATTGCCATTGAAAGCACGGACCAGTTTAAAGGATATTATCACGTTTTAGGCGGAATTATTTCTCCAATAGATGGGGTTGGCCCCCAGGATTTGAACCTAGAGACTTTGGAAGAAAAAGTCAAAAAGGGAGAGATTAAAGAAATAATATTTGCCCTCAGTGCTACCATGGAAGCAGATACTACTAATTTTTATATTTATAAAATTCTTGCGCCTTACAATGTTTCTACCTCTGCAATAGCAAGAGGTATTCCCGTTGGGGATGAACTTGAATATACGGATGAGGTTACCTTGGGTCGTAGTATACTTAAAAGAGTACCCTATGAAAATTCGATTTCTGATAAGTAGTTTCTGAATCTCTGGGTGGGTTATCCATTCAAAATTAAAATCACATACATAAATTTGATACTTTTGTATCGTTAAAATAATATGGGGAAATATCATTTGAAACTTCCTAAAATGGGAGAAAGTGTTGCCGAAGCGACCTTAACGAAGTGGTTAAAGGAGGTCGGTGAGAGCGTTGATATAGACGAGGCGGTAGTCGAAATTGCTACTGATAAAGTAGATTCAGACGTGCCCAGCGAATTGAGTGGCGTCTTAATTGAAAAGAAATTTTCTGAAAATGACGTAGTTCAAGTTGGAGAAGTTTTTGCTGTAATTCAAACGGAATTAGAAGGTGATGGGGAAGATGAAGCGGTTGAAACTCTAGAAGAAACAACTGAAATTGTCGAGAAAATTACTGAAATTGAGGAGCAAATCGAGCAAGAAAAAGAAAACATTCCTTTGCATGAGGCTGAGGTGATTTCTGAAAACATTGTTGCTGCAAAAACAGCCATTGCTCCCATAAGAACAGATGAATCCAACCGATTCTATTCTCCACTAGTAAAAAACATAGCAAGTCAAGAAGGTATAAGCCTTGAGGAACTTGAAAAAATAAAAGGCACGGGTCAAGGCAAAAGGGTAACAAAGTATGACATGATTTCCTATTTGAAGTCACGCGGTCAAAAAACCATCCCTGTTCTTCAGCACAAGGGAACTGCTAGGGTAAATAAGATGGGAGGAAAAGACCAAGTAATTGAAATGTCCCGTATGGCGAAGCTTACGGCAGCACACATGATTAACAGTAAACAAACCTCCGCCCATGTTCAGTCGTTTGTTGAAACAGATGTCACAGCACTTTGGAATTGGAGGGAAAAAGTGAAAAATGCATTTTTTGAAAGAGAAAATGAGAAATTAACTTTTACACCATTATTCATAACAGCATTAATCAAGGCACTTAAGGATTTCCCTTTATTAAACAGTTCTGTTCAAGGAGACACAATCATCCAGAAACGTGCTATAAATATTGGATTGGCAACAGCTATGGCCGACGGAAACTTAATTGTTCCCGTTATAAAAAATGCTGACCATCTCAATCTTGTCGGATTGGCAAAGGCAGTAAATGATCTTGCCACAAGAGCACGAAATCAAGCCTTAAGACCCGAAGAGATTCAGGAAGGAACCTTTACGTTTACCAATATTGGGAATTTCGGAGCGCTGACAGGAACTCCAATTATCAACCAGCCACAAGTCGGAATTATCGCCATGGGTGTGATTCGTAAAATGCCCGCAGTTATCGAAACTCCAAAAGGGGATTTTATTGGTATTAGAAAAAAAGTAATTATTTCTCACAGTTTTGATCATCGAATCATCAATGGTGCGATGGGTGGTCAATTTGTTAAAAACATGGCGGATTATCTCGAAAATTGGGATGAAAGCCTAACGCTTTAAAATATTTTTTATGTCACTCAATCTTACTCGACCTTTGTGTTTTTTTGATCTAGAAACTACTGGAATAAGTGTCACTAAGGATCGGATCGTTGAAATTGCCATACTCAAACTTCTTCCCGATGGATCGAAAGAAGAAAGGTTGTGGCGTGTCAATCCGGAGTGTCCCATTCCAGGAGAGGCTTCGGCTGTTCATGGAATCTATGATGCGGATGTTGCCAACGAGCCAACATTCAAAGTGCTTTCAAATGAAGTTTATGCATTTATAGAAAATACTGATTTGGCAGGATACAATTCTGATCGATTTGACATTCCACTTTTGGTAGAAGAAATGCTCAGGGCAGAGGTTGACTTTGATTTCAAGAATCTAAAAACCGTAGATGTCCAAACCATTTTTCATAAAATGGAACAACGAACACTCTCCGCTGCTTTAAAGTTTTACTGTAAAGAGGAGCTTAAAGACGCGCACTCTGCTATGGCGGACACCAAGGCAACTCACGATGTTTTAATGTCTCAATTAGAAAGATACGAGGAGTTAGAAGGAAATGTTGACTTTTTAAGTGAGTTCACTACCCGAAACAAGTTTGCCGATTTTGCCGGTTTTATTGCGTTTAATAAAAAAGGAGTGGAGTGTTTTGGTTTTGGAAAACACAAAGGCAAAACAGTAGAAGAGGTTCTGGAGAAAGAACCAGGGTATTTTGGTTGGTTGCTTAATGCTGACTTTCCGATGTATACCAAAAAGGTCTTAACTGCCATTCGGTTGAGAAAATTAAACACCCAATAGGTAGCTGTGAAAATTATTTGTATCGGAAGAAACTATTCCGAACACATCAAGGAGTTGGCAAATGAAAAGCCAAAAGAGCCAGTGATTTTTTTAAAACCTGACACTGCACTAGTTCAGAAAAACCAACCCTTTTTCATCCCGCATTTCTCAAATGAAATTCATCACGAGGTTGAGGTTTTGGTTAAAATTAACCGATTGGGAAAGCACATTCAAGAAAAATTCGCACACAAATACTTCGAAGAAATAGGTTTGGGAATTGATTTTACTGCACGTGACCTTCAATTGGAATTGAGACAAAAAGGTCTGCCTTGGGAAAAAGCAAAAGCCTTTGATTGCTCCGCTGTTGTTGGCGATTGGATTAATAAAAATCAATTTGAAAATCTAGAGGCATTGAATTTCGCTCTTCTAAAAAACGGCGAAAAGGTACAAGAAGGAAATACCCAGCACATGATTTGGAAAATCGATCAGTTGATCGCTTATGTTTCTCAATTTTTCACTTTAAAAATTGGAGATATAATTTTCACGGGAACACCATCGGGAGTTGGACCAGTAAAGGAAAACGATGTAATTGAAGGGTATATCGAAAATAAAAAATCATTTTCAGTAAGAATTAAATAATTATGATAGCAGAATTGGTCACCATCGGTGACGAAATTTTAATTGGACAAATCGTCAATACTAACTCCGTTTTTCTAGCTAAATCCTTGAATAAAATTGGCGTTGAGATCGGTCAAATAACTTCCATATCCGACCAAAAAGAAGCAATAATTTCTACACTAGATCAAGCTAGGTTAAGGGCTGATATTATCATAATGACAGGGGGGTTGGGCCCGACCAATGATGATGTCACAAAACACTCTTTGTGTGAGTATTTTGACGATCATTTGGTCTCAAATACTTCGGTATTGGCACATATAGAGGAATTGTTTGATAAATATGTGTCTACTCCAATAAGCGAAAAAAATAGAGAACAGGCAAATTTACCCTCAAAAGCAATCCTTCTTGAAAATAAGTTTGGTACCGCAGCAGGAATGTGGTTTTTTGACAAAGGCACAGTCTTTGTTTCTCTTCCCGGTGTTCCCTTTGAAATGGAGTCGATCATGGATAATGAAGTCCTGCCAAGACTTCAAGAGCAATTCGTATTGCCCTCAATTTTTCACAAAACTATTTTGACTTATGGATTGGGAGAGAGTGCAATCGCTGAAAGAATTGTAGGTTGGGAAAATGCTTTACCCGAAGATATTAAATTGGCCTATCTTCCTAGTTTGGGTAGGGTAAGACTCCGCTTGTCTTCCAAAGGCCAAGATTTAAGTGTTTTAGAAAACAACGTCAATGCGCAAATCGAAAAAGTATTGCCATTGATTAAAGATATTTATTATGGCGCAGAGGAAGAAAAACCCATTGAAGTGCTGATTGCAGATCAACTTACTGAAAAAGGAATGACTTTGAGTTGTGCGGAGAGTTTCACCGGAGGGGTTATTGCAACCAGAATTACCTCACAAGCCGGTGCGTCTAATTATTTTAAAGGAAGTGCAGTTACTTATTCCGAACTTTCTAAAATAAAAATTTTAAATGTTTCACCGGATTTAATTGCCACTCACGGGGTTGTTAGTGCTGAAGTAGTCGAAGCGATGGCCAATGGGGCAAGAGAGATTTACAAGGCCGATTACGCAATCGCTACCACGGGGAACGCTGGACCGACTCAAGGGGATCTCGATCAGGAAGTCGGAACCGTATTTATCGGATTATCTACCCCAAATAAGGTTTTTAGCTTTAAATTTAGCATGGGAAACAGCAGAACACGAGTGATTCAAAAATCAGTAAATCAGGCATTTGAAATACTTTATCAGGAACTAATCAAAAAGTAGTTTTTTTATTTTTATATTTTTTTTGTAACTCCATAAAAAAATGTAAATTTGCATCCTGTTAAAAAGAACAACCACCATGTCTAGAGTATGTGAAATCACGGGTAAAAGAGTAATGTACGGAAACAATGTTTCTCGTGCGATGAATAAAACAAGACGCAGATTTGATATTAATTTAATCAAAAAGCGTTTCTACATTCCCGAAGAGGACAAGTGGATAACACTTAAAATTAAAGCCTCTGTATTGAAAACAATCAATAAGAAAGGGATTAGTGCAGTAATTAAAGAAGCGAAAGCTCAAGGCATCTTAAAATAATATTTTCCAATGGCTAAAAAAGGAAATCGAATTCAAGTAATTTTAGAGTGCACGGAGCACAAAGAATCTGGTAAACCAGGTACTTCTCGCTACATCACAACTAAAAACAAAAAAAATACGCCAGACAGAATGGAGATTAAGAAATTTAATCCTATCCTCAAGCGAATGACACTTCACAAAGAAATTAAGTAGATATGGCAAAGAAATCAGTTGCAACGTTACAGACAGGATCAATGAGGTTGACTAAAGCCATCAAGATGGTGAAAAAAGAAGGTTCGGCTTCTTACTCTTTTTCAGAGACTATTCTTACTCCAGAACTTGCTAAAGCATGGTTGAGTAAAAAATAATTTGACTAATTTAGTCAAAAATAAAAGCTACTTTTATAGTAGCTTTTTTTATTTAATTTAGTCATGGGTTTATTAAAATCAATTTTCACATCAGAGAAAAAGAAACGCTTGGACGAAGGCTTGGCTGAATCTAAGAAGTCTTTCTTTTCTAAGATGAAAACTGTTGTTGCAGGAAAATCTAAAATTGATATTGACATATTAGACGAGCTTGAAGAGGTCTTGATTCGTTCGGATGTTGGAGTTGCCACTACAATAAAAATTATCGAAGCACTGGAGCTGAGAGTTTCAAAAGATAAATACATTGGGACAGAAGAATTAAACCAGATTCTTAAAGATGAAATTACTTCGATCTTGCTTCAACAAAAAACCAAAGAGCTTACTGATTTTGATGCTCCCCTACCCAACAGTCCTCATGTAATTATGGTGGTTGGCGTTAATGGGGTGGGCAAAACAACAACTATTGGTAAGTTGTCTTATCATTTCAAACAGGGCGGTAAAAAAGTAATATTAGGAGCTGCAGATACTTTTCGAGCAGGAGCCATCGATCAATTACAAATATGGGCCGACCGCGTTGGAGTTCCGCTGGTTAAACAAAAAATGGGAAGTGATCCTGCCTCGGTAGCTTTCGATACCCTTCAGTCTGCCGTAACTCAAAAAAGCGAACTGGTTATCATTGATACCGCAGGACGTTTGCACAACAAAGTCAACTTGATGAACGAATTGACCAAAGTAAAAAGAGTAATGGAAAAGGTAATCCCAGATGCTCCTCACGAAGTCTTATTGGTTTTAGACGGTTCAACAGGTCAAAATGCTTTTGAACAAGCCAAACAATTCACCGCCGCTACGGATGTCACTTCACTTGCAATTACCAAACTAGACGGAACCGCTAAAGGTGGAGTTGTCATGGGCATATCTGATCAATTTCAAATTCCTGTAAAATATATTGGTGTGGGAGAATCGATGGAAGATTTACAGCTTTTTCATGCTGAAAGTTTTGTCGAAACTTTTTTCAGTTAATCGATCTCACATGAAAATATTAAAAAAAATTTTAATTTTTTTAACACTTCTAATTGTACTTTATCTTATTGGACCTCAAGTAGATTCTCCCGATTTAAGCAAATCGATTCCACAACTTAATTATGACTTACCCGCACTTTCCTCTTGGATTGTTAGCAGAGAAGCAAAATTTGAAAATATTAAACCAAATAATGAATCAAAAGTTTTTTTTTATGATTCAATCCCTAAAAAAACACCCTATTCTATTCTGTATTTCCATGGTTTTTCGGCAAGTACAGAAGAAGGTAACCCAGTTCATATAAATCTTGCAAATGCACTAGGTGCCAATATCTTTTTGCCTCGACTTTTCGGACACGGACTTGTTGAAGAAGAACCGATGATAGACTTTACGGCTGACAAATATTTAGACAATGCCAGAGAGGCCCTTGCTGTTGCAAAACTGATGGGAGACCAAGTGATCGTTGTTGCAAGCTCTAACGGAGGCACCTTGGGTTTGTTGCTCGGTGACGATCCACAAGTCGCAGCCCTTGTATTGTATTCCCCAAATGTAGGAATTGTCGACCCTTCCTCTAAACTGTTAACATTGCCATGGGGATTAGAAATAGCCCGACTTGTTTTAGGAGAAAACTATTACAATATGGGTAAAATAACCGAAGCTAAAAAAGGATATTGGACAACGCGATACAGAATCGAGCCCCTTCTTCACATTCAAAAGTTAATTGAGGTTTCGATGAACCCTATAACTTTTAGTAAAATTACTGCCCCTGTTTTTTTGGGATATTATTATAAAAATGAAGAAGAACAAGATGATGTGGTTTCTGTCTCAAAAATGTTAGAAATGTTTGATCAATTAGGAACCCCAGCAAATAAAAAAACTAAGGAGGCCTTTCCAGATGCAGGAGATCATGTTATTTCCTCTTATTTAACGACCCCAAACCATCATCAGGTAGAAGAGGCAACGCTTAAATTTTTAAAGCAGCATTTAAATTTAAATACAACAGATTGAGAACAAAAACTTTAAATAAAAATACCATTAACGTAATCACCCTTGGGTGTTCAAAAAACGTTTATGATTCGGAAGTTTTGATGGGACAACTTAAAGCCAGTCAGAAAGAAGTAGTTCATGAAAAGGAAGGGAATATAGTAGTAATTAATACCTGTGGATTTATTGATAATGCCAAAGAAGAATCGGTAAATACGATTCTAGAGCAAATCAAGAAAAAGGAAGCGGGGGAGGTCGATCAGGTTTTTGTAACAGGTTGCTTAAGTGAGCGTTATAAGCCGGATTTGCAGAAAGAGATACCTCAAGTAGACGCCTATTTTGGCACTACCGAATTGCCTCAGTTGCTTAAAGCATTGGGCGCGGATTATAAGCACGAATTGCTTGGAGAGCGGGTAACGACAACCCCAAAAAACTTTGCATATTTTAAAGTTTCTGAGGGTTGTGATCGTCCTTGTTCTTTTTGCGCAATTCCGTTGATGAGAGGAAAACACCTGTCTACACCGATTGAGGAATTGGTTAAAAGAGCAGCCACTTTAGCTGCAAGCGGTGTAAAAGAATTAATCTTGATTGCTCAAGATTTAACTTATTATGGACTCGATCTTTACAAGGAAAGACGCTTGGCCGATTTGTTGAGAGCCTTGGTGAAAGTCGATGGAATTGAATGGATCAGAATGCATTATGCATTTCCCTCTGGTTTTCCGTTGGAGGTAATTGATGTAATGAAACAAGAACCTAAGGTTTGTAATTATTTGGACATTCCACTACAGCATATTTCTGATTCTATTTTAAAATCAATGCGTAGGGGAACGACTCAAAAGAAAACGACTGAATTGATCAAAAATATTCGTGGAATTTTGCCTGAAATTGCGATCCGAACTACTTTGATTGTAGGTTATCCAGGAGAGACGGAAGGGGATTTTGAGATTTTAAAAAACTGGGTTGCTGAAACGCGTTTCGAGCGATTGGGGTGTTTTACTTATAGTCACGAGGAAAATACTCACGCATATGAATTGGAGGACAATGTTCCTCAAGAAGTTAAGCAAGAGCGCGCTAATGAAATCATGCAGATTCAATCACAGATTTCATGGGAGCTTAACCAGACAAAAGTTGGGAAAATCTACAAATGTGTTATTGATAGAAAACAGGGCAATCATTTTGTCGGTAGAACAGAAATAGACTCTCCTGATGTTGACAATGAAGTACTTATTGACGCCGAGAAATTTTATTTAAAAACAGGAGATTTTGCTACGATTGAAATTACCGAAGCAACTGACTTTGACCTGTATGGCGTTCCTGTAAAAAAATGAAAACTTGTTGGTTGAAAAAAACACGACTATATTTACATAAACATTGGCTATGAATTTGGAGTATGTTTCTTATCGAGAAACGGCTTATTTTTCTGATTTAATCTGTGATTATTTAGAAGATAAAAATTCTTTACAATCATTTCATAGTGGTTTTCCTTCTGCTGAAAATCTTTATCGTCAAGCACTTATAAAAAAGAGTGATTATTCTGATCACAATCGAGATCACTTGTCGCTGGCTTTGAAAAATCAATACAAAGGGTTGGAAACCAGTCTTGAAGTCAAAAAAAATCTTGATTTATTAAAAGAAAAAAACACCCTTACAATAACAACTGGGCATCAATTGAGTCTAATGACAGGCCCTCTTTATTTTATTTATAAAATAATTACGACCATTAAGATCACCAGGGAGCTTCAAGAAAAATATCCTGATTTAAATTATGTACCAGTTTATTGGATGGCAACCGAAGATCATGATTTTGAAGAAATAAGTGCTTTTGTTTTTCAAGGGAAAAAATTTAAATGGAACCAGCAACAACAAGGGGCTGTTGGAAAAATTGACACAGCCAGCCTTGAAAGCTTGTTAAGTTTATTTGAAAAGGAATTAGGAAATGGTCTGAATGCATCTTCTTTAAAAAAGTTAATTGCGGCCAGTTATAGGGATCAAAAAGATTTAACAGCAGCAACAAGGGTTTTTGTCAATCATTTATTCGGAAAATTTGGATTGCTTATTATCGATGGAGATGATTCCATTTTAAAGCAAGACTTTGCTCCCTATGCTCGCGAAGAACTCAACAAAAACAATTGTTATTCTGAAGTTTTAAATCAGATTGAAAAAATACAAGAGGAATACAGTGCAACCTATAAACCACAAGTCAATCCGCGGGAAATCAACTTATTCTATCTCACTCCTGGGGCTCGCTACCGTATTACGCAGGAGGGAAGCATATTTCATCTCGAAGGATCAGAAACGAGCTTTACTTCGGAAGAAATTGAAAATGAATTGGCGAATCATCCTGAGCGATTTTCTCCGAATGTATTAATGCGTCCACTTTATCAAGAAGTGGTGTTGCCAAATATAGCCTACATTGGCGGCGGCGGAGAATTGGCCTATTGGTTGGAACTTAAATCGTTTTTTAATCAACAAAAAGTTCTTTTTCCATTATTGTGTTTGAGAAACTCTGCACTTTTATTGAGTGAAAAGAGTGCCAAAAAGGCAAAGCAGCTCGAGTTGAGCGTCTCAGATTTATTTTTAAAAAGGAATGCGCTTATTAATAAAAAAGTAAGACAAATCAGTAATATAGAATTGGATTTGTCTTTTTTAAAAGACGCTCTCGAGAAACAGTTCGATCATTTGGAAAGTTTGGTGGCAGCCACTGACATTTCTTTTTCTGGAGCGGTTAAAGCACAGAAAATCAAGCAGTTTAAAGGAGTCGACAGCTTAGAAGGTAGGCTGTTAAAAGCGCAAAAGATCAAGCTGAAAGATCATGTGGAGCGTTTGATTTTACTTCATGAGAATTTATTTCCAAATGGAAGCCTTCAAGAACGTGTCAATAATTTCACTCCTTTTTATTTGGAAAATGGCGAAAACTTAATGGATATGCTATACGAATCCTTCGATCCTTTTTCCTATAAATTCACTTTGATTACTTTTTAAGGTTTACCAACATTTTTTTTTAATAAATTCCCTTTTAGACGCAATTATTCCAATTGAATAAATTGTATTTTTGACCTCATGCAAGACAAAGTATTAATTCTTGATTTTGGGTCACAATACACCCAACTGATAGCCAGAAGAGTTAGAGAACTATTTATTTATTGTGAAATACATCCTTACAATAATCCGCCAAAAAGTTTGGCTGATTTTAGTGCAGTGCTACTTTCGTGATCTCCTTATTCTGTTCGTTCAGAATCGGCACCTCATCCCGATCTTTCTGAAATCAGAGGGAAGAAGCCATTATTGGCCGTATGCTACGGAGCACAGT